>Ga0310690_10006728_pt1 | contig 15022 bp, 8 predicted proteins | sample AusTroGonzalo_MG_2_FD_207661 | JGI IMG/M metagenome (GOLD analysis project Ga0310690, IMG submission 207661) | Bovine rumen microbial communities from tropical cattle in Woodstock, Queensland, Australia - Gonzalo_04 (v2) (version 2) | ecosystem: Host-associated > Mammals > Digestive system >...
AAAGATCCTGAAGCTCCAGCAGGAGATCAAGGAAAAATATAACAAGTCGAATATCATCGCGCTCCTCGACGACTATAAGCGCTATTATCCCCTCGGCGATCTCGCCTCGTCCGTCATCGGCTTCACGGGCTCGGACGATCAGGGTCTGTCGGGTGTGGAGTATCAGTACGACGACTATCTGACCGGCACCCCCGGACGCATCATCGCGGCGCAGAACGGCATCCAGACCGAGATGCCCTTCGATTATAACCAGAACATCGACGCGATCAACGGCGACGAGCTGGTGCTCACCATCGACGCTGCCGTCCAGGGCACCGTCGAAAAGTATATGAAGCAGGCCGTCATTGACAACGCCGTCCACGACCGCGGCGTCTGCATCATCATGGACGTCAACACCGGCGAGCTCATCGCGATGGCGACCGTCAACGGATTCGATCTGAACGAGCCCTTTGAGATCACGCAGGAGCAGAAGGAAGAGATCGAGGCGATCGACAACGAATACCTCATCGTGCACAACTATACGGAGGATCCCTCTCTTTTGAGCAAGAAGGAGCGGGATAAGCTGATCCAGCAGGCAAAGGATGAGGCCGAGAGCGCTGCGCTGGCTACGAACTGGCGCAACAAGGCGATCTCCGACACCTATTACCCCGGTTCTGTCTTTAAGATGATCACCCTGAGCATGGCGCTGGAAGAAGGCGTTGTCGACAAGGATGACCGCTTTCAGTGCAACGGTGCGATGGATATATACGAAAAGACCATCCACTGCCATTACACGGCAGGTCACGGATCCCAGACCTATCAGGAGTGTCTGTGGCATTCCTGCAACCCCGGCTTCATGCAGATCGGCGCAAAGGTGGGAGAGGAGAACTTCTGGAACTACTATCAGGCCTTCGGCTTCTCGGAGAAAACCGGCATCGACCTGCCCGGCGAGTCTGAGGACCAGTTCTTTGACTGGGGCGGCGTCGAGGGCGCGATGAGCCCCATCGACCTTGCGGTCGCATCCTTCGGACAGAACTTCTCCATCACCCCGATCCAGATGATCACGGCGGCTTCAGCCGTCTGTAACGGCGGCAAGCTCGTCCAGCCTCACGTCGTCAAGCAGATCCTCGATAAGGACGGCAACGTGATCCAGAATATCTCTACCGATCCGAAGCGTCAGGTGATCTCGGAGTCTGTCAGCGCCGAGATGCGCGACATCCTGGAGCAGAACGCGATCCACGGCTCCGGTAAGAACGGCTATATCGCCGGCTATCGCGTGGGCGGCAAGACCGGTACATCCGAAAAGCTGATCGATGTCAACGGCGACGGCGCGGACGACTATATTTCTTCGTTCTGCGGCTTTGCTCCGGCGAATAACCCGAAGTACGCCGCGCTGGTGTTCTTTGATGCCCCGCTGGCGGGCAACTACTACGGCTCGGCGGTTGCGGCGCCGGTATTCGCTTCGATCATGAGCGAGGTGCTGCCGTACCTCGAGGTGGTAGCGCAGTATACCGACGAGGAGCTCGCCAACATCGACACCATCGCGGGCGCTTATACCGGTCTGTCCGTCAGTGAAGCGACCAAGGCAGCGCAGTCCGACGGCTTCAATGTCACCATCAAGGGTGAGGGCGGTACGGTATCGTCTCAGAACCCGCAGACCGGCGCGCTGATCCCGATGGGCGGTACGGTCGTTCTGTATACCGATACCGAGAGCACGACCGAGGAGGTCATGGTGCCGAACTTCGTCGGCTACAGCGTCTCTGACGTTAACTATATCGCCTCCTTCTACGGGCTGAACGCCAGCGTGACGGGTACGGTGTCCTCCACCGACAGCGTTTCCGTATCGCAGAGCGTCAAGGAAGGCACAATGGTAGCCCCCGGCACGGTGATCACGGTCACCTTCTCGACCGAGGGAATAAACGATTAAAATGAGTGAAGAGCTAAGGACTAAGAGTGAAGAGTTCCGGTTGCTCGCAAGAAGGATCTTGCTCGAAGAATACTATTCGGAATCGGATGAGGGCGGAGCCCTCCCGCAGCTCTTCGTTCTTCACTCATAGCTCTTCACTACGAAAGAGGTGTTTTTATGGAAGCAGGATTCTGGGCATTCGGAACCGCTGTGGTGTCCTTTGCGATCACCGCTGTGGTCGGAAAATTTCTCATTCCGTTCTTGCATCGGCTCAAGTACGGTCAGACGATCCTGGAGATAGGTCCGAAGTGGCATAAGGATAAGCAGGGTACCCCCACGATGGGCGGCATCATGTTCATCATCGGCATCGTGGTTGCGACCGCTGCCGGCGTGCTGCTCTATTCGGCTGTTTACGGCGGGCTCGATTCTGTCAGCCGCTTTGTGTTCATCGGTCTGCTGTATGCGCTGCTCAACGGCGCGATCGGCTTCGTTGACGATTATGTCAAGGTCGTCAAGAAGCGCAACCTCGGTCTGACCGCGATCCAGAAGCTGGTGCTCCAGTTCCTGTCGGCGGGCGTCTATCTTCTGCTGATGGCGCTGTGCAAGGACGATACCGCGATCCTCGTGCCCTTCGCCGGCTATGTGGATCTTGGCATCTTCTACTACATCATCATGGCGATCGTGATGGTCGGAATGGTGAACGCCGTGAACCTCACCGACGGCATCGACGGTCTCGACGGCTCGATCACCTTCTTTGCGGCGCTGTTCATGATGCTGATCGCGAACGCCCTCGGCTTCGGCGGGAACGTCATCTTCGCGGCGGCTGTCGCGGGCGGATGCCTCGGCTTCCTTGTGTGGAACTTTCACCCCGCGAAGTGCTTCATGGGCGATACCGGCTCGCTCTTCCTCGGCGGCATTATCTGCGGCATCGCCTTTGCGATGGATATGCAGCTTTTGATGATCCTGATCGGCCTGACCTACCTGCTCGAGATGTTCTCGGTCGTGCTGCAGGTCAGCTACTTCAAGCTCACCCACGGCAAGCGCATCTTCAAGATGTCGCCGATCCACCATCACTTCGAGATGTGCGGCTGGTCGGAGATGAAGATCGTCTGCGTATTCTCGGGCTTTACCGCCCTGTGCGGCGTCGGAGCACTGCTGATGGTCTTGTTTAGCTAAGAGCTGAGAAAGCAGAGCGAAGAAATAAGAACTGGGAAACGTTGGAAGTTTAGAGTCTCCCCTTACGCAGGGAGGGCCCAATCGGGTGCGGGCAGAGCCCGCCGTTCCTTCTTCACTCTTCGTTCTTAGTTCATCACTTTATTTGAAAGGAGAAGGCGTATGAGCACAATCGAACATACCTCGCGGGAGCGTGTGCGCACCTATGAGCGTGAGCGCCGTGCAGTCTCCACGCGCGGCAGGCGAAGGTTACCCTTCTCTCTGCTGTCGATCGGCAAGGGACTCGATGTGCCCTTCTGCCTGATCATATTTGTCCTGCTCGCGATCGGCATCACGATGATGTTCTCGGCGAGCTATCCCGTCGCCTATTACGAGATCGGCGACAGCTATTATTATCTCAAGCGTCAGCTCATCTTCGCCGTGATCGGCATCGTGCTGATGCTGCTGGTGTCCTATGTAGACTACCATTATTATCACCGCTTCTCTGCGCTGATCCTCGGCGGCTCCTACTTTGCACTGCTGCTGGTGCTGATCATCCCGGGTCAGGACGGCGGCGTTCACCGCTGGATCGGCTTCGGTCCCGTCGGTATCCAGGCGTCCGAGATCAGCAAGTTCGCGATCATCCTGTTCCTGGCGCACTGGGGATCGCGCTACTATGACAGGATGCAGACTCTGAAGTACGGCATCGTGCCCGGTTCGGCGGTATTCTTCTCGACGGCTTTCCTGCTTCTGCTGGAGCCGCACTACTCCTGTATCGTCATTATTGCGCTGCTGACGGTTATCATGCTCTTCCTCTCCGGCATCAAGCTCAGATGGCTGGCGATCGCCGCGGGACTGCTCGCGGTACTGATCCTGATGCTGTGGGCGACCGGCATGCTGACCTACGCGATGGAGCGCATGGACGGCTGGGGTCAGGCACTGAACGAGGACCTTTCGATCGATATGTGGAACAGCACGTGGCAGACGCGCAACAGCCTGTATGCGATCGGCTCCGGCGGTCTGTTCGGTCTCGGACTGGGTCAATCGCGCCAGAAGTATATGTACCTCCCCGAGCCGCAGAACGACTTTATCTTTGCGATCGTATGCGAGGAGCTGGGTCTCGTGGGCGCGGTGGTGATCCTGCTGATCTTCGCCCTGCTGGTATGGCGCGGCGTCGTCATCTCGCTGAGAGCCCGCGACCGCTTCGGCAAGCTGCTGGGCGTCGGACTGATCTCGCATATCGGTCTGCAGGTTATCCTGAATATTCTGGTCATTACCGACTGGCTGCCGAACACCGGTATCTCGCTGCCGTTCTTCAGCTACGGCGGATCTTCGCTTTTGATGCTCATGTTTGAGATGGGCGTTATCCTGTCCGTCAGCCGTACGTCGAATATTGAGAAAAGTTAAATAAAGTGAGGAGTTACTATGTCATTGAGAGGTTGAACTCCTCACTCCTGACTATCATTCAACTTTTTTGACAGAGGTAGCTTTTATGAAAGTACTGCTCGCCGGCGGCGGAACCGCCGGACATATCAACCCCGCGCTCGCGATCGCGGGCACTATTAAAGAAAAGCACCCCGACGCCGAATTCCTGTTCATCGGCAATAAGACCGGCATGGAACAGCGGCTGGTATCCCAGGCGGGCTATCCGATCGAGTCCGTGGTGATCAGCGGATTTAAGCGCGGCTTCACGCCGAAGGACGTGGTAGAGAACATCAAGACCGTTCACCGTTCTTTTGCCTCTCGCCGCAGGGCGAAGCGGATCATCCGTGATTTTGACCCCGACGTGTGCATCGGTACCGGCGGCTATGTCAGCGGACCGGTGATCCTCGCCGCCGCCGATCTCGGCTATCCGACCCTGATCCATGAGCAGAACGCCTATCCGGGCATCACCAACAAGATGCTTGCAAAACACGTGAATAAGGTGATGCTCGCCATCGCCGACGCCGAACGCCACTTTGATCCGAAGGCGAGCTTTGTCGTCACCGGCAACCCGATCCGCCCCGCGATCCTGACGACGAAGCATAAGGAGGCGAAGCGCCGCCTCGGTCTCGACGACAGCCGCCCGATCATCCTGTCCTTCGGCGGTTCGCTGGGCGCGAAGTGCATCAATGAGGCGATGGCCGATCTGATCGCCCGCTCGGCGCAGGACGGACGCTACTACCATATCCACGCCTACGGTCAGCAGGGCACATGGATGCCCGATCTGCTCAGGGAAAAGGGCGTAGAGTTACCCAAATGCGAAAACCTTGACATACGTCAGTATATCGATAATATGAACGACTGCCTCGCGGCGTGCGACCTCGTGGTCTCGCGCGCGGGCGCGATCACTCTCTCCGAGATCCAGGCTAAGGGCCGTCCTGCGGTACTGATCCCCTCGCCCTTCGTGACCGAGAATCATCAGTACCACAACGCCATGTCCATGGCGAACCGCCGCGCCGCCCTCGTCATCGAGCAGAAGGATCTGACCGGCGAGAAGCTGATCGAGACCGTCGACAGCATCCTCACCGATCCCGCCGTGCTGGACGAGTTCCGCCACAACGCGCAGGAGATGGCGATCACCGACGCGAATGAAAGAATCTATCATGCGATAGAGGAAGTCTTGCGTACGGTTAAAGAATAGAAATAAGAAGTAAGAAATATGAAATAAGAAATAAGAACCGGGAAGCCGGTTACTGGTTACGGGTTACTGGTTGATGATGGATGATCCTCACTTCTCCCTTCTCTCTTAGCGCTTAGTTCTTAGCTCAAATTGTAACCTTCCTCCGCCTTCCGACATAGTATATCAGGCATAGAGTTTTGCTTGAGAGGGTGTCTGATGTGTCGGTTTATGTGGTAGAGGGCGGTCGCAGGCTGTCGGGAGAGGTTCGGCTGCAGGGGTCTAAGAACAGCGCCCTGCCCATCCTCGCGGCGACCCTGCTGTGCCGCGGCGAATGTGTGTTATATAACTGTCCGCAGCTCAGCGATGTAGAAGCGTCGCTGATGATCCTGCGATACATAGGCTGCACGGCGCGGCGTGAGGGAGATACCCTGATTGTCGATACGTCCGGCGCCGACCGATGCGATATACCTCCCGAGCTGATGCATCGGATGCGCTCGTCGATCATCTTCCTCGGCGCGATGATCGCTCGCTTTGACCGCGCGCGGATGACCTTCCCCGGCGGCTGTGAGCTGGGGCCCCGGCCGATCGACCTGCACCTGTCCGCTCTCAGGACGATGGGGGTGGAGATCGGTGAGGAGCACGGCGAGCTGGACTGCAGCGTTACCGAAAGCCTCCGCGGCGCGCATATCGTGCTGCCGCTGCCGAGCGTCGGTGCGACTGAGAACATCATGATCGCCGCTGCCCGTGCGCGCGGCACGACGATCATCACCAACGCCGCCCGTGAACCGGAGATATGCGACCTCGCAGATTTTCTGAATGCCTGCGGCGCCGATGTACGCGGCGCGGGTGAGAGCACCGTGGTGATCGAGGGCGTAGATCGTCTGCATCCCGCCGCCCACGCGATCATCCCCGACCGCATCGTTGCGGCGACGCTGATGTCTGCCGCCGCGGTCACCGGATCAACGATCCGTTTTCAGAATATTGTGCCCGCCCATCTTGGCGCGGTACTGCCGGTCTTTCGCGACAGCGGGTGTGAGATCGAACGACATGGCGACAGCCTCGCCGTCAGCGCTCCCGCACGGCTGAAGGCTCCCCGGCTGGTGCGTACGGCGCCGTATCCCGGCTTTCCGACCGACGCGCAGGCGCCCCTGATGAGTATGGCCGCCGTCGCCGACGGAATGACGGTGTTTGTAGAGAATATGTTTCTGAGCCGCTACGGTCATGTCGGCGAGCTGTGCCGCCTCGGCGCGAATATCCGCGTGGAGGGAAAGGTCGCGGTGGTTGACGGTGTGCGCCGGCTGCTGTCGGCGCGGGTACGTGCCTGTGATCTGCGCGGAGCCGCCGCGCTGGTCGTCGCCGCGCTGAACGCAAAGGGCACCAGCATGATTGAGGGCGTGGAGTACCTCGAGCGCGGGTATGAGAGCTTTGAGCTCGTCCTGTCGGCGCTCGGCGCGGATATGAAGAAGATTTGATCGAGCTAAGAGCTAAGAGTGAAGGGCGGGACACCCGCACCCGATTGATATTGGAGAGCATCGTGAAAAAGAGTTCAAAGAAGTCAAATAAACCGAATACCTCCCGTCAGTCCCCGCGTGAGCGCGAGGACGATGCGATGCTGTCGGAGTTCTCGGACGGCTATAACGAGTTTTACGTCGACGAGAGCGCCTCGCGCGAGCGAGCGAAACGCGAGCACAGCAAAAAGCCAAAGCCCGAAAAGAGCCCCCGCGCCCCGAAGAAGCCCGTGTCTCCGCTGCGGCGCAAGCTGACCCGCATCATCGGCACCGTCGCCATCATCACCGTTGTGCTGGTGGCGGGCGTCGTGCTGTCCTTGACGGTTCTGTTCAAGACTCAGTCCTATGAGGTGACGGGCAACAACCTGTACCTCGAGTCCGACATCATCAGTACCTGCGGCATCGATCAGGGCGAGAATATCTTTCTCGCGCCCAAGCGCCCTGCCGAGGAACGGATCGTCAAGCGCTTTCCGTATATCGAAAAGGCGCACGTCACCTTCAGCATTCCCGACACGATCCGCATCGAGATTACTCAGGCCGCCGAGGGCTATCTCTTTAAGGTCAGCGACACCGAGTATCTGGTCATCAGCACCAAGGGCCGCATCCTGAACCGTGTCGCCGACAAGAGCGGCTTTGACCTGCCGATCTTCATCGGACCGAAGCTGAAGTCCGGCGACATCGGCGACGACATCCTCTATGAGGATGAAACTGTCCTCGAGATCATCGACAGCATTACCCAGACCTTCGCCGACAACGGCTACCAAGGGATCACCGAGATCGACGCGACGAATACCGCCGGCGTGACCTTCACCTATCAGGGACGGATCAAGGTCAAGCTCGGCATCCCCGAGGATCTGAGCTATAAGATCCGCACCGCTATGACGATCATCACCGAGAAGATCGACATCAACGCCAGCAGCAGCGTTCAGGGCGTCCTGGACGTATCCCGCTGCAACCAGACGAAGCGCTCCTACTTCAATGAGCAGGCGGTCGCTCCCACCGCGGCGCCCACCGAGTCTTCCACAGAGAAGGCGGGCGAGGGAAGCGATGATGACACATGGGGTCCTACCGGCTTTGATACGGACGGGGACGGCGTCATCGACTGTTATGATACGGACGGCGACGGCTATGCAGACGTCTATAACTGGACGGGAGAAGCCGACTGGACGTATGAGGATGCGATCAGCCAGACGGTGGATGATACCTCCTACGAGTGGTCGGGGGACGACACCTCCTATGATTGGTCGGGAGACGATACCTCCTATGAATGATCCGGAGAGTAGGGTAAAGGGAGTCGAACCACAACCGCCGATTCCCGTTATCCTAAGGCTGATGGCAGAAAAACGTTTTTCGTTTAAGGCAATTTGACTAAAGCGTTGCGATGCTGTGTTGTGTCAGCCACTAGATATTGTGGGCTTTTTCGGCAGTGTTGGAAATTTTTATTCTTTTTTGACAATATTTCAAAAAAACATTGAAAAAAGCGGCGATATGTGGTAAGTTATAGTATGACAGATCAGTATGTGCGGTACTGTAAACGGCTATACAAGACACGATTGCGCCGCGTACCCACTGCTTCATAAGGAGGATAATCATATGGCTTTTGAAGTTGAAAAGAATCCCGCGAGCGGCTTACCCGTTATCAAGGTTATCGGCGTCGGCGGCGGCGGCGGAAACGCTGTCAACCGCATGATCAAGATGGATGTCAAGAATGTTGAGTTTATTGCGATAAATACCGATGAGCACGTCCTGCGCTTCTCTCAGGCTCAGGAGAAGGTTCAGATCGGTGAGAAGGCCACCCGCGGCAAGGGCGCCGGCTCGAAGCCCGAGATCGGACAGGCTGCCGCTGAGGAGAACCGTGAGGAGATCTCGGCTCTCTTAAAGGACACCGACATGGTGTTCATCACCGCCGGTATGGGCGGCGGCACCGGCACCGGCGCTGCTCCCATCGTGGCTAAGATCGCAAAGGATATGGGTATCCTGACCGTTGCCGTTGTGACCAAGCCCTTTGGCTTTGAAGGCAAGAAGCGCATGGCGCAGGCCGAGCAGGGTATCGCCGAGCTGTCCGCCTGTGTGGACTCGCTCATCATCGTTCCGAACGAAAGACTGAAGTATGTCTCCGATCAGAGCATCACCCTGCAGAACGCCTTCCTCATCGCGGACGACGTACTGCGCCAGGGCGTACAGAGCATCTCTGACCTGATCGTAGTTCCCGGTCTGGTCAACCTCGACTTCGCCGATGTCTCCGCTATCATGCGCGACGCCGGCTATGCCCACATGGGTATCGGCAAGGCTACCGGTAAGGATAAGGCGGTCGTCGCCGCGGATATGGCGATCTCTTCCGCCCTGCTGGAGACCTCGATCGACGGCTCCACCGGCGTGATCATCAACATCACCGCCTCGCCCGACATCACCCTCGACGATATTGACGCCGCTTCCTCGATGGTTGCTCAGAAGGCCGCCGATAACGCGAACATCATCTGGGGTGCCGTGATCGACGAGGATATGAAGGATGAGATCAGCGTGACCGTTATCGCGACCGGCTGCGGCAGCACCACCGATAATTCCGGCGCTTATCCGAACTCTACCCCCGAGAAGGGCGCTGCGCCCGATCCGCTGAGCACTCCCGTGGCTCCGGTATCTCCGGTAGATTCGTCCGATGACGACGATTCCTTCTACGACATCATGTCTATCTTCAGCTAATAGAATACAGCAAAGTTCAAGCCCTCCCGCTTCGGGAGGGCTTTTGTGTTGACGGTTTTTCAGAATCCCTTGCGATCCTTTCGTATGCTAATCGAAAAGGCGCCCGGTGAAGGCGCCTTTGATGAGGATTATTCTTCGTTCGTATCGGTGAGGGCGGCGGTCTCGGTCGGAGCGGAGGCGTCCGCTGTGGGCGCTTCGGTCGGCTTATCGGAGGTCATGGGGATGATGCCTCTCTCATACTTAAGGGCGAGGATCCTCCTGACCTTCGCGTTGACCTGCTCGTCGGTGATCTTGCCGTCGTCCAGCGCATTTTCGAGCGCGTCCAGGTAGGCGTCAAGATCATCGGGATCGAGGATGACGTCTATATCCGCGTCAAAGATGCCCTTGACGATCTTATCGTAGTCATAGTTTGCAGTGATGGCTGCCATCTGCATGCTGTCGGAGATGACGACGCCGTCATAGCCGAGATATTCGCGCAGCAGCTTAGGCACGACCTTCGGCGAGAGGGTGGCGGGCAGGCTGTCATCCAGATCGGTTACGACGAGGTGACCGACCATGACCATATCCGCGCCGGCTTCGATGCCGCTCTTAAAGGGCAGCAGCTCGCCTTCCTTCAGCTTGTCTACGGTCGCGGTGACGAGGGCGAGTTCTTCATGGCTGTCCTCGGCGGTGCCGCCGTGTCCGGGGAAGTGCTTGAGCGTGCACAGGACATCGGTGCTGCGATAGCCCTTGACAGCGCCTGCTACCAGCTCGGCGGCCTGGGCATAGTCGTCAGAGTAGGCGCGCTCGCCGATGACGGTATTGTCGGGATTCGTCCATACGTCGGCGACCGGGGCGAGGTTGAGGTTGAAGCCGATGGTGCTCAGTTGATTTGCTATCACCACGGCGTTATCCTGCGCGGTATCGGCGCCCTTGTCCCTATAGGTATACATCGGGTCGAATTCGGCTGTGCCGAGCTTTTTGGCGACGCGGGCGACTTCTCCGCCCTCCTCATCCACCGAGATGAACATTGGGGTCTTGGCGTATTCCTGCGACTTTGCGATCATTTCCTCGGTCTGCTTGACGGTTTCGAGGTTATCGCCGGAGTAGATGATGCCGCCGACGGGATATTCCTCGATGGATTCCTTGGTGGTATCGCCGGCGATCGTAACGCCGTCGACGCCGGTCAGCACCTCGGGCGTAACGATGAAGAGCTGACAGAGCTTCTCTCTGCGGGTCATAGACGACAGCTTTTCCTCCGCCATCGTGAGGTACGGCGGCTCGGTAGGCTCCTCGGTGGGCGCTTCGGTCGGGATCTCGGCGAGGGTGGGGGTCGTCGGCAGCGTGGGCAGCTCGGTCGGCGAATCGGCAGGAGGCGCGAGGATCACGAAGTGCACCAGCGCATAGACGGCGGCGCCGAGGATGCAGAAGCCCAGTATCAGCAGGAGGATGGTGAGGTAGATCCTTCCGCCCTTCTTTTGAGACGGCTCCTGCGGCTGCTTTGCTTCGGCGGTCCTAACCGCTTGTGCAGCGCGTTCCGGATCCTTTGCGGCGTGTCGCGTACCGTGGCTGGGAGCTGCGTGTTTGGACTGATACTTTTCGGCCATGATCATATCACCTTTTCTTTTGGTTTCTGTTTTTATCATAGATTCCTGTGATGCGTCCGGTCAGCAGCAGGAAAGCGCTGTTTACCGATCATCATATCACTGCTATTCTACCATACCATATATAGTGCTGTCAATTCATTTCGGCACATTTTGGGCGACTCCCCGCCGCATCCTGCCGCAGAAAGTCGCGCGGTGCGGCTGTTGTGATCAAGAGCAAATGCCGTGCGGTAGATTTGTCGAATCGTCAGAAGGGACGACGCATTTTGTGATAGGGTACATTATCGTACTATAACAAAAAACTCCCCGATACCTGCGTACCGGGGAGCGAAATATCTTATGCAGTTGTATCTGATCAGACAACACCCTGTGCCAGCATGGCGGTGGCGACCTTCTCGAAGCCGGCGATGTTCGCGCCGACAACATAGTTGCCCTCAAAGCCGTACTTCTTCGCGGCGTTGTCGAGGTTGTGGAAGATGTTGACCATGATGGTCTGCAGCTTGCTGTCGACCTCCTCGAAGGACCAGCTCAGACGCTCGCTGTTCTGGCTCATCTCGAGAGCGGAGGTAGCTACGCCGCCGGCGTTCGCAGCCTTACCGGGCGCGAAGAGAACGCCGTTCTTCTGGAAGTACTCGGTAGCCTCCAGGGTAGTGGGCATGTTAGCGCCCTCGGCGACGGCGACAACACCGTTCGCGACCAGCATCTCAGCGTCGGCGATACCAAGCTCGTTCTGCGTTGCGCAGGGGAGAGCGATGTCGCACTTGACGGACCATACGTTGGTGCCTTCGGCCTTCTTGTCATGATAGACGGCGGACGGACGCGCAGCGGCATACTCGCTCAGGCGGGCACGCTTGACTTCCTTGACGTCCTTGAGGGTGGCGACGTCGATGCCGTCGGGATCATAGATCCAGCCGGTAGAATCGGAGCAGGTGACGACCTTCGCGCCGAGCTGCTGTGCCTTCTGGATGGCGTAGGTGGCAACGTTGCCGGCGCCGGATACGCAGATGGTCTTGCCGGCAATGTCGATGCCGTTGCACTTGAGCATCTCCTGGGTGAGATATAAGAGACCGTAGCCGGTGGCCTCGGTACGGGCGAGAGAACCGCCGTAGGTCAGACCCTTACCGGTGAGGACGCCCTCATACAGGTTGCGGATGCGCTTATACTGACCGAACATGAAGCCGATCTCGCGAGCACCGGTGCCGATGTCGCCGGCAGGAACGTCGGTGTCGGCGCCGATGTGGCGGCACAGCTCGGTCATAAAGCTCTGGCAGAACTTCATGATCTCGTTATCGCTCTTGCCCTTGGGGTCAAAGTCAGAGCCGCCCTTACCGCCGCCGATCGGCAGGCCGGTCAGGCTGTTCTTGAAGATCTGCTCAAAGCCGAGGAACTTGATGATACCGATGTTAACGGAGGGATGCAGACGGATACCGCCCTTATACGGACCGATCGCGGAGTTGAACTGTACACGGTAGCCGGTGTTGACCTGTACCTGACCGTTGTCGTCTACCCACGGTACGCGGAACTTGATCTGGCGCTCGGGCTCACAGATGCGCTCGAGCAGAGCCTGCTTCTTATACATCTCTTCGTTCGCCTCGATGACGGGGCGCAGAGAGCCGAGGACCTCCTCGACAGCCTGCAGGAACTCAGGCTCGGAAGCGTTTTTCGCTTTTACCTTTGCCAATACTTCATCAACATAAGACATAAATATACCTCCTGAAAATCGCTGAGTGCTATACAAAATAAAATTTTCGCACAGTAGATATTATATCGTATGTCGCCTGAATTTGCAAGAGCTTTTTCAGAAATTTCATAAAAATTGGCAAGCCTTCATTATTTTCGGCGATTTGCCCCATAATCCTGCAATCGGAGAAATAAAAATTGCAAAAAATTCAGCGATTTGACGCATTAAATCGACAGAAGGGACGGAGATCCGTTTCGCCGGCCTTGCGTCCCGGCATGAAGCAGGATACAGGGGACGGTCATCGTCCCGTACTCACGCAAAAAGGAAACGGGCAGGTCTGACCTGCCCGAATGCGTTATTCTAATGATATGTCGCCGGCAGAAGCCCGCCGTGATCAAAGACTGCCGGGATTGCGGGAGACATAGCGTCCGCTGTGCTCGACGAGGATCTCTCCGTCCGCAAAGACCTGTTGACCGCGGAGGAACACCCGCTCGATGCGCCCCTGCGTACGCACGCCCTCATAGGGGTTATAGCCGCACGCACTGCGGCAGGACGCCGCGGTGATCGTATCGCTGCCCTTGGGGTCGAGGACGACGATGTCTGCGTCCGAGCCGACCTTCAGCGCGCCCTTGTTCGGATACATGCCGTAGAGCTTTGCGGGATTCTCGCTGAGATAGGCACAGAGCTGGGGGATGCTGATGCGCTTCTTGCGCACGCCGTAGGTGTACATCAGGATGGCGCGGGTCTCGACGCCGGGCATCCCGTTGGGGATCATCGTGAAGCTGTCCTGTCCCGCGCGCTTCTGCTCCACGGTGAAGGAGCAGTGATCGGTAGAGACGGTGTCCAGCTCATTTCGCCTGAGCGCTTGCCACAGGGCGGCCTGATCCTCGCGCTTGCGCAGCGGCGGGGAGCAGACGTACTTTGCGCTCTCGTCAAAGGGACGGCTGTAGACGCTGTCGTCCAGCAGCAGATACTGAGGACAGGTCTCGGCATAGACCCTGACCCCGCGCTTGCGGGCGCGGATGATCTCCTCATAGCCCTCACGGGTGCTCAGATGCACCACGATGACCGGCGCATCGGCCGCCTGTGCGATCGCCAGGAAGCGCCGCACCGCCTCTGCCTCGGCATAGTCCGGTCGGGTCAGGGGATGGTATTTCGGCGCAATATCGCCGCGGGCGACTGCCTCTTCGCGCAGCTTGCCGACGATGGCGGAGTTCTCGCAGTGACAGCCGACGATGCCGCCGTACCGCTTGAGCTCGGTCATGAGCTCATAGATCTCGCGGTCGGTCAGCTCCATCGCGTCATAGATCATATAGACCTTGAAGGAGGTGACGCCCTGCTCAAACATCGCGGGCAGCTCTTCGCGGATGTCCTCGCGCCAGTCGCTGATCGCCATATGGAAGGCGTAGTCGCAGGAGGAATTCGCAAAGGCCTTGAGGTGCCAGTTGTTCAGCGCGTCGGTGAGCGTTTCGCCCTTATTCTGGGTCGCAAAGTCCACGACGGTGGTCACGCCGCCGGCGATCGCCGACCGCGACCCGCTCTCAAAGTTATCGGCGGTCACGGTGTCGCTGACCTCGAGGTCGAAGTGGGTGTGTGCATCGATGAAGCCCGGGAAGATCAGCTTTCCGCTGACGCTGACGACCTCGGCGTCGGCGTTCAGATGACGACCGACGGCGATGATCTTCTCACCCGAGATCAGGATGTCGGATTTTTTCATTCCTTTGGACGAGACCAGCGTCCCGCCCTGTAACAGTGTTTTTTTCATGGTTGCTCCGGGAAATGGAATGTAGGAGGCGAGCATTGCTCGCCCGAGGCTCCCTTTTCTGAGGGAGCTTGCGGCAGACGCTTGCGTCACGCCGACTGAGGGTTCGGCGCACGTTGCATTGATCAAAGACGTGGGATAAAAACGAT
>Ga0310690_10006729_pt1 | contig 15022 bp, 10 predicted proteins | sample AusTroGonzalo_MG_2_FD_207661 | JGI IMG/M metagenome (GOLD analysis project Ga0310690, IMG submission 207661) | Bovine rumen microbial communities from tropical cattle in Woodstock, Queensland, Australia - Gonzalo_04 (v2) (version 2) | ecosystem: Host-associated > Mammals > Digestive system >...
TTCATAGGTGCCGGGAGAGAAGTTGTTGGTCCTCAGGAAATCCTTGTAGAAGGGAGAATAGTCGCTTATATCCTTGTAGCAGGACCAGCAGTAAGTGAGATTTTCACCTATTGAGCCTTCTGCCGAGAAGGTGACGTCTTCGCCTTTCTGGATGACGTAAGGTCCATTGGCGTTGGCCGTAATTGTTGGCCTGCCGGCGTAGCCGAGGGCGGGACCGTTGATTCTCTTTGCTTCGGAGTCGGAGTATTCGCCTTCGGCCCAGTAGTAGTAGAGCTTGCCGGCTTCGACATCGGTGTCGGTCCAGCTCGAGGCATCGGTCACTTCGGCGACCTGAGCAGCCTCTGAAAAGTTCCTGGTCCCGGCGCGGTAGATCGTTACTTTTTGCTGGGCGGTATCGGGAGTCCAGCTGACGGTCACGGCTTCGGCAGATTCGTCCTGGGTGGCTGTGAGGTTGGGGGCCTTTACGGGCAGGACGCTCTCGGCGCTGAAGCCTATCCTCAGTTCGTCAACGTAAAATTTAGCGCTGTAGGCGTAGAAGTAAATGTCCTTGTAGCCGGTCCAGTAGATGCCGAGTTCGGACTGAGTGACGGCGTCCGCGTCGTCGGGCGTTTGGCCAAGCTTCGGATCGACCCAGATCGTGACCTTGAAGGTACCGTTGTCCCTAAGGTCATAGCGCAGGAGCATAAGGTCCGTCTTGTCGGTCGTGGGATGAACTTCCCTATCCGGGTCGTAGGAGTTGACGGCATAGAGGTCGTCGTGGGTGATGCCGGCGTTGTTGCCGAGGAACTGCAGGTAAACTCTGCCATGAGTGTCCGCAAAAGGCTTCAGGAGGAGCGATACCCAGATCGAGGTCTCGCCGTAATGCTCATAACAGATGCCCTCGGCCTTCGACTGATCCGGCATGCGGGAGTAGTCGATAGTATCGCCGTTGAACTTAAGGCAGCCAGGCGTGGTGGCGAGTTTATTTACGCCGTCCGAGTATTCGAGCGATTCCGCGCAAGTCACATAGGCGTTCACAGTGTCCGGAGTCCAGCCGTTGTTCCAGCCCTGGCCTCCCGTCTTGAGGTCGAGGCGCTCGCCGGCGGGATAGTTGAAGCCTTCGTAAGCCCATTCGCCGTAGGTGTGGGTGGGCAGGATGCGGTAGGTCTTGGCGACCTTCCTGATCTTGTTCCAGGTCAGAGAATTGTTCCTGGACTCATAGCCGACCATGGTGCCCTTGAAGGTCACGTTGGTGGCGGAGAAATAGTCGCAGCGATGATAATCGCCCTGGTCGTAGGCCATGACCGTGCCGTAATGCTTGTGGTCGGTGGCGCCGGTGAAGTAGTAGCCCAAAGAGTGGCCGAAGACGCCGCCGGATTCCGGTCCGGGAGAGCTTTCCTGCTCGTAGGCGTGGTTGCAGCCGATATTGTGGCCCATCTCGTGGATCCAGGAGGAGCCGGTCATCTGCAGGACGCGGATGAGGTTGTAGCTCGATTCCGGCATACCGAGGGTGCTGCCGTTCACGTAAGCGAGGCCGCCGACGTCGTGAAGATAGGCAACGATGGTGCAAAGGTCGGCGCCGACCGCATTCCTTCTTTCATACACGCCTTCCCAGCCGTTCCTGGCGTTGTTGAAGTTGTAGAGGTCGGTGTAGGAACTGCCCTGCTCCTCATAGTTCCACTGCTGGGAGTGCACAAGCTGGATGCGGGCGTTGATCTTGGAGTTCATCAGGCACTCGTTGCCTTTGGCGACGCCTTCCGCTATGAAGGAGTTCATCCTGTTGTGGCTGCCGGCGTAGGCCAGAGAGGCGGGAGTGTAGAAGACGGCGATGCGGATGTTGACGATCTCATCGTCGTTGTAGTCGTAATAATTGACGCTGGCATCTTCAATGTCAGCGCCCTTCGTACCTTCCGGGGAAGGAAGTTCCTTGCCGTTGATGAAGTCAGCGTCAGCTTCGGCAAAGGAGAGGTTGTTTATGGACTGCAGGCCGTTTACGTATTCCCACTTGACGTCGCGGCCAGAATCGATGCTCTCGAGGTGGCCGTAAAGTTCGCCGCCCGCAATCGTGACTACGAAAGAACCGCCGTCGCCGGCAAGCTGGCCGGCTCTCACTATGACGCCGTTGATGTCAGTCTCCGCAAGATTGACCGTGCCGGAGAAAATGCCTTCCGGAGTGGCGAAGGTGACCGTGTCCCCTATTTTGGCTTCAGTGAAGGCCTGGACCTGATCTTCCTTGGCACAATAAGTGTTGGTGTCCTTGGTCGTGGTGGCGGGGATGTTTCCGTCCCTCAGGTCGAAAGCGAGATTGCCGGCCAGGCAGGAAAGCGTTGAAATAGCAAGGGCGAAAAATAAGTTCTTCATAGCAGTCAATACAATTCGATTTGATTAAGGCCTTTCTTCAAGGTCGGTTCCCAAACTTTACCGGAATCGCTTACGATCTTGATCCGGCGTTTGTCTTTGGAATTTATGCTGAGGCGGTAGCCCAGGAGTTCTTTTTCCAGTTTCGGCTCCTCCGCTTCAAAGAAAGCGCTGGCTCTCTTCTGCGTCGGGATGACATGAATGTCGCCGAAGCTTTCCTTCACTTCGCTGGCTGAGAGAAGCAGCGCGGCTTTCTCAAGAGGAGAGGCAGCGGTTTGGCTCTTCAGGTCGGGCAGCGCGGAATAAGGCTTGTAGGCGAAATAGGCTTCGCGTTTTTGGATGGCATTGAGGAGCGCCTTGGCGCGCTCTTCGAACATCTTGGCGCCGCTCACCTTCTGCGCGGTGAGCAGGAGCGGCAAAGCGCTCGGGAGCGCGGCTTCCGAGAAGTCGCCCGCTTCAGCGCCTGAAAGAAGGCCGTACACCTGAGCCTTCAGATAATGCGGCTGATAGGTCTGCTGGCGTCCTATGAGGCGATAGACGAGCTTTACGCAGTTGGCCCTATAGTTTTCCCTCTTGGTAAGCGAGAAGGCCTTAATGGCGGCGTGAGCGGCAAAGATGAGCTCTTCCGTCGTCGCGTTGGCGCGCTTAGTCAGAAGTTCCCTGGTCAGGGTGTTGAGAAGCGGCGTATAAGTTTCCTTGTCGCAGCCGATCTCTTCCAAGAAGAGCACGGCCCAGGGGGAGGTGCGTTTCTTGGAGTAGCCCTTCTTGATGTGGTTGGTGGCGCTCTCCACTACTTCCGGGATGTAGCCGCCGCGATGGCGGCGGGCGATGAGTTCTTTTTTGAAATTCTTCAGTTCGTCCTTGAAGCCGGTAGTTCCCACTTCGTTCTCCCATCTGGCTAACCAGTAGCCCGCCCTGGCGAGCTCGCTGAAGTTGATCTCGGTATCCCCTGCTTTCTTGTAGGTGCCGGGATAGGGATAGTTGGCGGGAGGAAGCGCTTTGAAGCGCGGAGCCTTCTTGTAAAGCTGGAGAACTTTTTCCGCGGCGGCGGGAACTTTCTGGCCGTTCTCCTTCGCCGCTTTTGCAAGCGCGAAGGCCGCGCCTATAATTTTGCCGAAAGAGACGGGCGCTTCAGCCTGGTCCGGCGGAGCGGAAAGTTTGTCGAGGAGCGTCTTCAGTTCCTGGCTCGCTTCCTTTTCGAGCTTCTTGAAATCGATGGGCGTCGCTTGTGTTTCTTTCTTGGCGAACTGCCAGGCGGTCTGCGTCAGCGCGCCCTGCAGGGAATTGACGTTCGTGCCGATGAGGTAGAAAGTGAACTCCAGTTTGCGGCTTCTGGGGAAGGCGTTCAGGGGCCAGGAGCGTTCAGCGTCGGTGCCGAAACGCAGGGAGCGTTCGCCGGCCTCCAGCTGCCAGAGCCATTCCTGGCGTTTGGCGAAAGTTTCCGGCGCTACCAAAAACACTAGCGCGTCTTCTTTTTCGATCAAAGCGCCGTAGGGCGTCGGCCATTCGCCGGAGTACCAGTTCTTCTTGGTCTCGTAAGGAGTAATGATCTTCTGTCCTTCCTTGCCCTGGAAGGTGAAATAGAAAGCGTCGAGCTGCGCCTGGTTCTTCAGGGTGACGGAGGCTTTTATTTTAAGCGTCGAAGCGTTCTGGAAAAAGACTTCCGCCTTGGCGGAGCCGTAAGGGGAAGCGCCGCTATAAAGGGCGTGGCCTTTCTTGACTTCCGCTTTCTGAAAACTCAGCGTTTCCGTAAAGCAGTCGAAAGCCAGAACGTCCCGGCCGCGCAATTTGCCAAGGAACCTCAGTTCCGCCTGGCACTCCCCAAAAGTTAGGGAGAGCGATCTCTCCTTGGCGGATTTTCCGATCTCGAATTTGATTAGCTTTTCCATTAATTTCTCTCAGAGCGCCAGCATTCTGTCCAGCGCCTCTTTGGCTTTTATTCTGGTCTCTTCTTTGACCTTGATCTCATATTCGTTGTCTTCCAGCGCCCACAAGACTTTCATGGGCGTCATGAGCTTCATATTCGGACAAACGTTGCCTTCCAGCAAAGGATAGACTTTCTTTCCGGGCGCTTTTTCCCTGATGGCTTTCAAAACGCCCTGCTCGGTCCCGATGATGAACTCCTCGCTTGGGCTTTCGATGCAGCGCTTGATGATGGCGGAAGTGGAGCCGACAAAATCGGCGGCCGCGCTCAGCTCTTCCGGGCATTCCGGATGCGCGAGAAATTCGGCCTTTGGGTGGAGCGCTTTCGCTTCCGCGAGCGCTTTCAGGGTGAAGCGCTGGTGCGTCGGGCAGAAGCCCGGCCAGACTTCCATTTCCCTGCCCACGCTCTTTTTGGTGAAAGTGCCAAGGTAGCGGTCGGGCACGAAGAGGATAGGCTTGTCTTTGGGAAGCGAGGCGACGACTTTGCCAGCGTTGGCGCTAGTGCAGCAGATGTAAGCTTCCGCTTTTATTTCCGCGGAACAGTTGACATAGGCAACGACGATGGTTTCGGGATGCTCCTCTTTGTAGCGCCTGAGTTCCTTGGGCATGAGCATATTGGCCATCGGGCAGTTGGCCCTTGGGTCGGGCGTAAGGACGGTCTTCTGAGGCGAGAGGATCTTGGCGCTTTCCGCCATGAAGTCCACGCCGCAGAAAACGATCGTGTCGGCGTCCGTTTTGGCGGCCAAGCGTGAGAGCTCCAAAGAATCGCCGACATAGTCAGCGAGCTCCTGCGTCTCGTAAGGCGTGTAGTAGTGCGCGAGGATAACAGCGTTCTTTGCCGCTTTCAGCTTCCGCACTTTTTCTTTCAGTTCTGCAAATTCCATAACTATGTGAGAGCGATCTTGGAAATGAGAATGCCAAGAGCTCGTTTGTCGTTTTCGGGAATGAAGGTGCCGCCGACTTGCAGAGAGCATCTGAGCATGCCCTGCTCTTCACTTTCGAAGGGGAACTCCACTTCCTGCCAATCAGGAGAGGTGATAGTTTTCTTCACTTCCTTCTTGCCGTTGACGGTCAGCGTCAGCTCCAAAGGACCGGACTCGAACTGGCGGGCGTCGGTCGCGCACCTTATGATTAGGCCCTTGGCGCCTTCGCTCTTCAAAACGAAGACCGCATGTCCGCTAGTCCAGCAGGCGTAGCTCTCCCCTATTTTCTCCGGCGGATAGAAGCCGGTCGTCAAGAAACGGTTCGCTTCTTCAGAGATCGTTATCTCGCTGGGTGCGCCGGCAAAAGCGCTTTCCAGGATCTCCTTGGCGTTGCGGCCGTCCGTTTCAGCTTTTTCGATCCTGGCGGTGACGGGAACGTTTAGAAGGCCGACGCAGCTGCTCTCGTCTTCCAGGGCTACCTTGAAGGCCAGCATCCTGTCAGTCCAGTCGTAGCAATGCTCGATATGGTCCCTGCCAGGGTGCGCCGCGACCGTTACAGTATATTCGCCGGGGCCGAGCATGGGCGGAAGCTCGAAACTGACTTCCAAGCCCTCGCCGGCCTTGAGGGCGGGCGTAGTTTTTTTCAGGAGCATGGTGTTGGTGCCGATGACCTCGTAGCCGAGGCGGTCCCTTAAGGAGAAGCCGATGGTCGGAGGCTCAATGTCGTTCAGGGCTTTCACGGCGACCTTCAGCTCGGCTTTGTGGCCGGCGAAGAGCGTTCTGGTCTCGCAGCCGTCGCTGACCAGGGAGACTTTCTCAATGATGGCTTCGAAGGAGCCGGAATGCTGGGGCAAGCTGCTCTTGGCTTCCTGCTGTTTGCGCTCCAATATGAAGGACTCCTTGTCGGCATCGTCCCTGACAAGCAGCGTGTTGTAGTAATTCAGGACGTTCTCAGGTGTGTCGTTGGCTACGATCCTGCCTTTGTGCAGCAATACAGCGGAATCGCAAAGCAGCTTGACGGCGCCGGGATCATGAGAAACAAATATGAGCGTTCCGCCCTTGGCGCGGAAATCCTTCAGATACTTCAGGCATTTCTGCTGGAAGTAGGCGTCGCCCACCGCCAGCGCTTCGTCGATAATGAGGATGTCAGGATCAACGTTGGCGGCGACGGAGAAACCGAGCCTGAGCGCCATGCCGGTCGAATAGATGCGCAAAGGATGGTCGAGGAAGTCGCCTAATTCGGCGAACTCCACGATGCTCTGCAGTTTCTTCTCAATGTCGGCGTCGGAAAGGCCCAAGAGGCGCGCGTTCAGGTAAATGTTCTGGCGCCCGGTGAACTCCGGATGGAAGCCCGAACCCAGTTCCAGCAAGCCGGCGATGCGGCCTTTGATCTCGACGCTGCCGAAAGTCGGCGAAAGCGTTCCGCAGAGGATCTTCAGAAGCGTACTCTTGCCGGCGCCGTTCACGCCGATGATGCCCAAGGAACTCCCCTTCTTCACCTCGAGGTCGATCTCCCTCAGCGCCCAGTAAGCCCAGTGGAAGGACATGCCGCTCGGCGTCAGCCATTCTTTGAGCCGGTCAAGAGGTCTGTCGTAAACTCTGAAGCGCTTGGCGAGGCCTTTTATCTCAATAACGTTGTCTTTGTTCATATCAGATCTGGTCCGGCAGTTCTTTCTTAAGCTTCAGGTAAAAGAGATTTCCCAAGGTCGAAAAGACCAGGCCGCAAAGCAGCAGTATCCCGAGCGTCGGGAAGAAACTGGATTGGCTGGGCAAAAGTTTCTGGGGCAGGAAATCATAATAGACCACGTTTTCGTAGAAAAGGATCTGGAAAGCGCGGGAAAGATAATACAAGGGATTGACAAGCAAGAGCAGCGGGCCGAAGGAGACGATCCTTTCCGTCAGCTCCCTGAAGTAAACGATAGGCGTCATCCAGAACCAGACCTGCAGCGCGATGGAGACGAACTGCATCATGTCCCTGAAGTAGGCCGTGGCGGTAGCCAAGAAGATGCCGAGCCCGTAAGTCATCAACCCCTGCAGAACGTACAGCACCGGCAGCCAGACAATGGAGGGCGGGATCCGATGCCCCGTAATGATCATAACGACGAGCAGAATGGCGTGCATGATGAAAAGCGTGATGAGTCCGCTGATCACCTGGTAAAGCACGAGGATGGGATGCGGGAAGGAGACCTTCTTGATGAGGTTGCTGTGACTTAGGAAGGCCAGCGAGTTCCTGGTCAGCGTCTCGGACAATGTCAGCCAAGGCAGCAGGCCCGCGCAGATGTAGATACTGAGCGCATAGGGGTCCTCGATGTCCGGGAAGCCTACTCGGCCTGGGATCCTGGAGCCGACGACGCGCGCCAAAATCACGGCGTAGATGAAGATCTGAGCCAGGGGCTGCAGAATGTTCCAGAAAACGCCGATGACGCTTCCGGCATAGCGGGCGCGGAAGTCCTGCACGACAAGGTCCCAAAGCAGGGAGCGGAAACGCCAGATGTCTCTAATCAGCATAAGCGCGCATAGGGGTTAAATTCTTTTTCGTAGCCGACGGAGGAATCCTCCCCGTGGCCGGGATAAACTTTCAGGTCAGGCGGAAGAGTGAAAAGTTTTTCCTTCAGGCTTTTCAAAAGCGCATCGTAGTTTCCGCCCGGGAAGTCCGTCCTTCCTATGCTCTCCTTGAAGAGCGTGTCGCCCGTGAAGAGCGCCTGTTCGGAAGTGACCGGGTCGGTCGCCAGATAGCAGGCGCCGCCACTAGTGTGCCCGGGCGTCCAGAGGACCGTCCAGTTGAGGCCGGCCGCTTCGAAAGTCTCGCCGTCCTCCAACAGTTTGTCCGCGCCCTCTAAGCTTATGATCTCCGAGAAAAAGCAGGAAAGGTTCCTTTCGGGATCTTTCAGCGCGAGGTTCTCCTCGCGGTGCAGGACGAGAGGCACCTCGGGAAAGCACTTCTTAAGCGCGGCCACCGCTCCGATATGATCGACATGCGCGTGCGTCAACAGGATCATCTCAAGACTGAACTCCTTGTCTTTGAGAAATGAGAGAAGCTTCTCCCCTTCCGCACCTGGATCGATGCAGACGACCTTGGAGGAGCCGTTCCTGGCGACCAGGTAGCAATTGGCCGCCAACTCCCCCAAAGGCAGCACGTCAATCGATATATTTCTTTCATTTGCCATAATATAAAATTATATCAAAAATAAAAAAAAGCCTTCCCATAGGGAAGGCTCGTGATTTTTGCAGCGAAAATTTCGCTTACTGTTCGAACTCTTCGTAGATGGCCCGCACAGCCTCCTCGAAATCGTTCAATTCCACGCCCACGATCATGTTGTCCTGCGTGGAGCCGAGGTCGATGACCTGGAGGTTGATGCCGCGCTTACTTAGGGCCGTGCAAAGGCGGCCCGCAAAGCCTACGCAGCGGATCATGCCCTGGCCGACCGTGGCGATCAGGGCCAGGTTGTCGGTCACTTCCAGGCGGTCAGGCTGCAGCGTTCGCTTGATCTCCTCCAGGATGGAGGGCAGCTGTTCGCCGATGAACTCTTTCCTTACGATGACGGACATCGTATCGATGCCGGTCGGCGCGTGCTCGAAGTTCACGCCGTGCGATTCGAAGATCTGCAAAAAGCGGCGGCCGAAACCGACCATCTTGTTCATCAGGATCTTTTCGATCTGGATGAGGTAGAAATCCTTCCTGCCGGCGATGCCGGTCACGATCCTGTCGTCCTTGGGGCGTCTGGCGACGATCCTTGTAAAAGGTCCGTCGGGATCGTTGGTATTTTTAATCTCAATGGGAATGCCCGGATCGGAAACGGGATAGATGGACTCGTCGTGCAAAACGTTGGCGCCCATGTAAGCCAGTTCGCGGAGCTCCTTGTAAGTCAAATTCTCGATGTGCTTAGGATTATCGACGAGCCTGGGGTCGGCCATCATGAAACCGTTGACGTCCGTCCAGTTCTCGTAAAGCTCGGCTCTCACGGCCCTGGCCGCCACGGCGCCGGAAATATCGCTTCCGCCGCGGGAAAATGTTTTCACTTTGCCGCTAGGCGTGCAGCCGTAGAAGCCCGGCATGACGACGAGGCCGTCGCCTTTCAGCTGTTCGCCCAATTTATCGTAAGTCTCTTCCTTGATAAGCCCGCTCGATTCGATCTGGAGGTACTCGGCCGGTTCGACGAAACGCGCGCCGAGCCAGGTAGCCACTATCTTGCCGCAGAGATATTCGCCGCGGGAGGCCATGAAATCTTTCGTGGCGATACGACGCATGTCGTTCTCGGTCTCGTCGAGGAGCGCGTCGATATGAATGTCGATGTTGAGGTCCTGAACGATCTCTTTGTAGCGCGTCCTTATCTTCTGGAAGACCGGAGCGATGTCCAGGCCCTGCTCGAGCATGCTGTGGCAAAGGAGAAGCATGTCGGTTATCTTGACGTCGTCACTAAATCTTTTGCCGGGAGCGGAAACGACTACGATCTTGCGCTCGGGATCGCTCTTGATGATGGCGCGGACTTTTAGGAAATGCTCGGCGTCAGCCAAAGAGGAGCCGCCGAATTTACAGACTTTTAAACTCATGATTCAAACAAAAAATGGCGGGAACCGCTCGATTGAGCGGCCCCCGCGGGGAATAGATTATCGGGAAACGGTGGCCGAGACAGTGGCCTTCTTGTACCAAAGCACGAACGTGAAGGGCAGCCAGATGGATTCTTCCTGCGGAACGACCGTGGTGATCTGGGTCATGCCGTTGGCTTTGGCTTTCGCGGTCAAGTCGGAAAGCGTTTCGTTGAAGTTGACTTCGCGTCCGCCTTCAGTCCAGAGAGGATAGGTGGGGAGGAAATAGAGGCCGCTTCTGCTGGCAAGCAGGCCAATAGACTGATTGCCGTCACAGGGCATGCCTCTGAAGGAGGCGTTCTTGGCGACGGAAATGTCGGCGCAGCCGGCTAAGACCAACGTGGCCAGAAGCACTAGGGACAACACTACTTTTTTCATATTTTCTCCTATGGTTTGGTTAGGTTAGGATGTTTTATCGGAGTGAGAGGATTCGAACCTCCGACTTCTTGCTCCCAAAGCAAGCGCTCTAGCCAGGCTGAGCTACACTCCGTTAATTGCTTATTGATTTTAACAAATTTACCTGGCGGAGAGTGAGGGATTCGAACCCCCGGACCGTTTCCGGTCAACGGTTTTCAAAACCGTCGCGATCGACCACTCTGCCAACTCTCCGCAAAGTATTGATAGATTATAGCAAAAATCGCCCTGAACGCACTAAACAAGCGATCTTTAAAGAAAGGCCCCTTTGATTGACTAATCGCTTTGCTTCTTATAGAATACTTACGGGTAAAGATATGAGATTTCCCTCGGTGAACGGAATAGAAAGGCCAATAAGGCTGAGCGAGGCTGCGCGGCGCTTCGCCCTTGATTCGCTCGCTCACAAGTACGGGCTCGAAACGCGGAAAACTCCCGGAGTGGAGTTTTCCCCTGAAGAGACGGAAGGGCTGACTGATCTCGAAAAATACGACCTCGCAATAAAAAAGATCGCCCTTGAAGCGCCCATCCGCGTCTGCCCAGGAGAACTCGTTTCCGGCGCGGCCACTTTGGGCGCCGCCATCGACCATAAAGTCCCGGCCTTCTGCGACGGGAAAATGCTTTTCTGGAGCGTCAGCCACCTGACCGTCGATTTCGAGACCGTCGTTAAAAAAGGGGTAGGCTATATCGAGGAACAGGCGAAGGCCGCCCTTCAAAAATATCAGGGCACAGAAAGGGAGCCTTTCTGCCGCAGCGCGCTGAACTGCCTCACTGCCTTCAGGCTCTACCACAAGCGCTATCTCGAGGCGCTGCAGGAAAAGCCTGAATACCGCGGCAATTATGAGAATCTTCTGCGCGTCCCCTTCTCCCCTTCCGGAAGCTTTTACGAAGGCGTGCAATCGATCTGGTTCACCTTTTCCTTCCTCAGGCTCTGCGGCAACTGGCCCGGCATCGGAAGGATCGACGTGCTCCTCGGAGACCTTCTAAAAAAAGACCTGGAGGAAGGAAAGCTGACGCTTGACGAGGCCAGGGAGATCTTAGCCCACCTCTTCATCAAAGGCTGCGAATGGATCTGCGGCGGCGACTACGGTTCCGGCGACGCCCAGCATTACCAGAATATCGTCCTCTCCGGAACTGACGAGAACGGTCTCGACGTTACGAACGCGGTCACTTACTTCGTGCTCGACATAATAGAGGAGACCGGCATCAGCGATTTCCCCGTTACGGTGCGCCTAAACCAAGCTGCTGACGAAAAACTTCTCAGGCGCGTTGCCGAAGTCATGCGCTATGGGGGCGGCATCGTGGCGGTTTACAACGAGGAGCTTATCCTCCGCTCGCTAACCGAGTACGGCTACCCGAAGTCCGACGCCGCAAAATTTTCCAATGACGGCTGCTGGGAAGTGCAAGTTCCGGGCAAGACATACTTCTCTTACCATCCCTTCGATTCGCTTTTAATTTTGCAAAGAGAGACGCTGAAAAACTATGACGGCAGCGTTGACTTCGCCAGTTTTGAGGAGCTGTACTCCGCCTACGTAAAAGATCTCAAAACTTTCCTTGAATCCTTGCTGCCGGACAAACTCAATTTCAAGCCCAGCACACCCTGCACGGTCGTTTCGCTCTTCGAGGAAGGCTGCCTCAAGAAGGGCTTGTCATACCTTGAAGGCGGACCTATATACAACGTCTATTCCCCGCACATAGGAGGCCTTGCCGATACGGTGAACTTCCTCTACGCCGTGAAAAAGCTAGTCTTCGACGACAAGCTTGTCAGCTTCCAGGAGCTGATCGGAATACTGGCTGCCAACTGGGATGGTTATGACGCTTTGCGCGCCCTCGCCCAGAACAAATACGCCTATTATGGCAACGATTCCGACGAGGTCGATTCCCTCTGCGCGCGCCTCCTCAACGACTTTGCGGACGGCTGCGACGCCTTGAACAACAGGTCAGGCTACATCTTCCCAGGCGGCGTCAGCACTTTCGGGCGGCAGCTGCAATGGTCGAAGCAGCGCAAAGCCTGCGCGCACGGGCGCAAGGCCGGGGAAGTCTTGGCCGCCAACGCCTCCCCCACCCCCGGAAGCGATCGTATCGGCGCGACAGCCATCATAAGATCGTATTGCAAGTGCGGCCTCAAGCGCCTGCCCACGGGCGCCGCGTTAGACATCAAGCTTCTTCCGTCGCTTGTCAAAGGCGAGGAAGGGTTAGACGCGCTCGTTTCACTCATGCGCGGTTTCGTAACACTGGGCGGCTTCTTCATGCAGCCGGACATCGTGGACGTTTCCGTGCTAATGGATGCACAGCGCGCGCCTGAGAATTACCAGAACCTCTCGGTGCGCGTCTCGGGCTGGAACGCGCGCTTCGTGACGCTGAACAAAGAATGGCAGGATATGATAATCGAGCAGAATGAAAGCGGACGCTAAAGCAAAACTAGTTGTAAGCGAGATCCAGCGCTTCAACATGCACGACGGCCCGGGTATCAGGACCACGGTCTTCCTGAAAGGCTGCTCTTTGCGCTGCCAGTGGTGCCATAATCCCGAAACGCAGAACGCCAGCCCGGAACTGCTCTACTACACCAAGAAATGCATCGCCTGCCAAGCCTGCCTTGTCTGTGAAAACGGCGTCCACTCGTTTGCAGATGGAGTTCATCACATTGACAAGAGCAAATGCACAGCCTGCTTTGAATGCGCCGCCGTCTGCCCCGCCTCAGCCCTTGAAGCTTGCGGGAAAGCTATGACCGTCGAAGAGATCTGCGCGGAAGCGGAAAAAGACCTTGCCTTCTATGGGGAAGCCGGCGGCATAACGCTTTCCGGAGGAGAGCCGCTCTTTCAGCCCGCCGCCATCGACTTGCTTTCCTACTGCAAGGAAAGCGGCCTTAATACGGCCGTTGACACCTGCGGGTATTTTCCGGAAGACTTGCTCGCTCCGGCCGTCGCGGCAACCGACCTTTTCCTCTGGGATATAAAGGACACCGACGACGCAAGGCACAAGCAGTTCACCGGCGTTTCGAATAAAACGATACTCGAAAACCTTAAAAAAGCCGATGAACTCGGCGCGAAGATAAAACTGCGCTTCATACTTGTGAACGGCGTGAACAGCAATGAGATCCATTACGAAAAATGCGCCGAGCTTTACCGTTCTCTTCACAACGCCCTGAAACCCGAAGTCATCCCCTACCACGCCTTCGGCGGCGTCAAATCTGAATTTCTCCTGGGGAAAAGCAACGCGAAGCCGGAATGGATCCCGACTGAAGATCAGATTGCCACATTCAGGGAGTATCTGGGAATCTAATTCTTGGCGACGTCCTTGACGGCGGATCTGTAGAGGCGGGTCGTATATTCCGCTTCGTCCTTGTTTCCGAAAACGTCCACGACCGTAAGCGTGATCTTGAAAGCGTCGCTCTTCATAGCAGGCAGCTCAAGGGATCTGACCTCGGGCCTTGTTCCGGCTTTCTCGAAAACAACCTGGCCTTTGGCGTTGAAGGCCTTTACCCGATAAGCGAGCTGCGGAGTCGATTTCTCGTCGAAGCTCCAGGTGAGATTCTTCTTTTTGTTGTCAAGCGAGAGCTTGGCGATCTTGGGCGCGCCCAACTCCGGCTTTTCAGGCTGATTGATGGTGTGTTTCGCCCTCTTTACAGCGGCTTCCTCATAGGCGGCCTGATTCTCAACCTTGCCTCCCGTAAGGCCCCAGAAATGCTCGTCCGTCGCGCCGAAAGTATGACCGCCGAACTTCTTCTGGTGCTCCATGGTCCCGCCGCCGTCGCCGTAGCTTAAAGTCGCGGTGTGAATGGAGACCCAATCCTTGCTTTCATGGTCGTGGACGTACATGTTCTTGAAGAAAACATTGCGCTCGGCGTTGCAGTTCGTCTTGACGTCGCCGCCGTAGAAGTTCTCCATGAACTGTGAGAAGTTCCTGATGAAGCAGGAATTGTAAAGCAGCGTGTTGAAGTAAGAGAAGAGCTGCCATTTTCCGGTCTTTATGTCCTGGAACCAGAGGCCCGCAAAAGTCGTGCCGGTCTCGATGTCGTCCCAGGAATGGAGCAGCATGCGGTACCACTGCCCTGACACCCAGTCGTAAGGCTCGATGCAGTTGGTGCCTTCGCCTTCATGGGCGAACTTGTTGTGGCCTTCCGGGTACATCCTCTTCGCGTGAAGGAGCGCGTCTTCCCCGTTCTTTTTGTATCTCGCTTCCCAGAAAGAGATAATGCCCACCTTGCGGTCGGAGTTCTGCACGCCGCAGTACCCGTTCACGCCCCTGATGCCTTCGTAGGCCTTCTGCGTCTTCGCGCTCTTCACGTCCAGGGAGAAGTTGGCCATCGCCCAGTAGGTCGCGTTCGGCGTTTTCTCGGCCATGAAATCGATCAGGAAGGAGTCGAATCTCCCGCTGGTCTCATGCATGTGCGGGTCCGAGTAGAAATTGTAGGCCATGTACTTAAGCTCCTGCTCGGCAAGGGCCGGCAGGGCGACGCAAACGATCATAACGAGCAAAGCAAGCAGTTTTTTCATAAAGTACCCTCTTTTTATAGCAATATACCATTTTTTTGGCCATCATTCAACACTCGTTTACCCTTGACTTTCAGACCTGTTTCTAATACAATACTCCAACATACGATTTGTGCCGAAATGGCGGAATTGGTAGACGCGCTACGTTCAGGTCGTAGTAGGGATCCCCCTGTGGAAGTTCGAGTCTTCTTTTCGGCACCAACCGTATCAGCGCTTGAATGTCAGGCGTCCTTTTGATACCATTACCGTACTTTCTCTTCTCTTGCGGGCGTAGCTCAGTTGGTAGAGCGCGACCTTGCCAAGGTCGAGGTCGTGGGTTCGAGCCCCATCGCCCGCTCCATAAGAGGA
>Ga0310690_10006731_pt1 | contig 15019 bp, 13 predicted proteins | sample AusTroGonzalo_MG_2_FD_207661 | JGI IMG/M metagenome (GOLD analysis project Ga0310690, IMG submission 207661) | Bovine rumen microbial communities from tropical cattle in Woodstock, Queensland, Australia - Gonzalo_04 (v2) (version 2) | ecosystem: Host-associated > Mammals > Digestive system >...
GTGTTCTTCCGTGGCTAAACCTTACGGCAGTTTGGGATATTTCTTAAAGTCGGGTTTGCGCTTCTCAAGGAAGGCCTTGCCGCCTTCTTGCGCCTCATCGAGGAAGTAATAGAGCATCGTGGCATCGCCAGCCAATTCTTGGATACCTGCCTGACCATCGAGCTCTGCATTCAGTCCTGCCTTGATCATACGGAGTGCCAATGGCGAACGCTCCATCATCTCCTCGGCCCAGGCCACGCACTCGTCTTCCAACTGTTCGATGGGTACGACCTTGTTCACCATACCCATCGCCTCAGCCTCCTTTGCTGTATACTGGCGACAGAGGAACCAGATCTCACGTGCTTTCTTCTGTCCCACGATACGGGCCAGATAACTGGAACCAAAGCCTGCGTCAAACGAGCCTACCTTGGGACCTGTCTGTCCGAAGATGGCATTCTCCGAAGCGATGGTCAGGTCGCAGACAAGGTGCAGCACATGGCCACCACCTATCGCATAACCATTCACCATAGCGATCACGGGCTTGGGCAGACGACGGATCTGCATCTGTACATCGAGTACACTCAGACGGGGCACGCCTTCATCATCGACATAGCCGCCACGCCCCTTCACATGCATATCGCCACCAGAACAGAACGCGTGCTTCACATCGCCCAAGGTCTTGCCCTCAGGCACCTCGCTCATAGCACCAGTCAACAGCACCACACTCACCTCCTGCATCTCGCGACACATGGCGAAGGCCTGACTCAGTTCCCACGTTGTCTTTGGCGTGAAGGCATTGCGATACTGCGGTCTGTTGATCGTAATCTTCGCAATGCCATTATATTCCTCAAACAGAATCTCTTTAAACTCTCTAACGGTTTTCCAATTTCTTACTTTCATATCAATTATTTAATTAGCGACGAGGGCGCTGACCTTGTGGCGGACGCTGGCCTTGAGAACGCTGCTGACCTTGCTGGCGCTGGGCCTGCTGAGGACGCTGGTTCTGGCTTGGGCGCGTTGTCACAGTAGTCCGTGATGTGCCACCCACACGCTGCACCATGCCATTTGGAGTGGTACGGCCTTGTGGAGCCAATTGACGGGTTTCAGTCCTGCGAGTAACGCCATTAGGACCACCCTGACGATTACCGCCATTGCCGCCTCGGAACTGATTAGGACGAGGGGCTGGGCCATTGCCTCGCATCTGATTCTGACGAGGGGCTGGGCCATTGCCTCGCATCTGATTCGGACGAGGTGCAGGACCACGGAGGTTGTTGCTACGTGGCGGAGCTATGCGATTACCGCCTGGACCTCCACGACGCACATCGCCACGAGGACCTGGGCCAACACGACCAGGACCACCTGGGCGTGCTCCGAAGTGGCGGCCTCCGCGATAGTGGCCATAAGCCCTCGGACGAGCCATCATGAAGTGGCCGCGATTTGGATATACACGGTAGATCCTGAACTCCCAACGACCATCACGCCATCCCAACGGACGATAGAAATATTTCAGTCGGAGGAAGTTATCGTACTGGTATGGCGTCAGCACCTGCTGTATTTCAAAGTTACGCTGCTTCCACAGATCGGTATAGAGATCAAGCTTCGAGCCTACACACATGAAATAGTCGAGATTGATCTCATAGATAGCTTCATACTGAGATGGAGAGAGATTCAGCTCATAGGCCATCTTGTCAGACAAGAACAGGGCCTCTGAGCGGGCCGTTTCATAACTCAGGGCTTTGGCAGTGACGGACATAACCATCAGGAGTGCCATCATCATCAGTTTTTTCATACTCATAAAGTTTCTAGTTGTTGATCTGAATAATATGATTCGGTTGCAAATATAAGCATATTTTCTGAAAGTAACAAATAAATCGGAGAAAATCTTTCGGGAAAGGATTTACGATGCGACTTCAGAAGGCTTGATGCGCTAGAGATAAGTCCTTACGTTCTTTTCCCTGAGAGAAAACGCTCTTTTCTCTCAGAGAATACACTGTTTTCTCTCAGGGAAAACATCGTTTTCTCTGGGGGAAAACAAAGAAAACACCTATAAAGCGTTGGTGGTTTGGCAAAAAATGACTACCTTTGCGCCAACCAAACAATATAATATGCTACAGATCCGCTGCAAGAACAACAATGTAACAAAGAGCTTCCCAGAGGGGACCTCGCTGCTCGATGTGTATCAGGCATTTGCCGACGAGATACACCTGCCCTACCCCGTAGTATCTGCCAAAGTGAACAACACCTCGCAGGGACTGAAGTTCAGGCTCTACCAGAATCGCGATGTAGAGTTCTTCGATGCCCGTGAGGGGAGCGGCCACAGAGTGTATGTGCGCTCCCTGAGTTTCCTGCTCTACAAGGCGACGCAGGATGTATTCCCTGGATCAAAGCTCTTTATCGAGCACTCGCTGTCGAGGGGATACTACTGTAATTTAAAGAAAGGTGTCAAGAATCTGGTATCCGACGAGGATGTGGCACAGATCAAGGCTCGGATGCAGGAGATCATAGACCTCGATATACCCTTCCGCAGGACGGAGGCAACGACAGAAGAGGCCATCCGCGTGTTTACCGAACGAGGATTCCAAGACAAGGTGAAGCTTCTGGAAACCAGTGGTCAGATCTACAGCGATTACTACACGTTGGGCGACACCGTCGACTACTATTACGGTCCGTTGGTGCCCAGTGCAGGCTATCTGAAGGTGTGGGATCTGGAGCGCTATGAAGACGGTCTGCTACTGAGAGTGCCAGACTGGAATAATCCCCTGAAGGTAGCCGAGAAAGTGGAGCAGCCCAAGACCTTCAGCATGTTTGCCGAAAAGACACGTTGGGATATCATCATGCGACTCTCGAATGCTGGCGACGTGAACAAGGCCATCATGCGAGGCTACGCCTCAGAACTGATACAAGTCTCTGAAGCCCTGCAGGAAAAGAAGATCGTGCAGATAGCCGAGGAGATAGACCGTCGATTCCATCAGGAAAAGGACCCTGTGAGGATCGTGCTCATCACTGGGCCCTCGTCATCAGGCAAAACAACCTTCTGCAAACGACTCAGCGTGCAGCTGCTGGCCTGCGGACTTCGGCCCGTATCGTTCTCTACAGACGATTACTTCGTGAACCGCTTGGACACGCCAAAACTGCCTAACGGTGACTATGACTTCGATAATATCGAGACAGTGGACTACCACTTGATGGAAGACCATCTGATGCGACTGATGGCAGGCGAACGTGTGGAGATTCCAGAATACAACTTTGTGACAGGCAAGCGTGAGATGAACGGCAAGAAACTGAAACTCGGTAGTGATACGGTGCTTATCATCGAGGGCATCCACGCCCTGAACCCACTACTGACACAGAAACTGCCTGACTCGCTGAAATACAAGATCTATATCTCTGCCCTCACCAGTATCTCGCTCGACGATCACAACTGGATACCAGTCCGCGACAACCGTCTGCTCAGAAGAATCATCCGCGACTACAATAAGGGCGCTTATACCGCCCAGCAGACTATCGCCCAATGGAAGAATGTTTGCGAGGCTGAAGACCAGTGGATCTTCCCCTATCAGGAGACTGCCGACGTGATGTTCAACTCAGCGCTGACCATCGAGTTTGCCGTACTGAGGACGCATGCTGAGATCATCCTCACCTCAGTACCCAAGAACTGTCCGGAGTACTCAGAGGCTCATCGATTGCTGAAGTTCCTGCGTTTCTTCCTGCCCGTCAGCGACAAGGAGATTCCACCCACCTCGATTATGCGAGAGTTCGTGGGCGGCTCAAGCTTCAAATACTAAGCGAATGATAGTAATCCTTCAATACCCGCTCGTCAGCATCGGCATCGGTAAAGACCTCAAGGAGCACAGGACGGTCGCTCTCTATATATAATAAGGTGTCGATGCCAGAACGCATCTGAGGCATATCGGAAGCAGACAGATAGACCACATTATTCTGTCGACAGATGCCCTCTGCGGTGGTATGGTGCTCAGCAGCCACGAACTTATCACGGACAGGACTCTGCTCCAGCCCCTTCAGCATATTGAAGATTCCCCCACGACCATTATTCAGCAACAAGATGCGAAGGTTGCCACGCAGGTTCTGGTTCCACAATGCATTCTGATCGTAGAAGAAACTCAGGTCGCCAATAACGCAGAACACACGCTCGTCTGATGCCACAGAGTAGCCTGCGGCTGTGGATAGTGAGCCTTCGATGCCGTTTACGCCACGATTGCAGAAGATGAGATGGGAACGGGCAAAGCTGTTGGCCAGACGGATGGCGGAGCTGTTGGCATAATGGACTACGGCATCACCCACCTGCGACTCAAAGTATTTCACAGCAGCCATCTGCGAATAAGCTGGCTCGTAGTTCTCTGCATGATGGCGCAGACGCTCTAAGAGTTCGTCCCACAGCTTCACAAAGGGATGAGGTTCCGTCACCAACATATATCGGATATGATCAGCCACAGCCTCACCATCGCCCTGCACGACATGCGTCAGGTTCATGAAAGTATCTGTGACCTCACCCGTCTCATTGACAACCCACGTCTCCTTAGCTTTCCTCAAAAAGTGCTTCAGGCGCTTACTGACGATAGAACCTCCGATATACAGGACGAAGTCTGGCACATAACTTTCATCATCAACCACCAAACTGACAGCCTCATCCATGAGCGGATTCATCGGCTGTCCGCTGATGAGCATAGGGCGCTTGGCCTGAAGGAACATGCGTGTGACATGACTCAGGGTACTGGCAGAGATATCAGCTGGCAGCCAATCGATCTTGCGCTCTGCAGACAGCGAAGGTACAGAGAAATCGAACAGGGGTTCACTGATGGGAACATTGATATGAACAGGGGCGTTCTTAATCATAAGCGCCTCGTTTACCAAACGATTGCAGTACCAATGTTGCTCGTTCTTGCTCCCCTCTGGGAGGGTAACGGCTTTGCGGACAAAACATCCAAGGGCATCGGGCTGTGGCAGTGTCTGGCCGTCAAGCTGGTTGATCCATTGAGGGGGACGGTCTGCCGAGATCACCACCAAGGGGACATGCTGATAGTAAGCCTCAGCAACGGCTGGGGCGAGATTCAACAAAGCCGTACCACTGGTGACACAGACAGCGACTGGCGCTTTGATGGCCTGCGACATGCCTAAAGCATAGAAGCCTGCACTGCGTTCGTCAGTCACAGGATAACACTGGATATCAGGACACTCATTGAGGTTATGCACAATCGGTGCATTACGACTACCAGGACAGACCACAGCATGTTTGATGCCATGAGCGACAAGCAGCGCTGTCAGTATATTTACATTATCTTTATTGCTATACACTTTTTACTATTAACTATTCACTTTTCACTAAAAGTCCCCGCATGGTTTCGAGCTTGGCCTCAGTCTCCTGCCATTCCTGCTCTTCGGTGCTGTCCTTAAGCAGACCACCTCCTGCATAGAGGTAATAGCGACGATCCTCAACCTTCATGCATCGCAGCGACACATAGAGATGCGTTTCCTCCTCACCCAACCATCCTTGGAAACCACTATAATATAAACGTGGCGTATGCTCATTGTGCGTAATGAAATGAAAGGTCTCACGCTTGGGAAGTCCGCACACGGCTGGCGTAGGATAAAGAGCCTGTAGCAAGTCGCCCAAATGGTCATTCGAAGGCAGCGTAAACGTAAAGTCACTGCGCAGATGAACCAGATTGGCAGCTCTCACGGAGAAAGGTCCTTCTTCAGAGAACTCTGACGTAAACTGCTCCAAACACTCTGCGATATATGTAGCCACATAGCGCTGTTCCTGAATGTTCTTGGTAGACCAATTGACGGTCTCACCCTCTCCAGACAGTTGTTCTCCCTCCAAGCGAACAGTACCAGCCAATGCGATTGTGCGCCAGTCAGTACCCTTGCCTTCCAACAGAATCTCGGGGGTGGCCGTCAGCCAACAACCGCCCTTCTTCGTACATACCAGCGAGATAAACATACGGGGATAAAGGTCGCAGGCACGGTAGAAGAGTTCCATGGGCATGATACTCTCAGCCAATTCCTCCTCAGCACATCGTGCCAAAACAATCTTACGAAAAGTTCCCAGTTCCAGTTGGGAGTGGAAATTGGCAAAATCGATGGCATAAGTATTAGGAGTGGAAAGCGAAAAGCGGAAAGTGGAAGGAGCGCTCGAGCTCTGCTCGCTTGCTACCGGAGGGACGCAAGAAATGTCCTGTAGAAAGGAATTTTCTTCATTTCTCATTCCTCTTTCCACCGAAATCCGTTCCACCTTATCAGGCCGAATCAAGAGTATCGGATGACTATCGGTAATCTCGAAGGGAGCCATCACAAAGCCCTGCCTCCCATTAAGTTCGGCACACGATAACAGTTCTGCAGGCTCACCGTCAGTCTGCTGAATCATTGTCGCAAACTTCCCATACGGCAGACGATAGACTGCTAATGCTGACATCACCTCTTCTGTTTAATGATATAGTTGGTGACACGTACGTTCGAGATGAGGTCGCCAGCGGTGTCTTTGATGTCGACATTCCAGACATGCAGCGTCGTTCCCTGATGCAACATCCTGGCATAGGCCGTCACCGTGTCACCCTCCACTACCGCCTTCACATGACTGCCACTGACCTCAATGCCCACACAGGCACAACCAGGGCAGAGGGCTGAAGAACCGACACCTGCCACGTTCTCGGCTAATGCCAGAGAGGCACCACCACTGAGGAAGCCAAAGGGCTGGCGATTGCGCTCGTCGACCTTCATACGTGCCAAACAAGTATCGTCCTCAGGTGTGGAGATAAACTCCATCCCGAGGGCGGTACTCAGGTTAGGGTTTGCGTTGATGATTTCGTTTATCTTATCTACGTTCACTGATATCTCTTAATTCTAAATTCTTAATTCTCACTTAAATAGTGAATATTCGGGTACGCTCCATGCCAAAGCACTGGCACCTAAAACGTCACGCTCACGGTCGTTGAGCTTTGACACAAGGATCTTGATTTTGCCTTTCATATTGCCGAAGACATGATTCTCGAACGACTCTGACAGAGGATCAAGGAGCCACTTTCCGGCATGCGAAATACCACCCGTCAGGATGATGGCCTCGGGATCAATGATTGAAGCATAGTTAGCCAATCCAAGACCTAAGATCTCACCTGTACGACGGAACACCTCGATGGCCATTTTATCACCTTGTTCACAACATTCAAAGATAGTTCTCGGTGAGAGTTTTGTCAGGTCGCGCATCAGCGACGGAGCCTCAGTATCAGCCATCAGTTCCTGAGCTGTACGGACAATGCCATTAGCACCAGCATAAGCCTCCAGACAGCCTCTTTGACCACAGCCGCACTGACGACCATTTTCCACCACACAGGTATGTCCAAACTCTCCGGCAAAGCCAAGATGACCAACATGATCCGAGCCCTCAGAGAAGAAACAGCTACCCAGGCCGACGCCAAGGCTAAGAACGATGAAGTTCTTCATACCGTGGGCACAGCCGAAGGTGTATTCACCTAAAGCCGACACATGGGCATCGTTCGACAGGGCGACAGCGAGTCCCAAACGGTCACGAAGCATAGCTGCCATGGGTATAACGCCCTTCCATGGCAGGTTCGGAGCATTCTCAAGACAGCCAGTGACGGAACTGGCACTGGGCGAACTCATACCGATGGAACGAATCCTCTCATAACCACCATTGGCCTCAACGAGTTCGACAATCTTATCACTAAGGGTTGATACAAAAATATTCACATCCGGATAATCGGTCGTAGGAAAGGAATCCTCTGCAATGATATTACCTCGGACGTCGACAATGGCATAAGTTGTAGACTCAATACTGATATCAACGCCAACCACTTCAGACTTGATGTTCTCTTCTATCATATTTGTTTTGTTACTCAGTTAAAAGATTCACATATTATTTAAACAGAGAATACTCCTTCACGTCCCAAGCCAGGGCACTGGCACCCAGCACATCACGCTCACCCTCCTTGAGGATTGAGACGAGCAGACGGGTCACTCCCTGAATATTATGGAACACATGTTCTTCGAACGACTTACGCATCGGCTTCAGCAACCACTTACCAGCCTGCATCATGTCGCCCGTAAGAATGATAGCCTCAGGATTCAGGATAGAGGCATAGTTGGCCAGTCCGATTCCAAGCATAAAGCCGACACGACGGAAAGTCTCGATAGCCACAGCGTCGCCCTGGTCACAGTAATAAGTCACCAACGGGACGGTGATATTCTTTACATCTCTCAGTGCCGACGGCTCACCTTCAGCAAGCAGTTCTTCCACGGTTCTGACCAGGCCCTTGTCTGAGCAATAAGTCTCCAGACAGCCCCTGCGACCACAACCACACTCACGGCCACCGACCTCCACACAGGAATGGCCTACCTCTCCAGCAAAACCACTCACTCCAAGGTGAGGCTTGCCATCCATAAAGATACAACTGCCCAATCCTCCGTGACTGATGGATACGATCACGAAATCCTTCAATCCATGTGCACTGCCGTAGGCTTTCTCACCAAGTGCTGTGACATGTGCGTCATTAGCCAGAGCCACAGCCAGTCCCAGACGGTCCTGCAACATCGCAGCCAGCGGCACAACACCCTTCCAAGGCATATTGGCAGCATGTTCAAGACAGCCCGTCATAAAGTTAGCGCTAGGCGCACTCATACCAACGGAGCGTACCTTTTCATAGCCGCCATTCTCCTCCACCAACATGATGATTTTCTCACTGAGCACACTGACATAGTCGGATATGTCAGGATAATCCATCGTATTAAAATAGTCCGTCGCGATAATCTCACCACGAATATCCACCAATGCAAAGGTGGTTCTTACCTCTCGAATGTCGACACCGACGACTCGGGTTTTGATCTGATCTACCGATTCCATAACTTAAAATATAAACCGTAAACAATAAACTATTCTTTAAACAAAGAATACTCCTTCACCTCCCAGGCCAGCACACTGGCACCCAGGATATTACGCTCGCCCTCATCCAAGTCAGAAGCCAGGAACTTAACCTTACCCTGGATATTATGGAACACATGCTCCTCGAAAGCCTTCTGGGCAGGTTCCATCAACCACTTTCCGGCTCTGGTGATGCCACCAGTGAAGATGATAGCCTCAGGATCAATCACAGAGGCATAGTTGGCTAGGCCAAGACCCAGATATTCACCTGTGCGACGGAACGTCTCAATAGCCATTGCATCACCTTCGTTGCATAATTCTGCGATCACCCTTGGCGACAGCTTCGGCACACGACGCATCTTGGTCGCATCGGCAGACTCCGCCATTACCTCACGAGCGGTACGGATGATACCCTTCGTGGCCGTATAGGCTTCCAAACAGCCCTTGTTGCCACAGCCACACAAACGGCCATCATGTTCCACACACGTATGTCCTATCTCACCGGCATAGCCGTCGGACCCCAGTTTTACGCCACCGTCGGTAAAGATACAACTGCCAAGACCTGAGCCCAGGGTGATGACGATAAAGTCACGCATGCCATGTGCACAGCCAAAAGCATGCTCACCTAATGCCACCACATGGGAATTGTTGGCAACGGCTACAGCCAGGCCCAGTCTGTCACGCAACAAAGCCGACAGGGGGATGATACCTTTCCAAGGAAAATTGGGAGAGTTAACGATACTTCCCGACTTAAAGTTTGCACTCGGCGCGCTGATACCCACCGAACGGATGGACTCCATACCGCCATTTGCTTCAATCAAATTGACAATGCCATCACTCAGTGCTGTGATGAATGCACCAATCTCAGGATAATCTTCTGTGGGGAAACTGTCTTTCGCTAATATGTTTCCTCTTACATCCACAATAGCATACGACGTAGCATTCAGACTGACATCTACGCCCACAACTCTTTTCTTAACCGTTCCTTGATCCATAATCAACACTTTAGTTATTCTGCTACAAATTTAGAAACATTTTTATAAACGACAAAACATTTCGCTTATTTTTTGCAAATATTTAATCTATCCTTGCTATTTTCGAGATATTTTTCGTAACTTTGCACCCACAAAAGTAAAATATTCGAATATTTGAGATGAACATTTTAGAATTAAGTGAACAAGAAATAGGAAGGCGTCAGAGCCTTCAGGAGCTCCGTGCTATGGGTATTAACCCATATCCAGCAGCCGAGTTCCCCGTCACAGCATGGAGCACAGATATCATTAACGAATTCGAGGATCTTCCCGTCATTGGTAAAGACGAGGAAGGCAACGATATTCGCGAGACAGCCACACCAGAGAACAGTCGTATGGTAAGCATTGCCGGACGTATCATGAGCAAGAGCGTCATGGGAAAGGCTGCCTTTGCAAAGTTGCAGGACTCTAAGGGACGTATTCAGGTGTATGTACAGCGTGACTCTATCTGTCCAGGCGAAAACAAGGACTTATATAATATTGTATATAAGAAGCTCCTCGACTTAGGAGACTTCATTGGCGTGAAGGGCTACGTGTTCCGTACCAAGACGGGCGAAATCAGCGTTCACGTGATGGAAATGACCGTATTGAGCAAGAGCCTGAAGCCACTGCCAGTGGTTAAGACAGATGCTGATGGTAAGGTTTACGACGCTTTCGACGATCCAGAATTGCGCTATCGCCAGCGCTACGTCGACCTCATAGTCAATGCGGGCGTTAAAGACACCTTCCTCAAGCGAGCCACTATCATCCGTACGCTGCGTAGTATTCTCGACAACGCTGGCTATACAGAAGTTGACACCCCTATCCTTCAGAATATCGCAGGTGGTGCTTCTGCCCGCCCATTCATTACCCATTTCAATGCGCTCAATCAGGATATGTACATGCGTATCGCAACAGAGCTCTACCTGAAGCGCCTCATCGTAGGTGGTTTCGAGGGTGTATACGAGATGGGTAAGAACTTCCGCAACGAGGGTATGGACAAAACTCACAACCCTGAGTTTACCTGCATGGAGCTCTACGTTAGCTATAAGGACCTGCTGTGGGGTATGACCTTCACCGAGAACATGCTCGAGCAGATTTGTACCGCTGTAAATGGCAAGCCCGAGGTTGAGATCGATGGCAACGTCATCTCGTTCAAGGCGCCTTTCCGTCGTCTGCCTATCCTCGATGCTATCAAAGAGAAGACAGGTTTCGACTGCGATGGCAAGAGCGAGGATGAGATCCGTCAGTTCTGTCTCTCTAAGGGCATGGATGTCGACGAGACCATGGGTAAGGGCAAACTCATCGACGAGCTCTTCGGAGAATTCTGCGAGGGTTCGTTCATCCAGCCCACGTTCATTACCGACTATCCTGTCGAGATGTCACCTCTCACCAAGATGCATCGCTCTAAGCCCGGACTCACTGAGCGTTTCGAGCTGATGGTGAATGGTAAGGAGTTGGCCAACGCCTACTCTGAGCTTAACGACCCCATCGACCAGGAGGAGCGTTTCGTTGAGCAGATGAAGCTTGCTGATAAGGGCGATGACGAGGCTATGATCATCGACCAAGACTTCCTGCGTGCGCTTCAGTATGGTATGCCTCCAACATTTGGTATCGGTATCGGTATCGACCGTCTGGTGATGCTGCTCACTGGTAAGTTTGCCATTGGCGAAGTCATGCTGTTCCCGCAGATGAAACCCGAGAAGAAGATGCCTCAGAGCACACCTGCCGAGTGGGCCGAAATTGGCGTCAGTGAGGAGTGGGTACCTGTTCTGCGCAAGGCTGGCTTCAACCTGATTACAAACATCAAGGACGAGAAGCCCCAGGGGCTCCAGCAGAAGATCGGCGACATCGTTAAGAAATACAAGCTCGACATGCAGAAGCCCTCTGTCGACGAGGTTGCCGAATGGATCAAAAAAGCATCGGAATAAAACGGAAAGACACGGAAACCCGTAAAAATCCGTGTTCATCCGTTGCAATAAAAAGAAGAATATGTACGACTGTGGCAAGATAGCAATCATCGGCGGCGGCAGCTGGGCAACAGCGATCGCTAAGATTGTGGTGGGGCATACCCACCACATCGGCTGGTACATGCGTCGTGATGACCGTATCGAGGAATTCCGACGTCTGGGCCATAACCCCGCCTATCTTACCAGCGTACACTTCAATATCGACGAGATCAACTTCGACAACGACCTGAACCGTATTGCCCAGCAGTACAACACCCTGGTTTTTGTCACGCCATCGCCCTATCTGAAGAGTCATCTGAAGAAACTGAGGACCCGTCTTCACGATAAGTTCGTCATCACGGCTATCAAGGGTATCGTGCCCGACGAGAACCTCGTCTGCTCAGAATACTTCCATCAGGTCTACGACGTGCCTTACGACAACCTCGCCTGCATCGGCGGTCCCTCGCATGCCGAGGAGGTGGCTCTGGAGCGTCTCAGTTACCTCACCGTAGGCTGTGCTGACCATGACAAGGCCCAGGCATTCTGCGACGTGCTCTCCAGCGAATATATCAAGACCAAGACCTCTACCGACGTGGTAGGCATCGAATATTCCTCTGTATTGAAGAATGTCTATGCCATCGCCGCAGGTATCTGCAGTGGCCTGAAGTATGGCGATAATTTCCAAGCTGTGCTCATGGCCAATGCCGTACAAGAGATGAACCGTTTCCTCACGGCTGTCCATCCCCAGGAGCGTAATGCCTACGATTCCGTCTATCTGGGCGATCTGCTTGTGACGGGCTACAGTAACTTCTCACGTAACCGCACCTTCGGTACGATGATCGGCAAGGGCTACAGCGTGAAGTCTGCTCAGATCGAGATGGAAATGATTGCCGAGGGCTACTTCGGCACAAAGTGTATGAAGGAGATCAATCGTCACTGTCATGTGAACATGCCCATCCTCGATGCTGTATATAATATATTGTACGAGCGCATAAGTCCCCAGATTGAGATTAAACTATTAACAGATTCGTTCAGATAAACAAAACCCTATAATAACAAAAACAATGAAGAATATCAGTCTTGACATCACCAAGGCCGCCTGCTTCCTCGAGGCTGGCGCAGTAGAGGCTTTCGAGCCCAAAGTAAAGGCCGCCCAGCAGGCACTGGAAGACGGCACATGTCCCGGTAACGACTTCTTAGGCTGGCTCCACCTGCCATCCAGCATCACCCCCCAGTTCATCGACGAGCTGCAGGCTTGTGCAAATACTCTGAGAGCTAATTGCGAGGCTATCGTTGTGGCCGGCATCGGCGGAAGCTATCTCGGTGCCCGTGCCGTTATCGAGGCTCTCAGCAACAGTTTCTCATGGCTTGTTGCCGACAAGAAGAATCCCACCATCCTCTTTGCAGGTAACAATATCGGCGAGGACTATCTCTTCGAGCTCACCGAATACCTGAAGGATAAGAAGTTTGGTGTAATCAATATCTCCAAGAGTGGTACGACCACAGAGACCGCCCTCACCTTCCGTCTGCTGAAGAAGCAGTGCGAGGCTCAGCGCGGTAAGGCCGAGGCCAAGAAGGTGATCGTAGCCATCACCGACGCCAAGCGTGGTGCTGCACGTACCTGTGCCGACAAGGAGGGCTACACCTCATTTATCATTCCCGACAATGTAGGCGGACGCTTCTCGGTACTCACTCCGGTAGGTCTGCTGCCGATTGCCTGTGCCGGTTTCGACATCAAGGAACTCGTGGCTGGTGCCCAGGACATGGAGAAGGCTTGCGCTCCCAGCGTGCCCTTCGCAGAGAACCCCGCAGCCCAGTATGCCGCCGTTCGTAACGGTCTCTACCAGAAAGGCAAGAAGATCGAGATCATGGTGAACTTCCAGCCCAAGCTCCACTTCATGAGTGAATGGTGGAAGCAGCTCTATGGCGAGTCTGAGGGTAAGGACAAGAAGGGAATCTTCCCTGCTTCTGTCGATTTCACCACCGACCTTCACTCCATGGGACAGTGGATCCAGGACGGCGAGCGCACCATCTTCGAGACGGTGATCAGCGTCGAGGAACCTGAGAAGAAACTGCTCTTCCCTGAGGACGAGGAGAACCTTGATGGTCTGAACTTCCTCGCTGGCAAGCGTGTGGACGAAGTGAACAAGATGGCCGAACTCGGTACCCGTCTGGCTCATGTCGACGGTGGTGTACCCAATATTCGCATCACCATGCCACGCCTCAACGAGCGTTATCTCGGACAGCTCATCTATTTCTTCGAGATCGGTTGTGGCATCAGTGGCAACGTGCTTGGTGTGAATCCTTTCAACCAGCCCGGTGTGGAGGCTTATAAGAAGAACATGTTCGCCCTGCTCGACAAGCCTGGCTACGAAGCTGACTCGAAAGCAATTAAGGCTCGTCTGGCCTCTGAGTAATGTACAATTTAGCAATAAAAAAATATCTTGAAGAGAACGGCTTTGAGGCCTTAAGCCCCAAGGCCGTACTCTTTGACATGGACGGCATTCTCTACGACTCCATGCCCAATCATGCCATTGCCTGGCAGGAATCGATGGCGAGGTTTGGTATCCAGATGACAGCCGACGATGCCTATGCCACCGAAGGTGCCCGTGGTGTGGACACCATCCGCCAGATGGTACTCCGACAGCAGCATCGTGAGATCGATGAAGAAGAGGCCCAGCGGATGTATGACGTAAAGTCGCAGATCTTCCACTCCCTGCCCGAGGCACCTATCATGCCGGGAATACTCGAACTGATGGGGAAGATTCGCGAGGGCGGCATGATGTGCTGTGTGGTGACGGGCAGCGGTCAGCGCCCACTCATCAAACGTATCCTAAAGGACTTTGGCGACTTTGTCAGCGAAGATCATATCACCACCGCCTACGATGTCAAACGGGGCAAGCCCAATCCCGATCCCTATCTCATGGGACTGCAGAAGGCAGGCAACCTGAATCCCTGGGAGGCCATCGTCGTTGAGAATGCACCCCTCGGCATCCGTGCAGGCTATGCCGCCAAGATCTTCACCGTCGCAGTAAACACGGGTCCTCTCGCCGACGAGGAGCTACTGATGGCGGGAGCCAACCTGACATTCCCTAACATGCAGGATGTCAGCGATCACTGGTATAACCGCATTATACCCGAATTATAAGTCATTCTCATCATTACCGTTGGTATCGAGGTCGGTATCA
>Ga0310690_10006733_pt1 | contig 15017 bp, 8 predicted proteins | sample AusTroGonzalo_MG_2_FD_207661 | JGI IMG/M metagenome (GOLD analysis project Ga0310690, IMG submission 207661) | Bovine rumen microbial communities from tropical cattle in Woodstock, Queensland, Australia - Gonzalo_04 (v2) (version 2) | ecosystem: Host-associated > Mammals > Digestive system >...
GAACGTCCAACTGCTGTCGGAACTGTTCCATTCCAAGGCCACGAACAGGGCGGCGAGCACGACTATCAGTCCCAGCAGGAACCCCTGTACCCGTCGTTGCTCCATGTCTGCCTCACGACTCTTCTTGACTTCCATAATAAATCCGACTTTTCGCCGTTATAGTATAAAACTTAGGTGCAAAGATAATAAAAAGTAAAAAAGTAAAAGAGTAAAAACGGAAAAAAGGTCACAAATTAAGATAATTTTTGTACTTTTGCACCCAAAATTGAGGAAATTGACAGTTGACAGTTGACAGTTGACAGTTTTAAATTGAAAGATAAAAGTAAAAAAATGGCAATGAAAAGGCCTATCATCAAGCACTTTTGTGGCAGAGTCCTGAGGATTATCTGCCTTTTGTCATTTCTGTCAACTATCAACTGTCAACTGTCAACTGTCAGCGCTCAGGAAAGCTCCACGGCTTACAATTTCCTCCGTCTGCCTGTCAGCGCCCATGTGGCAGCCGTGGGTGGCGATAACATCACTCTGACCGACGATGATGCCACACTCATCTTCCACAACCCTGCCCTCATCAATGGCGTAAGCGATAAGTCCATCAACCTCAATTACATGACCTATATGGAGGGTGCCAGGACGGCCAGTGCTGCCTTCGTCAAGGGGGCTGGCGATCGCGCCACCTGGGGCGTTACGGGTCAGTATATGGACTATGGCACACTGAAGCAGACCAACGAGTATAACGAAGACTTAGGCACCTTCACCGCTCGCGACTGGGCCTTGGGAGGCACCTTTGCCTACGCCCTTACCAATACCCTCAGCGGTGGTATCACGGCCCGATTCATCTCCTCCCATATCGCAGGCTATAACTCCCTGGCTGTGGGTGTCGACCTCGGTCTCAACTACTACAACGAGTCGTCCATGCTGAGCCTCTCGGCTGTGGCGCGCAACCTCGGTGGACAGGTGAAGGCCTACGACGACGACTTCGAGCGCATCCCCTTCGACCTGCAGATAGGTGTCAGCAAACAGCTCCGTGGCGCTCCTCTGCGCTTCCATGCCACCCTGAGCCGACTCACCGACTGGAGTGAGGGCTTCGGACGCCATCTCACCATCGGAGCCGATGTGCTGCTCTCGCAGAACATATACCTCGCAGCAGGCTATAACTTCCGCCGTTCCAGTCAGATGAAAATATCCGACTCCGATGGAGATTCCTCGCATGGGGCAGGTCTCTCTTTTGGTGCAGGCCTCTCCCTTGAACGTTTCAAGCTCCACGTGGCTTACGGCAAGTACCACGTGTCTACATCATCGATACTCATTAATATATCATACGCATTATGAAAAAGATTACCATTGCCATCGATGGCCACTCGTCGTGCGGAAAGAGCACCATGGCCAAAGATCTTGCCCGCGAAGTGGGCTATGTTTATGTCGATACGGGCGCCATGTATCGCTCTGTCACCCTCTATGCCCTCCGCCACGGACTGTTCCAGGAAGACGGGAGTGTGAACACTGCAGCCCTCGAGGCCGAGATGCCCAATATCCAGATTTCGTTTAAGTTCAATGCCGAGACAGGCCGCCCTGATACCTATCTGAATGGCGAGTGCGTGGAGCAGGAGATCCGCTCACTCGAGGTGTCCAACCACGTCAGCCCCATTGCAGCCGTTCCCTTTGTGCGCACCGCTATGGTGGCTCAGCAGCAGCAGATGGGTAAGGACAAGGGCGTGGTGATGGATGGTCGCGACATCGGCACCACTGTGTTCCCCGATGCCGAACTGAAAATCTTCGTCACCGCCTCAGCCCAGGTGCGCGCCCAGCGTCGTTTCGACGAGCTCAAGGCCAAGGGCATGCCAGCCGACTTCGACGATATCCTGAAGAACGTCGAGGAGCGCGACTACATCGACTCCCACCGCGAGGTTTCCCCCTTGCGTAAGGCCGACGATGCCATCGAACTCGACAACTCCCACATGACCATTCCCGAGCAGAAGGAGTGGTTGCTCGCCAAGTTCAAGGAGGCTACAGCGCAATAAAATTGTTCTGTTTGCGTAATTTTCTCATCATAAATTCGGTATAATCCGGAATTTTTGCTAACTTTGCAGCAAATTTCTAAGTCAACCGATTATTATGATGAGAAAATTCTTTTTGCTGGCCGTTTGCGCCTTTGGTCTCACCACCGCCCAGGCTGGTGGACTCATGACCAACACCAATTATCACATTGCGTTCGATCGTATGATGGCGCGTGGTGCTTCACTCGACATCGATGCCGCCTACTCTAACCCCGCTGGTCTCGCCTGGGGCCACGAAGGTTTCCAGCTGTCGCTCAACTTCCAGAAGCCCTGGCAGAATCGCGACATCACCACCACCATTCCCAACTACCTCGCCTACCCTGGCGTATATCAGGGCTACAACGGCTTCCAGAACAAGAAGTTCGAAGGCGTAGCCTCAGCCCCCATCGTACCGGCCCTCTTCGCCTCTTATAAGAAGAATCGCTGGGCCCTCTCTACCATGATCGGTATCGTGGGCAGTGGCGGCTTCGTGAAGTACGATGAAGGCGTGCCCATGTTCAATGCCCTCGTCATGGGCTCCATCTTCCAGCAGACGCTTACAGCCAAGATGCAGAACCCCGAGGCGCCCATCGCCGTCATCACCCCCGATATGTACACCATCGACTCGAAGGTAGAGGGCAAGCAGTACATCTATGGTGCCCAGCTCAACTTCACCTATCAGATTACCGACTGGTTCGCAGCCGCCATTGGTCTGCGCGCCAACTACTACGATGGCTACAGCCGTGTGAACCTCAAGGCCACCACCATGGCCAACCTGGGTAGTCAGGTGCTGGCCGATATGAAACTCGACTGCACCCAGCGTGGCTGGGGCGTGGCTCCTATCATCAGCTTTGCTGGCCATTACAAGGGTCTCACTGTGACGGGCCGTTACGAGTTCCGTACTAAGATCGAGACCACGAACGACACCAAGGAACTGCCCGAGGGCCTAGGCGATCTCGCCGCCCCCTATGCCGATGGCGTCAAGACCCGTTACGACATGCCCTCGCTGCTCTCGCTGGCCGTGGGCTATGAATTCCTCCCCAACCTCCGTGCCACCCTCGAGTACCATTTCTTCGACGACACACGCGCCAAGATGGCAGGCGATCGCCAGAAGTCTCTCAAGCACGGCACCAACGAGTTCCTCGCAGGTATCGAGTGGGACATCAACAAGAAGTTCACCGTTAGCTGTGGTGGTCAGCGTACCGACTACGGTCTCTCCGACGACTACCAGCAGAATACCTCGTTCGCCTGCGACAGCTATAGCGTAGGCCTTGGTGGCGCTTGGAACATCTCTGACAAGCTGCGCCTCAACGCAGGCTACTTCTGCACCCTCTACACCGACTATACCCGCGAGTTCACCGCCGAGCAGGGAGGCTATCAGGGCACAGGCTATCCTGGTCAGGATGTCTACTCTCGCACCAACCATGTGATTGGTATCGGCCTCGATTATAAGTTCTAAACACCCCCTTTACCAATGAAAGCCTATCACTATCTAATTGCCCTTACCCTGCTGATCGCCTCGTGCGAATCCAGCAACAACCATGCCTTCGATCTGCCCATTGGACCCGAGCCTACCGTGATGTACCTCGAGGTCCAGGGCGAGCGTTACCAGGTCGATCTGTCGTCCACCGATTCCCTCAACCTGCGCACGCTCTGCTCTGAGTTCGGCCCTGTCGAGTTCAAGGTGCTCAATTATGAAGAGTTCAAATCCATCTCCATCTGGGATAAACCTGTCACTGATGGCGTGGCAGAAGTGAACTTCTACAATGGCATCCCTCAGGATGTCCATATGGCTTGCAAATACACCACAGCCACAGGCGAAGGCTCTTTCATCATCAATACTTACCCTGGTAAAGCCCCAGGATTTCAATCTGAAGGCCTTGCTGAGCTACCTGGCGACTTCTATCTCTCGTTTATCTACCAGCCCCTCATCATGAAGGTCGATAACGCAGGTCGGTTGCTGTATTACCGCTTCGAGCCCACCGATTACAATGGTAGCTTCAAGGAATTGGGCTGCTGGGACTTCAAGAAGCACGTGTTCGATGGCAAGACCTATTACAGCTATCATGCCCCCGACTGGAAATTTGGCTCCAAAGCCACCACGGGCTATGTGCCAGGCATGCGCATCCTGATGGACGATCATTACAATCCCATCGATACTATCCACGCCCTCGCCAGTCGTGATGGCTACCTGCCCGATGGCTCGCCCCTCGATGGCCACGATTTCTACTTCTTCTCGCCCACCCACTGGATAGCCTCCGCCTCTTACGTAGAGCGTGAGTTCGTCGATGGCACAAAGCGTGCTGTAGCCTATCTGCAGGAGGTGGATAACGGCAAGGTGGTGTTCGACTGGTGGAGCACCGACCATTCTGAGTTAGAGAAAATGGGCAGTCCTGCGTTCGACACCAGCTACGACTACGTGCACTTCAACTCCATCGACGTGCTGCCCGATGGCGACTGGCTCGTGTCCTTCCGTGCCCTGAGTTCCATCGCCGTCATCAACCATGAAGATGGTAGTTTCAGATGGATCATCCATGGTGAGGATTATGATACTTCCGATCCCCGTTATTTCTCAGGTCAGCATTACGTTCGCTACCACAAGATCAAAGACATGGACTATATCACGCTCTTTAACAATGGCAACACCGCAGGAACCACCTCGGCAATCCGTATTGAGGTGAAGTATTTCGATGCTTATACACCTCAAGTTGATAATGGCGTAAGTCTGCGTGAAGCCAGCAGTCCTAAATACTTTACCCAGGCCTGTGGCGCCCTCGACTATTTTGGCGATCAGGGCTTCGTCATGGGATGGGGCTGGAGCACGGATCCGGGCAACTGCACCCGCCTCATCAGCGAGTTCGATCGCTATGGTCGCGAAATCTTCCGCCTCGATCGCGACAACCCCGACCCCATGTCCGTCGACCCCTCCTACCGCTGCGTCAAGTGTCCCTGATGGTATCGTAATGTAAATAATATATGCCTAAAAAAAATGTCTCTCCGTTTACTCAATCTAGAGAAACAGAGAGGCATTTTTAGGCTGAAACGAAGTAAACCTGGACTTTAGTCGGAGTAAAGTGGAGGTTTACTCGGAGTAAAGTATCACTTTAGACTATCTTTTATGGTAGTTAAGATAGTCTTTTGGCCTGCTTTAGATAGTCTTTTGCAAGGTAAAACAGGTTGTTTTTACCTTCTCAGAGGACATTAAACGAGGCTTGAAAAAAGGTTCTTTTTCGTAACTTACACATTCTCAATACCTTAGCAAAACGGCTCAAAACTCGCGAAATCGCGACCATCTGAGTGCTTCGTGATAAAACGGTCAGAAATAGCAACCACTTTGTCAACAAAAATCATCCCCGCCAAAGGGCGGGGATGAATATTGTTGACTTTGTCTTAAAAGGGCTCTTGAGTTATTGCATGGCTTGGATGGCGTCGCGGCATTGCTCCATGAGCCAGCGGGGGGTGCTGGTGGCGCCACAGATGCCAACGGTCTGAATACCTTCGAGCCACTCCTTCTGAATCTCGTGAGGATCCTCAACAAGGTGGGTGTTTGGGTTCACACGCAGACACTCGTTGTAGAGCACCTTGCCGTTGGAGCTCTTGCGCCCGCAGACGAAGAGGATGAGGTCGTGTTTCGTGGCGAACTGGGAGATGTTAGGCATGCGATTGGCCACGTTTCGACAGATGGTATCGAAGCTCTTGAAGGTCGCATCTTTCGAGATGTGCGACTGGATGTAGTCGATGATTTTGTGGAATTCATCGAGGGATTTCGTGGTTTGCGAATACAAGTAAATGTCGCGTGAGAAATCGAGTTTTTTGACTTCGTCAAAGCTCTCGATTACGATTGCTGTTGACTGGGTTTGGCCTACGAGGCCAAGCACCTCGGCATGACCTTTCTTGCCGAATATGACAATCTGCTTGTCAGCAGATTCGTCATATTGCTCTTTGATGCGCTTTTGGAGCTGGAGAACTACGGGGCAGGTGGCGTCGATGATCTCGATGTTGTTCTGACGGGCGAGGGCGTAGGTCTCGGGGGGCTCACCATGGGCACGGAGCAGCACCTTGACGTTGTGGAGCTGGCGCATGTCGTCGTGGTTGATGATGATGAGTCCCATCTCACTGAGGCGCTCGCATTCCATACCGTTATGTACTATATCGCCCAAGCAGTAGAGCTTGGTGCCTTTGGCCAGTTCTTCTTCGGCCTTCTTAATGGCGGTGGTTACTCCGAAGCAGAAGCCACTGCCGCTATCTATCTCAATTTGAATCATTTCTTTAACAAATTAAAGTATTCATCTAATAAATCTTGGGCGGCGATGAAGGATGTCTTTTGGCCTGCGAGGACGGAAGTTTCCGCTTCGCTTAACTTCGATTTAATTACTGGGTTGTTGTAGAAGTTCATACGCAGGTGCTCGTTGATGCTCTCGTACATCCAGTATTTCGACTGCTCGTTGCGACGATAGTCGAAGTAGCCATTGGCCTTCACGAAGGCGATGTATTCGTAGATCATATCCCAGATTTCCTTGACACCAGTACCATAGAAGCCGCTGTAACACAGCACCTTAGGCAGCCAACCGCTCTCGGGCATGGGGAAGAAATGGAGGGCATTGCGGAAGTTGGTGGCTGCCATCTGACAACGGTCTACATTGTCGCCATCGCATTTGTTGATGACGATGCCATCCGAGATCTCCATGATGCCTCGCTTGATGCCCTGCAGCTCGTCGCCCGTTCCTGCCACCTGGATGAGGAGGAAGAAGTCGACCATGGAGTGACAGGCGGTCTCACTCTGACCCACACCAACAGTCTCGACGAAGATCTTGTCAAAGCCGGCTGCCTCGCAGAGGATGATGGTCTCACGCGTCTTACGCGCCACACCGCCTAAGGAGCCTGCTGACGGGCTGGGGCGTATGAAGGAGTCGGGATGCTGCGCCAGCTTCTCCATGCGCGTCTTATCGCCCAGAATGGAGCCCTTGGTGCGCTCGCTCGAGGGGTCGATGGCGAGGACAGCCAGACGGCCTCCTTTTTCCTTGAGCACGTGGATGCCGAACTCGTCGATGGAGGTACTCTTACCAGCGCCTGGCACGCCACTGATGCCTACACGGATGCTCTTGCCACTATAGGGCAGACATTTGTTGATGACTTCCTGGGCACGGGCCTGATGATCGGGGTTGACGCTCTCGATGAGCGTGACGGCCTGGGAGAGGATGGTGACATCGCCCTTCACTATGCCTTCTACCATCTCGGCAACCGTGAGTTCGCGACGACGGTTACGTTTCAGGTAGGGGTTGACAATGGGGGGCTGCGCCACACCGCTGTTCACTTGCAGGCCAGCGTATTCGCTGCTATTTTCAGGATGATCCATATCTTTAGAGGTTAGAGGTGAGAGGTTAGAGATTACTCTTTAGCGCGGAAGTTGCTCACACGGATGTTAATCACGACTTTGGCGCGGGTGGGATCGTTGGTGATGAGGAGGATGCGGGGGCGCGTGCGGATCTTGGCGAGATCAGCTGCGAAGCCCGTAATCTTGAGCGTGGTGCTCTGTCCCGGCTCCAGATCGCGCTTGCCAAGGGTGATCTTCAGTCCGCCCGTTGACATCTGCATCGACGAGAAGGTAAGGGTGCTCTGACCATTGTTGGTGAACACGATTTCCTCGGTCTTCTTCGACTTGCCAGCGAAGTCGGTAAAATCGACATCAGTGGCAGAGACATAGAGCTGGGGTGCCATATCCTTGTTGATGGTGGCAAACGACTTGAGGTCGGGCAAGAGGATCACGGAGGTGGGTATCTCGTTGTCCTGACTCACCTTCTCGCCCAACTGCTGGGCCATGTAGACGGAGGTCTGGGTGAGTCCGTAGTCGCGCAACTTGTCGGAGTGGAGCGTCAGGGTGACTGTGGCGCCACGCGAGGGGGCCAGCGTCTCAGTAGAGACAGTGGCTGAGAGATATGGTGGCAGGTGCATCACACGGGGCTCCATGGGTTTGGTACCATTATTAAAGATGTGTATCTCCTGGATGGGTTCGTCGCCCTTGTTCACATCGTCGAAGAAGAGCTCGTTCATGTCGAGCAGCAGGTCGCCCATGGCGATGGGATACTGACCAGTATAGTCCACCATCTCTGGGATGACGACACCCTTCATGGTGAGGTAGACGATATCCTTGGAGCCATTGCTCTTGATGGCAGCCATCTTATGGAAATGGCCCAACTGACGAGCGTCGTAGGTCATCTTGATCTGAAACTTAGCGCCTGAGCCCACTTCCTTGGGGTACTCCACAGCCGTACATCCGCAATCGGGCTTCACGCTCTCGATGAGGAGTTTCTTACGGCCTTTGTTGCGGAGTTCGAACGTGGCGGTGATGGGTTGCTCGTAGCCTGTACGACCACACTCTACGGTAGTCTTCTCGATGGTAAGGCGTTGTGCTGCTGCTGGCAGCAGCAGCAACGCCATCATACTTGTTATAATCTGTCTTTTCATTTGATGATAATTGTTTGCGAATGGGTGGTGGCGCGGAACTCGGGGGCGTAGGCGCACTCAACGGTGCAGGTGCCTGTCTCATAGGTTCCGGCGCGATCGATATAGTATTCGTTTTCTATCACATGCTTGCCCTTCGAGAGGCAGTCGAAGTAATAGTTCGTGGTACAGTCGCGTGGGGTGCAGTAAGAGCCCTGGTGCCAGCCACTGAGTTGGTGGATGGGTTCCATGCAGGCGGCGCGTTTCTCAATCACCTGTACGAAGTCGTAGTCACGATCGGCTGTGATGGTGATGCGAACGCGGATGCGATCACCGACTTTGAGCCCTTCGGCAGGCTCAGGGACCGAGGTCCCCAAGATCTCCCTTTTAACCGTAAGACCGCTTCCACTATCGGAGATAGTCTTCGTGGGCTGGAAGAACTGGGCATAGACGGCGCCCCAGGATGTGCCCTCGGAGGTCTTCGAGATAGTGAGTTCTTTGCTCTCGACTGGTACGTTGGTCTTCACATAGCCTAAGCCTGCTGTGGCCTTGGGAAGGTCGATGGCGGTGCCATCTACCTTCAGAGTTGACAATTGACAATTGACAATTGACAATTGATTGTCTTGTCTCCCTAAGAACGCGTAAACGGCGTTGACACTATTGATGGGGGTATCCCAGGCCTGGGTGCGCTTGCTCATGAGGAGCCAACGCTGCATCTCCTCGATGGTCTGACGATCATCAGGAGTAAGGCGCTGCAGGGCCTCGATGGCCACTGTCTGCGTGGGAATCTTATAGTCGTACCAAGAATAGCCAGCACGTGGGGTATCGTAGTAACGACCCATCTCCTCGCGATAAACGGTGTATTCCTTGAGCGACTGGACGTACTCGAGGGCGCGCTTGGGATCGCTCTTGGAGAAGATCACGGCTGTGAGGGCTTTCTCGTAGATGCTCTGCGATTTGATGTCTTTCTTGAGGAGCTTCAGCAGATAGTTGTTGGCCTCTACCACATCAGCAGGGAGCTCACGACCATCGAGGGTGGCGAGGTAGAGCCACTGCAAACACTTAAAGCTGGGGAAGGACACCTTATGACCCTTGCGCGCTAGTTTCTTCAACTCATTCACCTCATCGACCACCTCGCGTCCCATGAACTTAAAGGCGCCGTTGAGCATCTCCTGCGTGGAGGTCTGCGTGCCAGCCATGGCATTCAGGCGCACCAGCATTTCTGATACGGCTACAGTCATATAGAACGAACCAGGCATATCTTTCCACCATGTCCAGGCACCATCAGCCGTCTGCAGTTTCTGCAGCTTCTCAATGGCGGAACTGAGGCGATTCTGCATCAGGTTCTCGTCGAAGAAGTCGGCGAGGCGATGACGCTGCTCGGTTTCCTTCTCGCTATCTAACACCCAAGGCGTTTCGTTGAGAAGAAGGTTTTTGAGGTCTTGGTTCTTTTCTAATTGAGAAGTTAGGGGTGAGGGGTTCTTGGACGAGCCAAGCGGCAAAGCCGAGCGAGAGGTTAGAGATATGTCTGAGGCTTCCTTTTGCCAGAGGGCGAAGGCGGTTTTGGCCTGGGGGTTCTGGGAGATGATGTACTGGCCCAGGGCGTTGGCGTAGTAAGAGGCGGCCTGAGAGATGGCGTTATCGTCAGCAGGGTGACCTAACGCGGGCAGGGCCTGAATCATGAGCCAAGCGGGATGGTTGGTATATTCGAGGGTGAACTTGCCATTCGTTGCGTCAGAGGGGATGAGAGCTGCCAGGTCGACCTTAGCCTCACCAGGCTGATGCTGGGTGATGGGCACAGCCACTGTGACACGCTCCGTTGAGGGGAGAATGGGCAGGTAGTGCTGTTCGCCGTCGGTGTAGCCGTTGGCGCTCACTGCCATTTGGCAGATGAGGAGTTGAGAGTGGAGAGTGGAGAGTGGAGAGTGGAGAGAGATGTCGAAGGTGGCGGAGGTGGTGCCTCCTGCAACCAACTCTACATCCTGAGTCTGTTCTAAGAGGACCTTGTTGGTTTCGGGGGCTAGGAATTTTAAGGTGGCTTTGCCCTTGAGGGGTTTATCGCTTGTATTGAAAATACGAGCGGAGATGGTGGCCTCGTCGCCCTCGCGGAGGAAGCGGGGCATGTTGGGCTGAATCATCACGTCCTTCTGGGCGATGGTCTCATCCTGCAGAGCACCATAGTGCATATCCTTGGTGTGGGCGATACCCATGAAGCGCCATGTGGTGAGACTCTCGGGGAGTGTGAACTTCAGGGCCACGGAACCATCCTGATTCGTAACGAGCTGGGGATAGAAGAAAGCCGTCTCGTTGAGGTTCTCGCGCATTTGCACCTGCTCCTGGGGAGACTCCTCTGGGGCCTCAGCCTCAGCAGCCTGAGGAGCAGCCATTTCAGCTTCCTCTTCCACCATCGCGTTACTCGCGTGAGCCACTGATTTCGCCATCATAGGCGCATCGTCGAGCACCATACCAGCACTTTCGAGCATATCGTACTTGGCACCCATCACAGCTCCACGCGAGAAGCGACGGAAATGTCCATTCCAGAAATGGGGGAAGATATCATCGTCGAAACGACTGAACTCCAGTCCATCGACAGACAGGGAGTGCCAGGGATAACGACCACTGGCGCCCATACCGCGGATGGCGTTGAAACTCCAGGCGCTATTGGGCATGGCCACTGTCATGGGGGGCACCAGACTCCACGAGTGCTTCTGCAACTGGTCGAGACTCTCATCGTAGAGGGTGGCCATCAGTTGGGCATCCACTGGTTTGCCTTCGGAGTCCTTGATGGTGAGGGTCCACTCCTCCTGCTGACCAGGTATCAAGCGATTGCGGAAGGTGGTCCACTCCATGCGCAGGCGTTTGTCAGGCAAGGGGCGACGGATGGTGGCTGAATGGGTATAGCAGCGTCCGTTCTTCACCCAGGCGAAGGTGAGCAGGAGTCCGTTTTCGTAGTCTTCCGTGTATTTCAGTTTGAGGTTCACCAGGGCATTGCTCTTGTCGTAAGCACCCTGTTCGAGGAGCGTCTTACCAGAGAAGATGCTGTAAACGATGTGCATATCCTTGGCAGAGGAACCCACCTGAACAGTGACAGGCGTGCCATCATTGGGGAACTGATTAGCGGACGTATAGAACCAGTCGTCAGTCTCTGTAGCAGGCGTTTGGTCGTCGAGGGAGAAGAGGACGAAGCTTCGGGAAAGGGAATCGCCCGAGCAGGTCGCTTCGAGAGTGTGCTGGCCGCTCTTCAATTTAGGGGTTAGGGGTGAGAGGTGAGAGGTTAGAGAAATGTCTGAGGCAGTTTTTGCAGATATCCATTTGCCGCCATCGATGCGGTATTTCACTTCGGCGTCGAGGTCGGTACCTGCAGCGTTGAGGAGGTGGAAGGTTACCTTGGGGTTATCCTCCATGAGGATTTTTTCGGGCAGTGAGATGCTCAGGGCCTGCTTGCGATTGCCTAAGGGCAACGACATCTCGCCATGGTGGGTCTCACCAGCCGTATCCGTAACATCGGCCGTTACCACAAAGTGGTAGAACATGGGATAGTCGGTCTCAGGCAGTGAGAGAGGCATCTGCACGTCGAAGGTACCATCGTCGTTGGTTACCACCTCAGCACTGCAGATCTCGTCACCCTCGTTGCGATAGTTCAGGGCTGCCATATCCCAGTAGCGACTATAGCTCCACCACCAGAAGGCAGTGCGACGCGATACCTTATATTTTATCTTGGCACCCTGAACAGGTACACCAGCATAGGTCAGGGCCTTACCCTGAACCGTGAGGGTGTCGCCAGCCTGGTAACTCTCCTTCACCTCAGGGAAGTCGACATGGAACGTAGGACGTTTGTATTCCTCCACACGGAACGAGTAACTCTGGTTGTCAGCACGCAGGGTGAATCGTCCCATGAGTCCTGTGCTGGGCAGGGTGAAATCAGCTGTAGCCGTACCATATTGATCCGTGGTGAGTCGCTGCTCGGCAATGACCTTAAAGTTGGCATCGCGGAGGGTGAGCGTTACAGGGGCCTCAGCACGTACGCTGTGGCGCCAGCCTTTGATGACGTTATACAGGATGACGGAGGCATGGACCGTCTGACCAGGTCGATAGATAGCGCGATCGGTATAGATACAGGCCTTCTGCACCTGAATCTGGTCGCCATAATAACTGTAGCGGAAGGTGCCTTCGAGGGGCGGACAAGCAGTATCGGCCTCCGTATAGGCGAAGACCTCCATACGATGGTCGGCATCCTTGGCCTTGAACATATATTCGCCCTTGGCATCAGTGGTGGCATCGTAGTCCTCCCACTTGTTATAAGCCACCTTCTCCCTGATATGCAGCTTGGCACCAGCGATGGGTTGACCAGTAGAGGCAGAGACTACGACATAGCGGATGGTCTCGTCCTGAGGCTGGGGCTCAGCGATGGTGTACACGTCAGTCACGAAGTAAAGCATGCGCTCCACACCGGTAGAGGGGTTGGTCTTGAACTCCACCATGTAAACGCCTACGGGCAGAGCCTTCAGCGAAAAACTATCTTCGAAGAGCTCGTAGGGAGGATGTCCCTCGTATGTACGTTCCTCCTGCAATACCACATCGCCCAGGAGGGGCTTGATCTTCTTATACCCCTCGTCGTAAGTAGGCGAGATATCGATGTCACCCTTGGCGTTTACTCGATATACCTTCATGGTGAGCGACTTGAGGTTGCGCAGTTGTACGAGCTTCACCTCCTGCGACATCTGTGGCAGGGCCACCTTTCGTTCGAAGTTCAGGTTGAACTGGGGGTTGGTCATCTCGTGCTCGGCATTCGTAAGGATACTGATACGCTTCCAACCTTTCCAGCGCTTCTGAGCCTCCTGCAGATAGGCCAGCTTGTCGCCCATGGGGATATCCTTGTTATATTTGATGCGCTGGTAGCGACGGATGGCCAGCTCGCCAGACTCAGACAGATCCTGATACTCCGCAATGAGCGAGTCGAGCTCCTCGACGGAGGCATAGCTAAACACCTCGGAGGCCGTGATACAGGCGGCACGACGATTGCCTGCCTTCTTATAATACTCGTGGAGCAGGCGATAGTCGTCGAGTTCATAACCCACCACGTGCAGCAGGTCGTGATTGAAGATGCCAGCATCGGCACCTTTGATGATCACAGGGTCGTAAGCCTCATCCTTCACCTGAGCCAGACGAGCACAGAGGTCGTCCGTGAGTTGGGGACGATCCACCTTCAACTCGAGCTGGGAGTTATCGCGCGACACACGATAGAGCACCGTCTGCCAGATGAGTCGCAGCACCTCGTCGTTGGTGCTGAGAGCATGCTGTTTCAACTCGTCCATCGTAGGTTTCAGGGAGTCGGGCGTGATTTCGCTCATCACCTGGGCACCCTGCAACTGGGCCTTCAGCAAGTGTCCGTAGGCCTTCTCCTTGGTGGCCTTCTTCACAATCTTCTGAAGCACCTGGTACTCCGTCTGTGGCAGGTCCTTGTCCTCTGCTGCTTTCACCTGACTCCAAAGAGCCTTATACGATTGTCCGAATAGAAACATGGGCATCATTATTGCAATAAACAGGATGATACTTTTCTTCATTTTTACCCCATTTTTATGGATTTCTCTGGCAAAGGTAAGTAATTATTTCCAATTTCCTTTGGAAATTATGAATAATTATATTACTTTTGCACCTATGATTAACCAACAACTATTGAATCCGGGGAGTATCGTCGTGATTGGCGGCTCCAACAACGTACATAAGCCAGGTGGCTCTATTGTGCGAAATATTTTGAATGGTGGTTTCGGTGGTCCTCTGCACATCGTAAACCCCAAAGAAGATGAAGTGCAGGGAATCAAGGTATTCAAGGATGTGAAGGACATCCCCCAAACAGATTTGGCTGTGCTCGTGGTGGCAGCGAAGTTCTGTCCTGACTACGTAGACTATCTCTGCGCAGAGAAGGGTGTGAGGGCTTTCGTCATCATCTCAGCTGGTTTTGGCGAGGAGACCAAAGAGGGTGCTGCCTTGGAGCAGCGGATACTCGACACCTGCGAGAAATACGGGGCTGCACTTATAGGCCCCAACTGCATAGGACTCCTCACGCGCAACCATCACAGCGTGTTTACCCTGCCCATCCCCAACCTGAATCCGCAGGGGTGTGATTTCATCTCAGGCTCTGGTGCCACAGCCGTTTTCATCCTCGAGAGTGCTGTCATCAAGGGTCTGCAGTTCAACAGTGTGTGGAGCATTGGCAACGGCAAACAGATTGGCATCGAAGACGTGCTGCAATACATGGACGAAAACTTCAATCCTGAGACCGATTCGAAGGTAAAACTTCTTTATATTGAGAACATCTCGAACCCTGACAAGCTGTTGTTCCATGCCAGCAGTCTGATACGTAAGGGCTGTAGCATTGCTGCCATCAAGGCTGGTTCAAGCGAAAGTGGAAGCCGTGCTGCTTCGAGTCATACAGGCGCCATTGCTTCCTCTGATTCTGCTGTGGAGGCTCTGTTCCGTAAGGCAGGTATCGTGCGCTGTTACTCACGCGAGGAACTCACCACGGCTGGTTGTATCTTCATG
>Ga0310690_10006734_pt1 | contig 15016 bp, 9 predicted proteins | sample AusTroGonzalo_MG_2_FD_207661 | JGI IMG/M metagenome (GOLD analysis project Ga0310690, IMG submission 207661) | Bovine rumen microbial communities from tropical cattle in Woodstock, Queensland, Australia - Gonzalo_04 (v2) (version 2) | ecosystem: Host-associated > Mammals > Digestive system >...
TACTTTTTCTGCAGTTCCTGCTGGTTTTTCTGCAGGGATTCCTTGGAATTCTGACGGTCTTCCGTCTTTTGTGCATTCTTACGCAACTCATCCGACAAATCCCGCATCTTATTGACCGTTTCATTCAGCTTTTTCTCCACTTCCAACTGCTTGTAGAGCTGCAGCTGCTGATCCAAAGACTTATTGATGTCTTCCGAAGAGAGCTTCATCTTCTCCATCTGCTGCTGAATCTGATCCTTGTTCATATTCTGCATCATCTGCTCCAGCTCCTTAATCATCTGCTTCATCTCATCCGAGAGAATTTCATCCATACGCTTCTGGAGCTCTGCCTGCTTCTTCAGAATATCCTCATCAATCTGCTTGTATTGGTTCTCCACTTGCTGATGATTTTCCTGCTTCTGCTTCAACTCATTGATTTTGTCCTGCAGCTGCTGGTATTCCTTCATCAGCTTCTCCAAATTCTTCTTATCTTGCCAAGAAAGTTCCTTTTCTTGCAACATTTTCTGCTGCATCTTTTCAATTTCCTTGGCCAATTGCTGGGATTCCTTCAACAAATCGCTATATTCGGACTTGGTCTGCTCTTCTGCCTGCTCCAAATCGTTTTCAATCTCCTCCATCGTGCGCACATGGTAGGATTGTACGGAAGATTTAGTCGATTTAGCACCATTAACTCCGTCATTATCAAATACTTGGAAGTAATATTCGATTTGTTCGCCAGGGTTCAAATCAAGCATTCCTTGATCGAAATAGTAGTAGAAATCCTGAATGGTGACGTTATTTTGGATTTTGATAGGCACTACATTGTGCGAACTCAGCACCTTACCATCCTTGTTCAACTTATTATAGACAAAGACCAGCTTTGAGAAGCCGTAATCATCCTTGATGTTACCCTTGAAATAGACACGGTCGTGGTAGGCTGAATCCTGCTGCGACTGTACGTAGATGTCAGGATACAGGTCCTTGATAACCGTCACTTCATCTGTCAAGGTATCTTTGCCCGTCATAAATTTATTCTTATTCAGAATAGAATACGTAAATGAGTTGCGGGCGGTTACATTCACGAGATAATTATCTTTATCCGAAGAGATAACTTTCTGATTATCATCCACTATCAATATAAGATTTTCCGAATTTCGGGTGATGAAGTTCCAGGTAATCACCGTACCTTCGGGGACCGTCAGATTGCTGACATTTTCCAGCGCTTCATCGGGCTTGTTCAGATAGGAAGGATAATGCAGCGAAATGTTGAAACCGAGCATCACCGGCTTCGGCAGAACATTGATTTCGTAAACAGTGGAGGTTACCTCATCGGTATTAACTTGAAATTCAACGTTTTGTTGAAGATTCGAGAACGTGTAAGAAAACTCAGAATTGGCGTTTTTCTGACACTTGTAGTTCCGGTTTTTATACTTGATATAGACCTCGTCCGGAACCTCACTTCCCTCCACTTTCACATTCACGGTGAAATCCTCATACTGAAATGCTTGCATCGAATCATTCGTGATGACAAATGAATAGGGCGCGGGCTTCTCGTAAACTTCCGAATAGTGAACAATACGCTTGGTAGGTTCTGTGAACAGCTCCTTCTTGATGGAAAAGAGCAGCAAGAAAATGGCAATCGGAAGCAGCATCCACAGCGCGAAACGTTTGGTTTTCTCCACCGGAATGGCCTGCACGAAGGAATATGCCTTAAATGAATCTATTTTGCTGTCGATGGCAGCGGAAAGCAGATCGTAGCTTACATAGTCGCCACGTTCCATTTGCTGTTGCAACTCGAACAGATTCAGCAACTTATCATCAATCTGATCGAAATGCTTGCCGATGATTTTGGCAATTTCCTCATTAGTCAGCTGCTTGCCAAGACCGCCGATTTTCAACGCCGGGATGATGATATAGGCAATGGCTATGCCCAACGCCAACGCAATGAAAGAATAGAAAAGGACGGAACGGACGGCAGTGTTCGAATAGGAGAAGTATTCGAACAGGGAAAAGGCGATGAATGTGGCCAAAAGGATAATGACAAAGAGAATTATCCCTTTGTAAAGCTTGTTCAGGTAGTATTTTTTGAGAAACTGCCTTATTTTATCATTCAAAAGTTGAATCTTTGATGAGCTCATTCGGATTATCTTCGTAAGGAGGTTGGTAAGTTATATTGAAAAAATCGCTGTTTTGATTGGAAAAATAGCGGCATAAATTCTTGTTTCGTCCAAAGAAGTGTCTCAAGAAGAAGAATTTGAGGAAAGAATTGTTCATTTTGTTCAATTTGCTGCGCTTTGCGAACAGCGAATAGAGCATTTTGGATTTCGTCGATTTGGAAACCATGTTCGATACCTGCATCTCCGCAAGCATCAGCCGGATAAGCGGGATTTGCACCGGGCAGGCATCCTCGCACGCACCGCACAGGGTCGTATGCGAAAAGAGATGCTGCGAGCGGTTGTACTTGTCGAGACTGTTCATTTTCACCAAGTTGATGGGTGAAATGCTATCGTGCGACGAAGCCACCGGACAAACTTCCATACAACGGCCGCAGTTAATGCAATAGAGAGATTCTTTTAAAATCTCGGACGACATAACTTCCTCAATACCATTCATATAGAGGAGCACCGTGATGTTCATGCTCTCCTGCGTGAACATCTGGTCGGAAAGGTAGGTGAAGTCGGACGGGAAGATGTACTGCATCCTATTTTGGATTACTTTCACATCTGCCGGCATCTTTTTCTCCTTGAACCAATACTTCAGCGCCAAGAAAAAGGACAAATCCTGTTGGTAAGCGATGCACTGGTCAATATTGACGATGATGGCCATGTTTTTGGCCTTGTTGAAGCAACATTGCGACTTTTTGTCCAAAAGAACGAGTGATCCGGAGTCGCAGACGGCATAATCCGCATCCACCACCAAGAGGTCGAGATCGTCGCTGGAAGTTTCCGCCTTCTCAATCGGCACCACTTCCAAACGAGACGGCACATAACTTTCGATCTCCGTCTCGGTATCGAAAGCAATTCTTCTTACGTTCTGGCTTTCCGCCAAGGAGTTCACCGATTCAACCAACGAATTCTTGTCCTTTATCCAAAGCACATTGAGGCCTTTCCGCACCAAAGCGGACTCCAGCGCCAGCAAATGCTTTTCCATATCGTCAAAATAGTTGTGACGAATGGCGTAAGCTTTCTTCCTGACGCTTTCAAAATCCTGGTCTAAAAAAGGCGCTTTCATAATCAGATGTTGATTTTGTCGATTCTTCTTTGGTGGCGGCCGCCTTCAAATTCGGCGGTGAGGAAAGCATTGAGGGTGTCCAAGGCCATTTCGGTGGAGATGAAACGGGCGGGCAGGACGATGATGTTAGCATTGTTATGCTGCTTGGCAAGGGCGGCAATGTCCGGTGACCAGCAAAGGGCAGCACGGATGCCGGCATGTTTGTTGGCGGTGATAGCCATCCCGTTGCCGGTTCCGCAAATCAGAATGCCGATTGAGCCGCTGTCGGACAGCACATTTTCGGCAACCTTGTGCGCAAAATCGGGATAATCCACGCTATCCGACGTGAACGTTCCCGCGTCATCGAATTCAAAACGGTCTTGCAACCGCGTCTTTATCTGCGATTTGAGGTCAACTCCCGCATGGTCTGACCCAATGTAAATCTTCATTTTAGCATATTCCATAATGGCCGCAAAAATACAAAAAAGATGAATGTATGCGGCCGCTTTTCCGTTCCATTTTTTCGCTGACTATTTATCTTAAAAGATTTAAAATTGATTTCTCTATGATGATTATAGCTGTTGATATGTGGATATTATTTCGGCCAAAAATTTGGAAAAGTGAGTTATCAAATTTAATGAACAGCTGAAAGTGAATAATGTTAATTCTAAGTAGCGGATTTTAAGGAGGGAAACATCCCCGACATTTTTCTTCCAAATTTTTTGAGTGGATAAAATGTTCGTTTTTCAACTGGTGAAAAAGTTCAAAAAAGGTGTTCAAAAATCGTCGGAATTGTGCACTCAAAACTTATCCGATTTTTTTCCACAGAGATTTCAAATCGTAACTTGCATTATTGGGATAAAAAGTCGTTTTATCAACTTTTCGATGTTGATTACTCCGTAATTTTCTGTGTCTCATTTTTTTGTTGATATGTTTGAAAACTCCCTATTTTAGGGCATTTTCGAGGTAATGTATTACAGATAAGAGGGTTATAAAAAAACACGTAGAGACGCATTTTAAATGAAAAAGAGACGCATAATTATGCGTCTCTACATCATGGGTAATACGATTCCTAATATGGAATTATTTCACCGTACTGCCTTCTTTAACCGGTTTCTGCGGCTGCATAATGGAAAGGGAACCGTCGGCGTTTTCGGCCATGAGAATCATGCCGTGGGATTCGACCCCTTTGATGTTCTTGGGAGCCAAATTGACCAGCATGAGCACTTGTTTGCCGACGAGATCTTCGGGTTGGTAATATTCCGCAATGCCGGAGATGATTTCCCGCGTGTCAATGCCGGTGTTGACTTTCAGCTTCAGCAACTTTTTGGTCTTGGCCACCTTTTCAGCAGCGAGAATCTTCACCACGCGGATATCCATCTTTTGGAAGTCGTCGAATGTGACTTGCTCCTTTTCGGGGATAGCCTCGGCATTGTCGGCCTCATTCTGCTTTTTCGTGTCCTGCAGCTTTTGTACCTGCTTTGCGATGGTTTCGTCCTCAATCTTTTCGAACAGATATTCGGCTGGATTGAGTTTTTCACCCGCTTTCAACAGATCGTGACGACCGCCGTCGGACCATTTCTTGTTGTCCAAATTGAGGATATTCTGCAATTTTTTCGCGGTAAACGGCAGGAAAGGTTCGCAAAGGATGGACAACGAAGCACAAATCTGCAACGAAACGTGCAAGATAGTCTTCACATACTCCGGATTCTCCTTCTGCTTCTTCCAAGGTTCCGTGTCGGTGAGGTATTTGTTGCCAAGTCGGGCCAAATTCATCAGTTCGGCTTGTGCTTCACGGAACTTGTAATGTTCGATGCACTCCCCTATCCTACTCGGAAATTCGGCCATCTTTTCAAGAATTTCCTTCTCATAATCGGTCAGTTCGCCGCATTCGGGAATGATTCCGCCGTAGTATTTGTGGGAAAGCACCACAGTTCTGTTCACAAAGTTGCCGAAAATGGCCAGCAGCTCGTTGTTGTTTTTGGCTTGGAAATCCGCCCAGGTGAAGTCGGCATCTTTTGTTTCCGGCGCGATGGAAGTCAGCGTATAACGCAGAACATCCTGTTTTCCAGGGAAATCTTCGATGTATTCATGTGCCCACACGGCCCAGTTGCGGGAGGTGGAAATCTTGTCGCCTTCGAGGTTAAGGAACTCATTGGCAGGCACTTGTTTGGGCAGGATGTAACCGCCATGGGCTTTCAACATACACGGGAAGATAATGCAGTGGAACACGATATTGTCCTTGCCGATGAAATGCACCAGTTTGGAGCTTTCGTCCTGCCACCAGGGTTTCCAGTCGGTGTTGTGTGCTTCGGCCCATTCCTTAGTAGCGGATATATAGCCAATTGGCGCGTCAAACCAGACGTACAGCACTTTGCCTTCCGCCTCTTTCAACGGCACTTTCACCCCCCAAGAAAGGTCGCGGGTGACGGCACGAGGTTGCAATCCCTGCTCAATCCACGATTTGCACTGACCGTAAACCGTCGGGCGCCAATCGGCTTTGTGTCCTTGCAAAATCCATTCTCTCAACCATGCATCGTACTCGTTCAGAGGCAGATACCAGTGTTTGGTCTCTTTCAGCACAGGGGTGTTGCCACTGAGTGCCGATTTCGGGTTGATAAGATCGGTGGCGCTAAGAGAAGTACCGCAAGCCTCACATTGGTCGCCATACGCATGCTCGTTATTGCAATGCGGGCAAGTACCGGTAATATAACGGTCGGCCAGAAACTCGTGTGCCTCTTCATCGTAATAATGCTGGGAAGTTTTCTCAATCAGTTTTCCGTTGTCATACAGGTATTTGAAGAATGCAGCGGCAGTTTCGTGGTGGGTGGGATTCGATGTACGTGAATAGATGTCGAACGAGATTCCGAGATCCTCAAAAGATTTCTTGATAATGGCATGGTAGCGATCGACAATGTCTTGCGGGGTCACACCCTCTTTGCGGGCTTTAATCGTGATAGGCACCCCATGTTCGTCGGAACCGCCGATAAACAGCACCTCTTTTCCGTTGTTGCGGAGGTAGCGCACGTAGATATCTGCGGGCACATACACGCCGGCGAGGTGGCCAATATGGACAGGACCATTGGCGTAGGGTAGGGCGGACGTAACCGTGTAGCGTTTTATATCTTTCATACTATCAATGATTTAGTTATTACTATTTTTCGTTTTTTATTATGATAAGCAAAGCGGCAAAGGTACATAAATTACGAATATGCTTGGAGGTATGATTTATTCGTGGCTGAGACGCAAAATTTTGCGTCTCTACATAACCGGTTATCTACTTTTATATGTTTATAACTTGTTTGGAATAATCAAGATAAAAATGTTAAAAAATGCTAATTTTGCGGTTTCAAACTTAAAATTCAAGATTATGAAAAAACTGTTTACAACAATGTTAGTTATGCTTGCTGTGGCAAGTGTCGCATTCGCTCAACCCCGCGCCATCGGTGGTCGTCTGGGTTGGAATTATGAAGAGTTTTCTTATCAACATTCCATCAATGATGGTTTGTATGCGGATTTGACTGCCGGTTTTGGTGATCTTTGGACATCTTTCGGCTCTGTAAATGCCAATGTCTCTTTTAACTGGACATTCAATATCAAAGGTATTTGGAACTGGTTTGTGGGTCCCGCAGCTGGTGTTGGTTTCGGTTATGGTGCCGGATATGGTCATTTCAGCAGAAAAGGATCTATTTATGACGGTATTATTTACGACGATTATTATTATGATGCACCTTATATGCCTTTCCGCTTGAATGTCGGTGGTCAAATTGGTTTTGAATGGCAGTTTGGCATTCCGTTGAACCTTACTGTTGACTGGCGTCCGATGGTCAACGTGTTGGGCATGGTGAATCCCTATTACACGAGACGCGATGCTGTTCTCGGTGGTCTCTACAACTTTGGTGTCGGCCTCCGTTACAGATTCCACTAATAGATACATTTTGCAGAATTCAATAAACGCCGGTTTTCCTAATCGGCGTTTTGTTTTTTTGGCGATTAGGCAATAGAATAGGAAAAATGACGTTGTAGGGGCGAATGATCATTCGCCCCTACAGATTCCGTTAATCGTTAACCAATAACCATTAAATGAACTTCAAACTCACATCCTCATACGAACCTTCCGGCGACCAACCCGAGGCCATCAAACAGTTGGTGGCTGGGTTGAACAACGGCGAAAAGGCGCAGACGCTGCTTGGCGTGACTGGGTCCGGCAAGACGTTCACCATTGCCAATGTGTTGAACCAGGTGAACCGTCCGGCGCTTGTGTTGAGCCATAACAAGACGCTCGCGGCGCAGCTTTACAGTGAGTTTAAGCAGTTTTTTCCCGAAAACGCGGTTGAATACTACGTTTCCTATTACGATTACTACCAACCTGAAGCCTATATCCCGACCACGAATACCTACATTGAGAAGGATCTTTCCATTAACGATGAAATTGAAAAGTTGCGGTTGCATACGACGGCTGCGTTGATGTCGGGGCGGCGGGATGTAATTGTAGTAGCCTCAGTATCTTGTATTTACGGTATCGGTAATCCGGACGATTTTGCCAAGAATGTCATTCATCTGCATACTGGAATGCAAATCGACCGCAACACGCTGCTGCTGAAGTTCGTGTCCAGTCTTTATTCGCGCACCGAGCTGGATTTGCAGCCCGGACAGTTCCGTGTGAAGGGTGACACAGTCGATATTTTCCCGCCCTACAGCGAGCATGCTTTCCGCATCATCTTTTGGGACGATGAGATTGAATCACTGGCAATTATAGAAGCTGTGACGGGCGGGGTAATCACCAAGGAAGAGAAGATTGTAATCTATCCGGCCAGCCTTTTCGTGACCTCCCAGCAGAGCATGAACGATGCCATTAACCAGATTGTGCTGGACTTGGGTGAACAGCGCGATTATCTGAAATCCATCGGCAAGCATTTGGAAGCCAAACGGTTGGAAGATCGCGTGACGTACGATGTGGAGATGATGAAGGAGTTAGGCTACTGTTCCGGCATTGAGAACTATTCGCGCTATTTCGACAAGCGTGAACCGGGGATGCGGCCCTTCTGCATTCTCGACTTTTTCCCCGACGATTTCGTGTTGGTGATTGACGAAAGTCATGTTACCGTGCCGCAGATTGGGGCAATGTACGGTGGCGACCGTTCCCGTAAAATCAACCTTGTGGAGTACGGTTTCCGGCTACCCGCGGCCTTGGACAACCGTCCATTGAAGTTCGATGAGTTTGAGGCGCTGGTAGGACAAACCATCTACATGAGCGCGACCCCGGCGGACTACGAATTGGAGCAGTCGGGTGGGATAGTGGTCGAACAAGTGGTCCGGCCCACGGGACTTTTGGATCCGCCCATCGAGGTGCGTCCCGCCACCAACCAGGTCGATGATCTGCTGAACGAGATTGAAGATACGGTCGATAAGGGCGAGCGCGTTTTGGTGACCACGTTGACCAAGCGCATGGCCGAAGAACTGAATACGTACCTCATAAATATCGGAGTGCGAGCCTGTTACATCCATTCCGACGTGGAGACGTTGGATAGGGTGGAGATCTTGCAAAATCTGCGGGCGGGTGCTATCGACGTGTTGGTGGGTGTAAACCTTTTGCGAGAAGGTTTGGACTTGCCGGAGGTTTCCTTGGTGGCCATCATGGATGCCGACAAAGAGGGCTTTTTGCGCAATGTACGGTCGCTCACGCAGACGGCCGGCCGTGCTGCACGCCATGTAAACGGGCGGGTGATTTTCTACGCCAACAAGATCACCAAATCGATGCAGGCCACCATTGACGAAACCAATCGCCGCCGCTCCAAACAGATAGCTTACAACGAGTTACATCACATAGTACCGAAAGGCGTGGTGAAATCGGAGGAGATGTTGCTCACGGGTATGTCCGGCGACAGCAACAAGCAAAACAAAAGAGGGGTGCAGTACGTCCAGAAGGAGAAGAAATTGTCGGTCGCGGCGGAAGATTTGGCGATGTACAATATGGAGCAGTTGGAAAAGAAGAAAAAAGTGTACCGCAAAGAGATGGAAAAGGCCGTGAAAGATTTGGATTTTGAGAGGGCTGCGGAATATCGCGATGCGATTGCGGCGATAGAGAATCGGATTCGGGAATATTGACATTTTAATATTATTGTTTTATATCTGCGTTGTTCTGCGAGTTCAGCGGGCTTTTTTTCCGCAGAGTTCGCAGATTTTCGCAGAAGTTTTCAAATAAATTAAACTTTTGAACAACTAAATAGTATATACGCATTGGATTCACCAAAAATACGTCAAAAATGAAAAATGTATTGCACAAAATCGGATTGGTGATGCTTTGCATCGGCCTTTCCTTTGGCGCTTTCGCCCAGTCGGAGGACATGGGGAAATTGTTCAACAAGTACGAAAAAAAGCGCCATTTCGAGAAGTTCGAGTACGGCGATCAGAAGCCCGTATGGCTGAACCTCATCGCGCACAATGCTTCTTTCGTGAAGATTCTCTCCTGTGATGCCAAACCCAAATCCCACAAATACAAGAAGTTCAACCAAGACATCCGCAAATCCACTGAAAAATTCAACATTGTGTTCGAGCTCAACGAATCGGACTACCTGTTGAAGATTTGCGCCTCGGAAAAAGACGAAAGAGGCTGCTCTAATTTCGTGGTAGTCACAAAATTAGGCGACAAAGAGCGAGTGATTTGGCTCTACGGCAGAACCAATCTGAAGAAATTTATCGATTACGTGAAAGAGGCGTTAATGTAAAAATGCGCCGTAAAACAAATGTAGAGACGCGGCGCGCCGCGTCTCTACAAACGTGATATCGACCTGTAGAGACGCACGGCCGTGCGTCTCTACAACGGTTACATTCTCTTTCCGTTCAAGAAAATCTGCTCCACCTTGTTCGAACCGAACGCGTAGTTCATATAATACAGTGTGTCCATCGGCTTGGTGATGAAGAAGTTGGCGATTTTCCCTTTCGTGATGGTGCCTAACTCGCGCCAGACATCCATGGCGTAGGCCGTGTTGATGGTCGTGGCGTTGACGGTCTCTTCGGGCAGCATCTTGTACATGACGGAACCCATCGCGAAGACTAACTGCATGTTGCCAGACGGACAGGAGCCGGGGTTGAAGTCGGAGGCCAAAGCGACGGGCAGCCCGCCTTCGATCATCTTACGGACAGGGGCGCAGACCATGCCGAGGAAGAAAGCAGCCCCGGGCAGCACTGTGGGCATCGTCTCACTCTTGTAGAGAGCCTTAATCTCCTCATCGCCAGTGTATTCCAGATGGTCCACAGACAAAGCATTGTACTTCACTCCGACTTGGATGCCGCCTGAGCAAGCCATCTCGTTAGCGTGGATTTTCGGGCGCAGACCGTATTTGATGCCCTGCATCAGGATGCGCTCGGTCTGTTCGGTGGTGAAGAAGCCCTTGTCGCAGAAAACGTCCACAAAATCAGCGAGTTCCTCAGCCGCCACCATCGGAATCATCTCGTTGATGATGAGATCCACATAGCCATCGGGATTATCCTTGTAGAGCAGCGGTACCGCATGTGCGCCAAGGAAGTTGGCCTTGATGGTCAGCGGGGAGTTTTCCTTCAGCTTGCGGATGACGCGCAGCATCTTAAGCTCGTCCTCGGTGGTGAGTCCGTAGCCGCTCTTGATCTCGCATGCGCCCGTGCCGAAGGAGGCCATCTCCTCCAACCGTTGCCAAGCCTGGTCGTAGAGTTCCTCTTCGGAGGTTTCGTGCAGCCGTTTTGCGGAATTGAGGATGCCGCCGCCGCGTTTGAAAATCTCCTCGTAGCTCAGCCCTTTGATCTTGTCGATGTATTCGACTTCGCGGCTGCCCGCATACACGATGTGCGTGTGGGAATCGCAGAAAGAGGGGAACACGAACTTGCCCATAGCATCGATTTCCTCGATCGGCTCCTTGATTTTCTTCAGAATGTCGGGGTTGAAGTCCTCCATCCGTCCGAAATCCTTGATTTTGTCGCCCTCGGTGAGCAGATAGGCGTTGTCAATCACGGGAAGATTTTGCATTTCCTTGCCGGCGCGGAACTTCACGGATTTGGTCTCTGCCTGGACTAATTGCTTTATGTTTTTTACTAATATTGCCATAGTTGGTAGGTTTTAATTTGATGCGGCAAAGTGTAAAAGCAATTGCTCGCGCTATGCGAGGTTGTCTGTTAGTTCACTTTTGTCATGCTGAAGGTGGCGGTGTAGGTGGTGCCGTCCTCGCGTTCGCGCAGCGCCGTCCAATTCATCACGCCGTTCTGGATAGAGGCAATCTCCCACCATTCGCGGTTCTCCAACTGACCCTCACCGTTGTTCATCCAGCGTGTGCAAAGCAGGTTGCCGTCCACGAAATATTCGGAGAAGGCATTCACGTCGTCCACCCATTGGCCCTCTTCTGTCTGGCGATAATAGGCATAGGTACCGTTGGTCTTGTACTCCCAGCGGTGAAGCTCTCCATCGTCAAATTCGGAACCTTCCTGGCTGGTGATGCGGCCTTCCCAAGTGCCGACAACATCGTTTTTATAATCAACAGTGACGCGTTTCAGGATAACGTCTTCCTCGGGATAGTTGAATGCATCCCCATTCGTGTGTAAAGTTGCCTTGAAGTGGCATGACATCTCATTCTTTGTAATGGAATTGACAATGTATTTAAGAACAATGCTTCTGCCTTCGCCGATTTGTCCGGTGACTGTCACAGTGTTGTCGTCAATCTGGACATCGCATTCCAAATAAGCGTTCCATTTGGATTCCGTCTGTGTAAAATCAGCTCGTGAGGAGCTAAGGATTGCTTTTGTGTCGGAGACGAAGGTGATAACCGTTTTTTCGTTAGTCAACGCGGGCCAGCCGTCTATCTCAGCTTGCATCCACTTGCCAATCAGTTTGTCAGACAGTTTGTCTTTGTCCTTGTCGCATCCGCAGAGGACGGTGGCCGCAACGGCCAGCATTAAAAATACTTTCTTCATAATGGGTATAATTTTATGGCCGCAAAAGTACAAAAAATAATTATGGGGGCCTCTGTTTTTATTCTTTCAGCAACTTACGCTCACGACGGCATCCGCCTGCACGCCGTGCCAAAGGCACGAAACCTCAATAACCCCATACTAAGGCCGTCAGGCCGCAGTGTGGGGTGGAAGGTGCGATGCGGGGACATGCATGCGTGCACGCTACAAAACCAAATAAACCAAAATCCAACAGTTCCAAAAATTATTTTCCTCGCGAGTGTTACCTTTTGCTATTTTTGCGTCGTATTCATGAACAAGGCGAAAAATGGAGAATGCGGCATTTTGGGAACGGATGTATGCAGCCAACATCGGCAGGATGATCGGGCTTTGCCACCGCTATGTCAATGACTTGGCGTTGGCGGAGGATTTGGCGCATGAGGCGTTCCTCAAGGCGATGGAGCGTGCCGACACCTACCGCGCCACCGGCAACTTCCAGGCTTGGCTGATGCGCATCACCGTGAACCATGCCATCCAGCATCTGCGGCAAAGCCTTGATACCGTGCCGTTTGTGGAGGAGGAGACACCGGATGTCGCCGCGGAGGAGTCATCCATTTGGGAAATGGACTTCACGCAGGAGGAACTGCTCGAAGCGGTACAACAGCTGCCGGTTCCGCAACGCACCGTTTTCAACCTCTTTGCCATTGATGGACAGTCACATGCCCACATCGCCGACCTGCTGAACATCTCCATCGCCAGCTCCAAGGAGACGCTCTACCGCGCCCGCAAACGGCTGCGGGAGATGCTCACCCAAAAGGCCCAAGAGAAAGAAAAACGCAAAAAGGGAGTTTTTGTCATGATACTACTATTCTTATTACAACATTCCGAGGCGGCCCGTACCGACCGACTGTTCCGAAACGGACTTTCGTCGCTGGAATATGCGCCAGCGAAACCGCTGTCGGCCAACCAGATACGGCAGGCGGCGGCAGAAGCCCCGTCCAGTCCGGGCGTGTTCGTGGCGACGCACCGAGCGGCATTAGCCACCGCCACCATCGCGGGGGTTGTCGGCGGAGTCTGCATCTGGCAGGTTGCCCGTACTGCGCTGGACAACAATTCGTTGCAAGAGCCTGTCGCACCTTCTGAATCGCCAGCCAGCCTTCCTGCCGACACTATATCCGAGAGCGGTTTACAAACTGCGCCAGACATAACAACTGCCGAAGCCGAAACGACCACGCCTTCGAAGGCCCTGAAGTCGGAAACCAAACCCAAAATTATCGTCGTCACCAAAGAGGTTGTGGTGAACGACACGGTCTTTGTGCGTGACACCGCGATAGTGAAAGACACGGTCTATCTTATGCAAAAGCCATGAAAAAACATTGCGTCATCGTATTTTTAGTACTGGCATTCAGCACGACAGGAGGTCTTCTCGCACAAAACACAGACACGATGTATGTGGTGAAACGGCATGTGGTGCGCGACACCGTCTATGTGCGCGACACGTTGCGCGTGCAGGACACCATCATTATCTCTGATTACATTCACAGCGACGAATTCAAGCAGCTGTTTTACGAGTTGAACGGTGCCGATGCACAAACACCACTCGATTCATTGGAAAAATTGTGGGCCCAGACTGTTACCTTTTTGGAAAACCGCGTCGTACATCATGAACAGCAAAACGTTTCAACAATGGACAGCATCAAAAAATACGGATTGGCGGGGCTCCTCATTCTGGGCCTAAACTCCCTCGCACCCGCACAGACTCCTTCCCCTTCGCCCGCGACACCACATCAGACGAAAGTGCAGAAGGTGCTTCACGACAGCCCCTTCAACGGGTTCCATTTCGGATATACGCTGGAGGCGGACATCGTGCATCCGGTAATAATGACTCACACGGTCACAGGGGAAATGATTCATTCATCTGTTCGGTATGGCGGACGTTTGGGATTTGAATTCTCCTACCATTTCGCTGACCTTTTCGGCGTGTCGGCAGCTTTGGATTATGGCTATATCGAACATGATAAGAAATATGCCTTTAGGGAATATTATGGACTCTCCATGCCTTTGAAATTCGAGTTCCACTATCCGATTTCGGACAAACTGTGGATAACGGCGAATGCGGGTGTCCAGCTTCGGATGCCCTTTGAGACTTTTTTACAAGGTTTTAAACGAAATTTGGGTGAACCAATGGGGTACTTAGCGTCTGCGGGAGGAGATCCTACATCTTATGAGGGCTACTACAACAGATATGTCTTTTATGCAGATTTAATGGCTGACGTAGGATTGTATTACCAATTACCGAATCAGGATTGTCTCCGTTTTTTATTGGGACTAAATATCGCAACCACGGATTATGGAAGAGGTGGCATAAGAAAATACTCAAACGGCAGCTATGACCAATTTAATTTTTCACATTTTTCACAACGGAACCACTATCTCTACTTCCAGATTGCCTATCTGCATAGTTTCAGCAAGCAGCGGGCTATCAAACAGGCACAACAGCACTGGACAGCAGACAAATCGTTGTATCGCAATGAGTTCCGATTAGGTGTGAGCGACCCTTTCGGTCTTTGGTTGTTGAAAAACGAGCAAGTAGACTTTTTGTTGATTGGCGACTCCTGGAAGAGCATTATAAAGGAGAATCGACATTTCACACCCGTGTTCTCCTTTGACTACCACTTCCGTGCTTCCAAATGGTTTTGGTTAGGACTTACGACCGCCTGCAGTTATTACAAAGGCACTGTAGATTATGTGGAGGGCATTGTCGCGGCAGTTGACCTTCCAAATGTTCCTGTTTATTCATGGCAGGAAAAAGAGCACCAGTTTGTCATCATGCCAGAAGTCCGCTTCTCTTATCTGAATCGCCCGCATGTGACGCTCTATTCCGGCCTGGCTATGGGAGTGCTCATCAATC
>Ga0310690_10006737_pt1 | contig 15013 bp, 20 predicted proteins | sample AusTroGonzalo_MG_2_FD_207661 | JGI IMG/M metagenome (GOLD analysis project Ga0310690, IMG submission 207661) | Bovine rumen microbial communities from tropical cattle in Woodstock, Queensland, Australia - Gonzalo_04 (v2) (version 2) | ecosystem: Host-associated > Mammals > Digestive system >...
CGCATTACAAGGTTGTTCACATCGACCTGAGCTTCAGCGATAGCAAATGTACGTTGATCAGCGACAACGACATTGCTGTTGACAGGGACTTCGACCAGATCGACGCAGATGTACCCACAAGCTATGTGGAATTCCGAAACGGCATACTGTTGAGCTATGCAGTAATGTTTGCGGAGTGTCATAACATACACGATATCTACGGCGGGTTCAACGGACTGGACAGCGGCAAGTATTACGACGACACAGCGCAATTTGTACGTGCATTTGAGGCGGCTGCAAATGCGGGCACAAGCCCTGCTTTCAGCGTGAATATTCATGCGCCGTGGGCAAACATGCACAAGTATGAGATCGTGCAACGCGGTATTGCGCTGGGGCTCGATTATGACAATACATGGAGCTGCTACAAAAACGGCGACACCCATTGCGGGCGCTGCGATAGCTGCAAACAGCGTGCACGCGCTTTGAAACTGGGAGGATGGAATAAATGTACACAGTAACCAAACGCCTTGAAATCAGCGGTGCACACCGTTTGACGCTGGACTATGCGAGCAAGTGTAGCGCCATGCACGGCCATAATTGGATTGTATATGTCACGTGCAAAAGTGAAACACTGAACAACAACGGCATGGTGATGGATTTCACTCACATCAAGCGCGACATTGCGGATGTGCTTGACCACAAGTATATCAACGACATTGTTCACGTCAATCCTACAGCGGAGAATATCGCAAAGTGGATCGCGGACAAGATCGGCACCAAGTGTGTTCGTGTTCGTGTTATCGAAAGCGAAGGAAACGAGGCAATTTATGAAGTATAACGTCATTGAGAAATTCCTGAGCATAAACGGCGAGGGTATGCGCCAAGGCCATTTATGCACGTTCATTCGGTTCAAGGGCTGCAATCTGCGCTGTAAATACTGTGACAGCGCATACAGCTATGACCCTACGGAAAGCGCCGAAATCATGACAGCGCAACAGATCGTGGACTACTGCAAGGCCAACGCAAGCGACATGGTGATGCTTGCAGGCGGCGAGCCGATGTATCAGCCTGGCATCGTTGACTTGATAAAGCTGCTGTGCGAGAACGGGCTGGATGTTGAAATCGAGACCAACGGCAGCATTGACATCCATGAAGTGGCAGCCATAACCCACAATCGCCCCTATATTACGCTGGACTATAAAACAAGCGCCAGCGGCATGGAGCACAAAAACCTGCTTACAAATTACGATGTGTTGACCAAAAACGACAGCGTAAAGTTTGTTGTTGGCAGCGTGGGCGACTTGGACAAGATGGTGCAGATCGTGAACGAATACGACCTTCTGTCCAAGTGCAATGTGTTGATCAGCCCTGTTTGGGGCGACATGGCTCCTGTGGACATCGTAACATACATGATGGCCCACAAGCTGAACGGCTACAAGATGCAGATGCAAATGCACAAGTTCATATGGGAACCAGACAAGCGGGGTGTTTGACGGTGGACATGGACAAGGCACAAAAGGCCGTGTATATGCTGCTGGAAGCAATGGGACAAGACCCAAACCGGGATGGGCTTGTAGGCACACCACTCCGCGTTGCCAAATACTGGAAAGAGCTGTTACAGGGTACGCAGTACACCAATAAACAGATCGCGGAAATGTTCGGCAAGCGGTTTGTTGTAAATGGCAATCCTATGGTTGTCAAGCGCATGGACAACCTTTTCAGCCATTGCGAACATCATTTGGCGTTAATGTATAACATGAGCGCGACAGTGGCATATCTTCCGAACGAGATCGCACCGGGTAAGTATGAAGTTATCGGCCTCAGCAAAATCCCGAGAATTGTTGATATGTGCTGCAAGCGGCTTCAGCTTCAAGAAAAGCTGGCGCAAGACATCGCGGAGTGCATCACCATGGCAACGGGCAGCGAACACGTTTATGTGAATATCGTTGCCGACCATGCCTGTGTTAGTGCGCGAGGTGCAAAAAGTGAAGGGGCGACAGATGTAACGTGTTTGCGAGGAAGATTCTTGACAGATTGCAAGCTGCGCGACGAAATAGAGCGCAAGTGCCGGTAAACAAGTATGACCTTTTTGCGAAGACATACGAGGCGGAACAAAACAACGCGCCACAATTCCCCACATACATTAACGCTATATGTGCTAATGGTTGGCGGCAACAGTATGATTTGTGGTGCCAGAACATAAAGGAGTGATTCACGATTGCGAGGCCGGGTAAATACGAACAGTGGTTAGAGCCTGACGGGCTATTGCAGATAGAGGGCTGGGCGCGGGACGGGCTGACCAATGAGCAGCTCGCCGCAAACATGGGCGTAACCGTCAAAACCTTTTACGAATGGCAGGCGCGTTTTGAGCAGTTTCGTGAGGCCGTAAAAAGGGGCAAAGCTCCCATTGATATTCAGGTTGAAAACGCGCTGCTGAAACGGGCGCTTGGCTACGAATACGAAGAAACGACCACGGAGGTTATAGAGCAGCCGGACGGGACAAAGCGCAAGCACATCAAAAAGACAGTAAAGCAAGTCATCCCCGACACGCTGGCGCAGATATACTGGCTGAAGAACCGACGCCCGGACAAGTGGCGCGACAAGCCCATGGAGGGCGGCGCTGGCGACATCGAAGACCTCAATCCGCTGGTGGAGATGCTACAATGAGCAGGACAGCGACAATCCCGTGGGGCGCGTTCAGTGACAAGCACAAGGCGTATATCAAGGCCGCGCTGCACAACCGAATGTGCGTCGCCGAGGGCGCTATCAGGTCGGGCAAGACCATCGACCATTGCATTATCGCTGCGGCCTACCTTGAAACCACGCCGGACAAGTATCACCTTGCCAGCGGCAGCACTATCGCCAACGCCAAGCTGAACATTGGCGTGTGCAACGGCTTCGGGCTGGAAAACCTGTTTCGGGGGCGCTGCAGGTGGGGCAAGTACAAGGATAACGAGGCGCTTTTCATCAGCACCCAGACGGGCGAAAAGGTGGTCATCTTCGCTGGCGGCGCGAAGTCGGACAGCTACAAGCGCATCCTGGGCAACAGCTACGGCATGTGGATTGCCACGGAGATCAACGAGCATTACGACAGCGCGGACAGCCGAACGTCGTTTATCAAAGTTGCCAATGGCCGTCAGCTTGCGGCGAAAAGGCCGTTTACGCTGTGGGACATGAACCCGTGCAATCCCGGCCATAGCATCTATGAGAATTACATAGACCGCTACCGCGATAACGGGCTGCCGGGTGGGTATTTGTACGAACATTTTACCATCGCGGACAACGCCACAATATCGCCGGAACGCCTTGAGGAAATCAAGGGCCAGTATGTGCCGGGGACGGTGTGGTACAGGCGCGACATCGAGGGCGAGCGCACGTTGGCCGAAGGCCTGATTTATCCTATGTACCGGGAGGCCATCGGCGAGCCTCCGAAGGGCAACGCGGCGCAATACTGCGTCAGCCTGGACTACGGTACGCGAAACGCCTTTGCCGCGCTGCTGTGGGAGCAACACGCGGGCGTATGGTACGCGACGCGGGAGTATTACTACAGCGGGCGCAACGAGGGCAGGAGCAAGACGGACAGCGAATACGGCGCAGACCTTGACAGGTGGCTTGCGGATATACCGGGGCGGTTGACGGTCATCATTGACCCGTCTGCCGCTTCTTTTATCGCGCTGCTGCGCCGCAAGTCCGGGCGCTACAGGGTGCGGCCAGCGGACAACGCTGTTGATGACGGCATACGCGAAACCGCAACAGCATTGCAGACCGGGCGCATCAAGATCAGTGAAGCACTGGACAACTGGCAGGATGAAGCCAGCGGGTATGTGTGGGACGAAAGCGCGGGCGAAGACAGGCCGGTCAAAGTGGATGACCATTTGATGGACGCAACAAGGTATTTCGTCAAGACAATGCGCATCGCCGCGCCAAAGGGCGTGTATGTCTCACCGTTCGCAATATAAGGGGTGATACCGTTGAAAACATTTCAGGACTTTCAGGCTGCCGTTGAAAAGGGGCGGCTGCTGACGTTTCTGCGGGACGCGATACAGGAGCACCGCAACAGCGACGCCTATAAGATCGCGGTTGACGCAGACGAATACGACGCGCAGCGCAACGTGACCATCAACAGCGTTGTGAAACGTCTGTACAGCATAAGCCAGCAGATCGACGAAAAGACGGGCAAGGAGACGATGGGCGTAGGCCAGACAACGGACACCACGGCCAGCAACCATCATATCGCCAACAACTTTTTTCACAGGCTGAACACGGACAGGTGTTCGTACAGCCTTGGCAACGGCGTGACCTTCGACAAGGACGGCGTAAAGGAAAAGCTGGGCGACAAGTTCGACACCGACCTGTACAACGCGGGCAAGTTCGCATTGCGCCATGGCGAGACGTTCGGATTCTGGAACGTTGACCGGCTGCATGTGTTCAAGCTGACCGAGTTCGTTCCGCTGTGGGACGAAACGGACAATACCCTCCGGGCGGGCATACGGTATTGGAGCATCGACTGGAAGCAGAAGCCCGTTTACGCCGTGCTGTACGAGGAGGACGGCTACACCAAATTCCAGAGCAAGGGTGGCAAAAGCGGCCTGACGCTGGAAGAGATGCAGCCCAAACAGCCGTACAAGTACAAGGTGGAAACCACCAACGCGGGCGGCGATGAGGTCATCGGTGAGGAAAACTACGGCGCGTTGCCCATCGTGCCGCTGTACGCCAACGAGCAGCACCAGTCAACGCTGGTGGGGATGCGGGCGGCGATTGACGCTTATGACCTAATTCAAAGCGGCTTCGCCAACGACGTAGAGGACTGCGCCCAAATCTACTGGCTGCTTGGCAACGCTATGGGCATGGATGACAACGACATCCAGCACTTCATGGACAGACTGCGGTTCAGCCACGCGGCGGCGTTCGACAGCGACAACAGCACGGTCACGCCGTACACGCAGGAGGTCCCGTACAACAGCCGCGAGGCGTTCCTTGCGCGAATAGAGCAGAGCATATACAGGGACTTCGGCGCGTTCAATCCATCCGACGTTTCGGCGGGCAATATCACGGCGACGCAGATTCGCGCGGCATATCAGGCGCAGGACGAGGAAGCAGACGCATTTGAGTATTACGTCATAGAGTTCGTGCAGCAAATCCTCGCGCTGCAAGGACTGGAAGGGACGCCGTCGTTTGACCGCAACCGCGTTGCCAACGAGCTTGAAGAGGTAAATATGGTGGTGTCCGAAGCCGCGTGGCTGGACGATGAAACCATACTTGACCTGTTGCCCAACATCACGCCGGACATGAAGGTGGCTATCATGGAGAGAAAAGACGCACAGGACGCGCAGCGGCTACAGAGTGACGATGAGCTGGAAGCGCGGGTCAAGGCCATGGTCGAGGACATCATAAAGGGCCAGCAGACCGGCGCGGTGGAGCAGGATAACAACGGCGGGTATCGGTACGTGGAATAACGGAGGCACACCATGATAGACTACGGCACGCGCCAGACTGACCTCGCTGTGAGACGCGCAGAATGGCGCTTGTCGCGGGTTTACCGGCAAGCCCAACGGGATATCGACGAAAAACTGAAAGACTGGCAGAAGCGCCACGAGGAGCGCGAGGCGAAGTACAGACAGCAGCTTGCGGACGGCAAGATTTCACAGGCCGATTTCGACGCTTGGATGCGCGGCCAGGTGTTTCAGGACAAACAGTGGCAGGCGCGAAAAGCGGAGATTGACCGCATCCTGCTCAACGCTGACCGCGAGGCGCAGCGCATCGTCAACGAGGGCAAGATCGGTGTGTTCGCCGACAACGCCAATTACATCGGCTATAATTTGGAGCGCAACGGCAACGTCAACACGGGCTTCACGCTGTACGACCAGAACACGGTCGGACGGCTTATAAAGAGCGACCCGCAAATCCTGCCCAAGCCCGCGCCGGGAGTGCAGAAGGACAAGGCATACACATATTACAACAAGCTCATAAATAGCGCCATCACGCAGGGCATTGTTCAGGGCGAGACCATCCCGCAGATTGCCAAGCGCATTGTTGACGTGACTGGCGAGAGAAGCTACAGCAGCGCCGTGAGGAACGCCAGAACCGCCTACACGGGCGCACAGAACGCGGGGCGTATGGAGGGGCTGCATCAGGCGCAGGCGCTTGGCATCAAGGTCAAGAAACAATGGATGGCGACGCTGGACGACCGTACCCGCGACACCCACGCGGAGCTTGACGGGCAAATCCGGGATGTGGATGAGCCGTTTGAGGTAGACGGCATGGAGATCGACTATCCCGGCGACCCGACGGCTGACCCAAGCTTGGTCTATAACTGCCGGTGTACGCTGGTATATGTCTACCCCGATTATCCGAGCGAGATGCAGCGCCGCGACAATGAGACCGGCGAGATCATGGGGGATATGACGTATCGGCAGTGGGAGAAGATGAAAAATGGCAACCGTTGACATCACCGACAACAGCGCCGAAGTCCGTGCCGCGCTTGAACAGGCCACGGCCCGCGCCCTTGAAATTATCGGGGGCAAGATTGAGAGCTATGCCAAGGGGCTTGTGCCGGTGGACACGGGCGCGTTGAGAAACAGCATTACCCACGCGGTAGACGGGGACACGGTCATCGCGGGGAGCGCGATTTCGTATGCGCCCTACGTTGAACTCGGTACGGGCAAGGAGTACAGCCCGCCGCCTGAGTGGATGGAGAACAACGCGCCACGGGGCGCGGGTATTATCAGCCGGAGTGTGAAGCCCCGGCCTTATTTACGCCCCGCCGTGGAGAACCACCTTGACGAATACAAGAACGTCATTGAGACAGAACTGAAAAACGCATGATGGAGGGTATATGTTCAGGCTGCAACCCATACCGTTTTTGATAGGCTTTGTAATCGGTTTGGCATTATACCTGATAATTACAAGCAAAATACGATAAATCCAGCACCCGCTTCGGCCGGTGCTGTTTTTATACCCGTGGCAATGCGTCACGGGTTATACACCATCATCTTAGGGTAGCACCCGTAACAGCGAGAAAGGATGAAAACACATGGCAATTGACTTTGAAGCACTCATTACCAAGCACGCGGGCGAGGACGGCAATATTCCCGCCGCAAACGTCGGCAAGATCGTCAGCGCAATATCAAGTGCCGTGGGCCGTGAGTTCGTGGCGAAGGAGCGCTACAACGCCAAGTTGGATGAGATCACCCAGCTTGAACAGGACAAGGCCGCTGCCGAGGACAGCGCGACCAAGGCGGGCGCGTGGGAGAAGAAGTACAACACGCTTAAAGAGCAGTTTGACACCTTCAAGACCGACACCGAAGCCAAGGCCAAGCTGAACGACGTGAAGGCCGCATACCGCAAGCTGCTGACGGACGAGGGCATTGCCGCCAAATATATCGACACCGTCATCCGGGCCACGTCCTTCGACGGCATGAAGCTGGACGCGGAGGGCAAGCTGGAAAAGGTGGACGATCTCAAGACCGCCATCGGCAAGGATTGGGCTGACTTCAAGGCCAGTACGAAGACAAAGGGCGCGGACGTTGAGAACCCGCCCAAGGACAATCCCGGCAACGGCGCAAATCCACGCGCTGCCGAGATCGCAAAGGCGCGGTATCAGCGCCTTTATGGCAAGGCTCCGGCCAATGACGGGGCCAACAACGAATAGAGAGGTGAAAAAGCATGAGCTTCATTCATTCCCCCGCCTATCAGGGCAAGGGCTTCAACGCGGGATATTTCCTCGTTGACGACGAGAATTGCACCCGCGTAACTGCTGAAATTTCCGCTTCCCATGCCGCTGTGATCACCCGTGCGGACGGCTCCAAGTACGTTCCCGCCGGCGCGGTCATTCCGTCCAACAACAGTTCTGCCGTGGGCATCCTGTACGAGGATACCGACGTGACGCTGGGCAACATGCCCGGTTCCATCGTGACCGCTGGCGTGATCTATGGTGACCGGCTGCCGGTTTCGCTGGACAGCGACGCGGCTTCCGCGATGACCGGCATCGTCGTCGATACCTACGAGCCGACCATCAGCCGCCCGGACTTCTCCGGTGGCACGCTGTCCACCATCACGGTGACCTCCGAGGCTGGCAGCGGCGCAGGCAAGACCGACGTCTCCCTGTCCGGGTACACGCCGAAGTCTGGCGAAACCTACGCCTACAAGATTGCCGCGAGCGCTCCTGCCGCTTGGTACGGCATGGTGCTCGACAACACATGGACGACCGCGACCTTCCCGCTGGACGAGCTTGCCGCCACGACTGGTCAGAAGATCACCGTGGTGTCCAAAGACGCCTACGGCTACGTCGTAGCGGCTGGCAACGCGACCATCACTGCCAAGGCGGCGGGCTAATAGAATTGAGGTGAAATACAATGGCTGACATTTTCCGCGATAACATCCTGGGCTTTATCCCTGAGCTGGACTGGCTGTCCGTCGGCTTCGACGTGACCCGCCCCGGCGACCCCATTGACGGACTGTTCGGCGACGAAAAGACCGACAACCTTGTGGCCTACTGGCAGAGCATCGCCAATGAATACAATCTGCCTGTCATGGCGCAGTTCCACGGCTTCGACGTGGAGGCGCAGAAGACCTTCCGCGTGCCCGTCGATACCCACAACATCGAGAAGGGCCTGATCAAGGTCAAGCTCAACCAGAGCGAGCGTCTGCGCGAGCTGACGCGCTCCGGCGTGCAGGGCGACGAAGCCATCTACAACTACGTCATGGACGACGGCCTGCGGCTGGCGGATCAGGTCGTGACCCGCACCAAGGTCGCCAAGAACGAGCTGATGGCTACCGGCAAGGTGACCATCAAGGAGAACGACCTCGACCTGACCGTGGACTACGGCGTGCCTGTAGGCAATCTGAACAAGACGCTGGACTTCGGCGCTGGCGCTGCGTACAGCATCCCCGACCAGATTCAGATGCTGGTGGATGAGACCACTGCCAAGGGCATCAACCTCACCGGCATGCTGCTGCCCCGCGCTATCCTGACCAAACTGCGCCAGAACGCCGCCATTCAGAAGGCCGTCAACGGCGTGAACATGGTGGGCCAGCTCGTGCGCAACAGCGACTTCCGGGCATACATGAACGAGGAGTACGGCATTGATAACATCATCACCAATGACCTGACCTACAACGTGCCCGGCGCTCTGAGTGCTACCACGAAGATTCCCACGCTGACCGCGCAGCGGTATTTCCCCGCCAATAAGGTGAGCTTCTTCGCCACCAACAACGCGGGCCGCGTAGGTGCCGGTCTGTGGGGCGACCCGCCCGAGGTTGATGCTGCCCGTGCTTTCGATGGCGGTGTGGCTGCCTCCGGCGCTTCTCCGTATGTCTACATCTCCCAGTGGGGCGAGAAAGACCCCGCCGTGCTGTGGACGAAGGCCAGCGCTCTGTTCATGCCCGTGCTGTACAATCCCAATGGCCTGTATGTCGCCAGCGTCATTGAAACGTCTGCGGGTTAATGTACATTGCGCTGGAGCGGTTCGCTGACCTGAAGGACGGCAACCGCATTTACGAGGCGGGGGAGAACTACCCCCGCCCCGGTTTTGTTGTTTCTGATGAACGGCTTGCAGAGCTTGCGGGCAGCGACAACCGCGCTGGCAGGCCGCTGATCGTATACGTGAACGAACACTGCCAGACATGCGCCGTAGAACGCGCAGAAACGCCCGTAGAGGCCATAGGTGAAATGCTCATGGTAACTCCCGACGATAGCGTAAAACCGCCCAGGAAGCCCCGTAGAAGCCGCAAGAAGGAGTGATAGACATGATCGAGCAGATTTGCGCGTTCATACACAACTATTTCTACGGCGACAGATATGCCGGCACGTTCACGATCTCTGACGGAACGCTGGAAGTGCCGGGGCTGATCGACGGGCAGTATTTTCGCATCTGTGGGTCGCGGCTGAACGACGGCGTGTATGTCTACCCGGCGACGCCCGAACCGGGCAAGCCGCCGATACTGGCAGACGAAACCTTTGACGGCGTCATCTGGGATATGCGCCCGCCGAAGTCGTTTCTGACGCTGGTCGGTGAGATCGAAGCGTGGCAGGCAAAATACGGCGAGGCTGTGTCCGGGCCGTATCAGTCGGAGAGCTTTGGCGGGTACACGTACAGCCTGAAAAGCGGCACGAACGCCAGCGGACAGCCTGACAATTCGGCTTCAAGCTGGCAGGGCGTATTCAAAAGCCGCCTGAACGAATGGAGGAAACTTGCATGAGCCTGATTACCGAGGCGATGACGGATTGCACGATGCTGGACAAGACCACGAAGCCGGACGGACAGGGCGGCATTGAACGCGCATGGACGGACGGGGCGGGCTTCAAGGCGGCAGTCATCAAGGATTCCTCCATGCAGGCGCGGATTGCCGAAAAGCAGGGCGTGACCGAACTTTACACCGTGACGGTGGCAAAGGGCATCGACCTTGACTTTCATGACGTGTTTCGGCGCGAGAGCGACGGGGCGATCTTCCGCGTCACCAGCAACCAGACGGACAGCGAGACGCCCGAACGGGCAACCTTCCAGATCGGACAGGTCACGGCTGAAAAGTGGGTGTTGCCGACATGACGAACACTGCAAAAGCGCTTTATCAGTTCTTTTCCAGTTTCGGGCTTGACGCCTATGTGGAGTACAGCCCGCCGGAGGACGCGAAGCTGCCGTATATCACCTATCAGGTGATAGAGCCGGACTGGCGCGACGGCGGGACGCTGTACGCCCGCATTTGGTACAGGAGCACATCCTACGCGGCAATCAATGCCAAGGTGGACGAGATCTCCGAGGCCGTGGGCGAGGGCATCAGCCTGTACACGCCCACCGGCGCGGTGTACCTGTTCAAGGGTACGCCGTGGGCGCAGAACATGCCGATGGAGGGCGACGATACGCTGAAAGTGGTGTATCTGCTGTTCAACATCATGGCGCATACGACATGACCAAGAGCCTGCAGGAGCGGGCAAAGGGAGTGATACAGACATGAAATTTTCCAAGGTGCCTGCGAACCTGATGCAGGCATTGCAGATTAATTCGGGCATACTGGTAGACAGCTTCACGCCCGCGACCGGAGCCATCGGCAACATACTGGCGGCGACCGGCGGCGGCGTGGACTGGAACCCGACGCCGACGTTTATCGACTTCGGCGACGGCATTGACAACCTGCCGCCGAATACGTGGCAGTTCAAGCGCATCGACCACTACGAGCCGCACCTGACAGGTACGTTCAAGAGCTTCACGCTGGACATGGTCAGGACGCTGCAACCGGGCAGCGCGATTGCGAGCAATCACATCACGCCCGGCAATGAACTGACTGCGGATGACTTCACGGATGTTTGGCTGCTGGGCGACTACAGCGACAAGCATACCGGCAATGCGGCGGGCTTTGTGGCGATTCACCTGAAGAACGCGCTGAACGTGTTGGGCTTCCGGCTGAAGACCAACGACAAGAACAAGGGCGACATCGCCTTCGATTTCCAAGGCCATTACGACCTGACGGACATCGACGACGTTCCGTTTGAGTTCTACGTGCAGCAGGGCAGCGGCACGCTGGCGGCGCTGACGGTCACATCCACAGCGGGCACGAACGTCGGCGACAGCAACATCGCCATCTCTGGATACAGTCTGGGCAGCGGCGAGAGCTACGTCTACGCGACCGCGCCGACGACCGCGCCGACTGTGACCTACGGTCAGAAGGTGAAGAACTGGGCGGCACTGACCAGCGGCGACGACATCACGCCCGCTGCGGGCCACACCAAGATCACCGTCGCAGTGAAGAACGCGGACAACGAGGCGATCGCCAGCGGCACGGCGACGCTGGTCATCAAGACGACCTGACGACATGGGCGACCTTCGGGCCGCCCTTTTTCTGCATAGGAGGAAGCTATGAAGAACTTTGACAAGCTGGACCTGTTCGCCGACCTGATAGAACCCGCTGGCGCGATACTGGCGGATAAAGAATGGGCACAGAAGTGGCAGAACGGCGACAGGACCGGGGCCATCAAGGCGGCAATCAAGGGGCACAAGGCCGAGATCGTGGAAATACTGGCACGCATAGACGGCGTTGAGCCGGAGGACTATCAGATCGACGGGCTGGCGCTGTGCATGCGGCTGGTGGCGATGTTCAACCGGCCCGATATCGAGGCCACGGGGCTTTTTACGCAGCAGGCTCAGAACGTCGACGGCGCATCTTCTGGGCCTGTTACGGAGAATACAAAGGGCGGCGCGAAATAAGGCATTTCATGCGGTATTACCGCGCGAAGGTTGCCGAGGATGAAGAACAATTTGCATATCGGCTGTATGTGACAGAGACATTGCGGCTGCAGGGCGAGGGGCAATACATTGCGAAGAGCTGGCTTGACCTCATTAGCCCGAAGCCGACGGATACACGAAACGCGGTCGAGATCGCGGAGGACTTTGTGCAGAAGCACGGGCTGAAATTTGCAGTTTGACGGGTGGTGAAACTCGATGGACCTCATGTCATTGGTTGCGCGGCTGACGCTGGACAAGAGCCAATATGACCAGGGCTTGGAAGAAGCTGGACAGGGCGCACAGACGTTCCAGCAGAAGTTTGCAAAGGGCCTTGGCACGGCGGCAAAGGTGGGCGCGGCGGCGGTGGCGGCGGTCGGAACTGCGGCTGCTGCTGCTACAACGGCGCTGGTGCATCAGGCGGGCGAGGTGGCGGCCTACGGCGACAACATCGACAAGGCGTCGCAGAAGCTGGGCATTTCTGCCGAGGCGTATCAGGAATGGGACGCGGTGTTGCAGCACAGCGGAACGAGCATCGACAGCATGGGCATCGGCATGAAAACCCTTGCCACGCAGGCCGCGAAGGGCTCGGACGCCTTCAAGGAGCTGGGCATATCGCAGAAAAAGGCCGCGTCCATGAGCCGCGAGGAGCTTTTCGGCGAGACCATCACCGCGCTGCAGAACGTCACCGACGAAAACAGGCGGGCGCAGCTTGCGCAGGAGCTTTTCGGTCGGTCCGCGATGGAGCTTGGCCCGCTGCTGAATACGTCGGCGGCGGAGACGCAGGCGATGCGTGACCGCGTGCATGAGCTGGGTGGCGTGATGAGCGACGAGGCGGTCAAGGCTTCGGCAAAGTATCAGGACAACCTACAGGACATGACCACGGCCATCAGCGGCGTGAAGCGGTCCATCGTTCAGGAGTTCATCCCCGGCCTGAGTAACCTCATGGAGGCGTTCACGAACATTCTTGCGGGCGACGACCCCGGGGAGGCGCTGGAGAAGGGCATAGACAGCATCGTGGGCGCGATGGACAAGACCATTGACAAGGTGGTTGCCATCGGCCAGAAGGTCATACCGGCGCTCGTCGATGCGATCGTGAAGGCCGCTCCGGGGCTGCTGAACGGCGCCGCAAAGCTGGTTTTGACGCTGGGACAGGCAATCATTGAAAACCTGCCGATGCTGATTGAAGCTGGCCTTGAAGTCATCGTGACGCTGGCGCAGGCGATAGCAGAGGCGCTTCCCGAACTGATACCGACCATCGTCGAGGTGGTCATGAAGATCGTGGAAATCCTCACCGAGCCGGACACGCTTTCAAACCTCGTCGACGCGGCGCTTCAGATCATGATTGCGCTGGCGCAAGGGCTGATCGAGGCCATGCCAAAGCTGATTGAAAAGGCCCCGGTCATCATTGCGAACCTCGTCAACGCGATTATACGGCTGATACCGCAGATCATAGCGACGGGTATACAGCTCATAGGCGCTTTTGCGCAGGGCATCGTGCAGAATACCATCGCGGTGGTCAATGCCATCGGCCAGATCGCCAAGGGCATATGGGACGGCATTACCGGGCTGATACAGGGCGCGTGGAACTGGGGCAAGGATTTGATCGACAACTTCACGGCGGGCATCAAGGCATTTATCTCAAAGCCCATTGACGCAATCAAGGGACTGGCCAGCAAGATCAAGTCCTTCCTGGGCTTTAGCGAGCCGGAAGAAGGGCCTTTGAGCAACTTCCACACCTATGCCCCGGACATGATGAAGCTGTTTGCCGAGGGCATCACCGACAACAAAGACGTCATCACGGACGCGATAAGCAGCGCTTTCAACTTTGGCCCGCAGATGAACGGCGGGCAGCAGGGCCAGACCTTCTCCGTCCCCCGCGACAGCGGCGAGGGCAAGACCATCAACGTCATATTTGAGATCGACGGTCTACAGCGGCTCGTGTACAAGCTGAACAAGGCCGAGGAGCAGCGCGTGGGCCTGAATCTTGCGGGGGTGATGTAATGATAACCGTGGACGGCATCCAGTGGCCCATCCCCTGCGACATCACGCGCACGGCGGAGATCAAGGCCAGCGATATTTCGGGCATGCTGATGGACAGGTCGTATTTTTACGACGTGCTGGGCACGTACATGCAGTATGAAATATCGCTGATTCCGAACCCGCAGGACATGGGCGCGTATTACGCGCTGTGGGAGCAGCTTTCCAAGCCCGTGGACGGGCACACCTTCACATTGCCGTACAATGGCGGCGCCATCGAGATCACGGGGCGTGTAGGCAGCATCAGCGACGTCTATGTGCGTCTACCCGGCGGCGGCGTGTACTGGAAGGGCGTCAGCTTTGTCGTAACCTCAAACGCGCCCACCAAGACCATGAGTTTGTCCGAGGTTATCTCCCGTGGAATGACCCCGCTGCCTGACGTGCAGGAGCCGGAGATCGGCGACGTGTACGAGTACACCGCGAACGGCTGGGTGAAGGTCGAAGAATAGGAGGCCCGCATGTATCTGACATACTACTGGGCCGAGGAGGAGGGCGGCGAGATCGTCATCAAGGAGAAAAACTACGACGAACTCAAAAACCCGTCCTTTGCCCCGGAGGTTGACCTTTACGCGCTGTCCATCCCGGTCAACCAGTTCAGCGTGGACATCATCACCACTGACGGCTTCAGCGTCCACAACGCCGTGGAGCTGTACGACGACATGGACGGCCTCTGGGCGTCCTTCCGCATCAAGAGCGCGGACCAAATCCAGCCGGGGGTGGTGCGGCTGGTGGCGGACACGTGGATTGCCGACCTGGAAAACGCCACGATAGACGCGGAG
>Ga0310690_10006738_pt1 | contig 15012 bp, 15 predicted proteins | sample AusTroGonzalo_MG_2_FD_207661 | JGI IMG/M metagenome (GOLD analysis project Ga0310690, IMG submission 207661) | Bovine rumen microbial communities from tropical cattle in Woodstock, Queensland, Australia - Gonzalo_04 (v2) (version 2) | ecosystem: Host-associated > Mammals > Digestive system >...
ACCGATAAGGATAAAGGAGAAAAGCAATACTTGAAAAGGAGATCAATAACATGAAAGATAAGTATTATGATCAGGCTGTCGCATGCGTGAAGGACTATATTCTCCCTGCTCAGCTCAATCTTTATCAATCCTGCGATGGCGATCTGGACAGGGTTTACGGTGAAGCTATGAATGGAAACGGATACTTTGGAAAAGTCATAGAGCCTGGCCATATCTACGAGCTTGGTTACGAGAAATGCACTTGTCAGAATGTTCTGTCCGGCCGGATTACTGATCCGGATCAATGCAATTGTTCCAGACAGAGTATCTTATATATCCTAGGTCGTTTGGAGCCGAACAGTAGTTTTGAGGTAGAGATCTTAGAAACTGTATTACGTGGAGCGGAGCATTGTCGGTTCCGAATCACAAAAGAATAAACCGTTAAATTCACGTTTGTCGAAAAGGTAGTTCTTTTACAAGGATAACGGACAATGGATCAGAAAGAATTATACAGATACATACAGGAAAACCAGCCCAACATCTGTCAGATCAGCATGATACAAAATGGCAGGGAGATCTATTCTGCGGAGTGGAATGGTTATCAGCGGAACGACTGTACACATATCATGTCCGCTACGAAAAGCATTATGGCGCTTCTGACCGGGATCGCCATTGATCACGGTATGATCGGCAGTGTAGATGATAAAGTGCTTTCCTTCTTTCCGAAGTATTCCGTTAAGCGCGGTGAGAAGACCATCTATGATGTCACTGTTAAGCATCTTCTTACCATGCGTGCACCGTATAAGGGAAAAGGTGATCCCTGGACAAAGGTGTGTTCCAGCGATGACTGGACAACCGCCTCACTTGACTTCCTTGGCGGGAAAAAGGGTATTACCGATGAGTTTGATTATCGGACGGTCTGCCTGCATATTCTCTCCGGCATTCTCTATCAGGCTACAGGCATGAAAACTGTAGACTTTGCCAATCAATATCTCTTTTTACCACTTGGTATTGCGGAACATCGGAATTACTATGCCAAGAGTCCTGAGGAGCATAAGGAGTTTACTGTTTCAAAATCCCCGAAAGAGAATATCTGGTTTGCAGACCCGGACGGACTTGGAACGCCGGGCTATGGCCTGTGTATGAGCGCTTCCGACATGGTGAAGATCGGGCAGCTTTGCCTGTATAAAGGAGTATGGGAAGGAAAACGGATCATTTCAGAAGGATGGATCGATGAAATGACAAATCCCAGAGACGTGGAAAGCAAGTATTTTCGGGGGATGCAATACGGTTATTTATGGTGGGTCATTCATCCGGAAAAGAAGATTTATGCCGCAGTCGGAAACAGCGGAAACGTAATCTATGTGAATCCGGAGAAGGACATCGTCGTCGCGGTTTCATCCTATTTCAAACCCACAGTGTTTGACCGGATAGATTTCATCGAGGATACTCTTCTTCCGTGCGTAGGATTTATGACAAACGGATAAATCGGGATTTTACGAGGTGATTCATTATGCTGGAGAAGATGGGCGATTTCTTTGACGCTCGATTGGACGGATATGAGGAGCATCAACTGAAAACCATTGCTTCAGCAGGGGAATTCTATCCTTTTACTGCAGATTGCCTTCCACAGATTCCCGGGTCGAGGATTCTGGATCTTGGCTGCGGTACAGGTTTGGAGCTCGGATACTATTTTGAAAAAGTCCCAACAGCAGAGGTCACGGGCATTGATCTGGCACCGGGTATGCTGGAAGTATTGCAGAAGAAATTCCCGGGAAAAACGTTGACTTTGATTCTGGGGTCGTATTTTGACGTGCCTTTTGAAGAAAATGTTTTCAACGCTGCGGTATCTGTCGAATCCCTGCATCATTTTACAAAAGAGGAGAAGATCCCGCTGTATTCAAAATTACGAAAAGCACTGAAGCCGGAAGGATTCTTCATTTTAACGGATTATTTTGCTCTGTCTGAGGAAGAGGAACAGTTTTGCCGGGAAGAACTTCTTCGACTTAAACGGGAGCAGAATATTCCGGACGAAGTGTTTTATCACTATGATACACCTTTGACGGTGAAGCATGAAACAGAGACGCTCTTTACAGCTGGTTTTTCTGCAGTTACGGTGCTTAAGAACTGGGGGCAGACATACACACTAAAGGCAATTCGGTAAGTTCCAGTTGTCGATATGTCCACGTGAACAAAGACACGTGAGACGATAGTTTGCTTGAGCTACAAAAATGCGAAGCCGAAAGCAATGAGTCCCTTCGCATTGCAATTTACATGATGGAGCGTGAAAACTATGGAACCGCGTCTGATCGACATGAATTGTTATGAAAGAAAGGCGCATTTTGATTATTTCAAATCATTGCAATATCCCTATGTGGGCGTCACCGTTAATCAGGATGTGACAGATGCTTACTCTTTCAGCAAGTCAGCAGGACAGTCTTTCTACCTTACAATACTTCATGCTGTTGCGCTTGCCGCAGATAATGTGCCGGAACTCAGGCAGAGAATTCACAACAATCAGATAGTAGAATATTCTGAATGTCCAACTTCTCACACAGAACGGACACAAGGAGAGAAATATTGCTACTGTACGCTTCATCACCACATGGGGCTCAGGGATTACTTCGTTTGTGCTGAAGAAGCAAGGAAAAAATGCGCCGAGAATGGGATTGCTGAAGCAGAAGATGTCGACAGTATGTATTTTATTTCAACTCTTCCATGGCTGCATTACACTTCTCTGATCCAGCCAGTTGCATGTGGGGACGAATCGAATCCACGGTTTACCTGGGGACAGTATCAAAAAACGGAAACAGGGAGAATCATTATGCCTGTTTCAATTCTGGCTCATCACGCGCTGGTAGATGGTTGCCATATCGCCAAGTTTTATGACGAGCTAAGAAGAGAAATAGAAAAATATCATTCAGCTGTTTGAAAAGAGAATTAAGCACATATAGCCAGCCCGTGGTGTGGAGAGATTCCCGCTGCGGGCTGAGGCTTTTTCATATGCAAAAAGGACACCTCCGAAGAGATGCCCTTTCCCTGAAGATCGGTCACACAGCACAGGATGCTGTGTTGTATTATTTTTTTCTTCCAGATCCACCGGGGCCGTGTGGAGGCTGTCCGTGTGAATGGCTATTCCTCGGAGACTGCCCTGGCCTTTTGCTCACAGGCATCGGCTCCGGCCGACGGATTGTGCGTCTCGGCGCGAGAGGCTGGGGCTCCAGACGCGGACGGAAGCTGCGGTGATGATACTTCGGAGGCTCCGGTCTGTAATTGACCCGGAACAATCTCTCCAGCAGGGACGGCTTTTTATAGCGGCGGTAGGATTTGATACGGTTGGCAACAGTCAGCGCGCCAATGATGGCCACGGCGCTTGAGAGAAGATTCCCGTTCTTGTCAAAGACGGATGTGTTTGCCTTGGAGGACAGATCAACATACTGATCCTTGCTGTCCGTGATCGATACCTGCATGCCGTATTCCGTGTACATTTGAGCAACCGTGGCCGCTTCATCAGCGGTCAGATTTTCGCCCACAACGACCGGAGCCATGTTGACGAGGTTCGAGGATTCCGCGTCCGTATAGCCGAAGACATCCTCCAACAGATCTCCGGCGGTGACAGCATCGCAGGTTCCCCGGTTAATCAGCACGAGATTGTATTCGTTTTTTGAGGAGGCAGTTGATGCCGCTTTATTGAGAAGAGAGATGGAGGCAGTTGCTGTCTGAAGACGACTGCCGCAGTAAGGACAGAAATTCGTTTGCGTATTGAGCTCTGCACCGCAATTTCCACAGAACAATATGAACACCAACCTTTCTTTTTCTGGATTATGCAAGGGTGATTATAGCAGAGGAACAACGGAATGTAAAGGTTGATCGTGACCCATTTCTGCAGTTAGAAATATGGAAAGCGTCCTACCAGCCTTTTTTGCCATGCATACCGGGGTTGCCGTCCATCATACCTCCGCCCATCATACCGCCGCGGCCGCCCATCATCTGATTGGGGATACTGTCGAGCTGCTGGCCGTTGACGATGATTGTGCCGCCGGTGTAGGTGGCCGTTCCGTCATAATCAAAGGCGGAATTGCCTGTCACGCTGACGGTACCTCCGCGGATGATCAGGTCCCCGTTGGAGTCCACGCCGTCGGTATCGCCTGCGCCCATGCTGACGGTGATTTCTCCGCCGTTGATTTCCACGGTGGGCGTATACGCGGAGGATTTGCGCGCGGCGTTGATGCCGTCGTCCGTGGCGGAGATGCGGATGCTGCCGCCGTTGATGAGAATGTATGTTGCTTCAAAGCCCTCCGCGGCTGTGATCTCAAAGGTGCCGCCGTCAATCTGCAGCAGGGTGTTGGCGTGGACGGCGTCGTCCGCGGCCTGGATATCGAAGCTGCCGCCCGCAATCAGGATATTGCCCAGCATCTCATCGTCGCTGTTCTCGGCGTGCAGACCGTCCGCCCCCGCCCGGAGGGTAAAACTGCCGTCCGCGACGGCGATGCTGTCCTTTGCCTTGACAGCGCTCTGTGCGGCCTGAATCGTATACACGCCGCCGGTGACCGTCAGCTCGTCCTTGCAGACAATGCCGTGCCCCGCGGGCGAAACAATCTGCAGCGTACCGCCGCCGTTGAGAGTCAGGTCTTCTTTGGAGAAGATCACGGCGTCCACGTCGCTGCCGTCGATCTGGGAGAAGCCGCCGCTTGAGAGGACGTTGACCGTGCCTTCCGCCAATGTGACGAACACCTTGTCCGCCTGTTTGATGTAGATGGCCGCGGAGCTGTCCGAGTTGATCGAAACACCGTTCAGAACAAGCTGGACTTTGTCTTCCTTCGCGGTGTCGACGATGACGCAGCCGTTATCCAGCGTACCGGTCAGGATATACGTTCCGGCGCCGGTGACGGTTATGACGGAACCGGAGATTTGTACGTCATCGGAATCTGTCCGGGTATCCGCGCCGTTCAGGGTGATTGTAAAGACTTCGTCGTCATAAGCCCCGGAGAGATCACGCTCCGAAAAGCTGGCGTCATCAAGTTCGCTGCCGGTCTCGGCCGAGGCCGCCATGTGAAAGCCCAGGCATCCGGCAAGAAGCAAAACGGCCAGCGCCAGGGTTACAGTCTTTGTTTTATTCATGATGTTTGTCCTCCTTGTTGTGTTGTGCACGCAGTATACAACAGAGAGAAGGCACATATCCCCGAAAATCAACAGCAGATTTTACGCGAAACATACGAAAAAGCAAAAAAACAGGGGCCGATGACCTTTACAGGTGGATCGGCCCCTGTGACTTATATTGGAAACCGTACTTCAAACACGGCGCCGCCATCGTTTCTCACGGCGATGGAACCGTGATAGCTCTGCGTGACGGACTGCGCGATGGAAAGCCCGATTCCGTGTCTGCCGCCCTCGCCCTTATAGAAACGCTCAAATACATGCGGCAGATCCTCGTCGGAGACTCCGGGCCCGTCGTCCGCGACCGAGATGAACGCCGTGCCTTCCAAAGCGCAGCAGCTGAGCCGCACCTCCGACCTGGCATAGCGCAGCGCGTTGGACAGCAGATTTCCGAAGAGCCGCTGCGCGTCCTGCTCACGGATGGAGAGCATGACCGGATCGTCGTCGAAGTCGAAACGAAAGGCAATTCCCTTCCGTTCCGCCTCTGCGCGCTGCTCCGAGACGCAGAGCGACAAGACCTCACGAAGATCGAGAGGGGAAGCTGTATTCGTGGGGATACTTCGCCCGATACGGGAGAGGTAGAGCAATTCCTCCACCATCTCGCCGAGCTTGTCCGACTCCGAGAGGATCACTTTCCCCGCGGTCTTCGGCTCCATGATGCCGCAGACGATACCCTCTGCGTTGCCGCGGATAGACGTGAGCGGGGTGCGCAGCTCGTGAGACACGTTCTGGAAGAAGGTCTCCTGCTTCTGCTTCGCGTCAAGCAGCTCCGTCACCATGCGGTTCATGGAATCCGCAAGCTGATTGAACTCCACATCCTGAAACTGCAGCTCACGGGTCTCAAGCTTTCCCTCGCCGATCTCAGAGGCGAAATCCGACAGGCTCTGCACGGGCTCGGAAAGCGTTCGCGCAAAGCGGCGGCTCAGCAGAACCGACAGCAGGATCGCCCCCAGAACAATCAGCGCAAGCACGGTGTTGACCTGCCGGGAAAAGGCGGAGATCGAGGTGATATCGACATAGGCCAGCAGATAACGATCGGTCTCAAGGGGGTCCTGCCGGATGGAAACCACATAGGTCCCGCTCTCAAGCGTTACCGTCTCGTTCTCAATTTCACCGTTGAGCTTCTGCCCGCAGAAATATGAGGCCAGCTCACGACCCGTCTCATCGTTCCCGCGCATCGCGGAGAGAATCTGGCCGCTCCCGTCGAAGACGATTGCGCTGCCGCGCGTACCGGTGACACGGTCGGGACGTTCGTCAAAACGGCCCGGTTCCTGACCCTTGCCGTGCATCCCGTCATCCCGCCAGGCTTCCGAGGCGTTTTCCGTCACCGCGGAAAGCTGCGCCGAAACACGGGAGCGGATGTAACCGCGGATGGAGAGATTGAAGGTCAGCACAACGGCCAGCAGAATGCCGCAGGTCAGCGTGATCATCGTCAGAAGAACATGCGTCCGGATATGCCGCTGCCGCTTCATTCCTTTTCCTCCAACCGGAAACCAAAGCCCCAGACCGCCGCGATCGTGACACCGCAGCCGTCCAGTTTCTGCCGGAGCCTCCGCACCGTGTCGTCAGTGGCGCGGGTCTCTACGGCGGTCTCAAAGCCCCAGACCTGATTGAGCAGATCCTCGCGGGAAACGGCCTGCCCGGCATGGAGCATGAGATATTTCAACACCTCGTACTCCGTCGGCGTCAGGGCGAGGGGCTTTCCGTCCCGCAGGATATGCCGCCCCTCCTCGTCCAGGGAAAGGTGACCGATGGAAACGCTCCCCGCCGCGGGTACGGTGTGCTTCTGACTCTCAAAGTCGATGCGGCGGAAGATCGCCCGCACGCGCATCAGCAATGCCATGGCGGAGAAGGGCTTGGTAATATAGTCGTCGCTGCCGAGGCCGAGTCCCATGGCGAAGTCGTTCTCCGAGTCGCGGGCCGTCAGCATGATAATCGGTACGGTGCTGCTTTTGCGAAGCTCGGTACAGACAGTAAAACCGTCGGAGCCCGGCATCATCACATCCAGCACGACAAGGTCAGCCGGACTCTGCCGAAAACGTTCCAGCAGCAGGTCCCCGGTCGGGAAGTCCTCAACCGCATAGCCGTCACTGATTAAAAAAGTACGGATCACCTGGCGGATGTTATCGTCATCGTCCGCGATATAAATTCGTTTCTGCTCAGCCATTGTCAATTCATCCTTATCCTGCATCGTTTGCAATCATATTAGCATTGAAGACATGGAAAAGCAAGGGTACAGGCTGCCGCAATTCATACGAAAGCTTTCGTATATTTTTCGTAAAATTCGCCGCCGTTTCTCGGAGACTTTCGGGCGGGCGGTCTGCTATGATACGGCCACAGCGGACAAAAAAGAGGTGTTATTCATGAGCGCGATTCAATCCAGCTTTCAGCGCGTGGAGGCCAAATACCTGCTCAGCCCCTGTCAGTACAGCGCCCTGCGCCAAGGGATGGCGGGCCGGGTCAGACCGGATGTGTACAGCCGCTATACGATCTGCAGCATCTACTGCGATACGCCGGACTACCGTCTGATCCGTGCCTCGTTGGAGAAACCCATCTATAAAGAAAAGCTGCGCCTGCGCAGCTACGGCGTGCCCCACAGCGCTGACGCCGCCTTTGTGGAGCTGAAAAAGAAATACGACGGCGTCGTCTACAAGCGCCGCGTGACCGTCAACGCTTACGAGGCAGAGAAGGCTGTCCGCAGCGGCATGCTCAACCGCTCAGACCAGATCAGCCGGGAAATCAACCGGTTCCTGCGTACCTGGCAGCCGCAGCCTGCCGCTTACATCGGTTATGACCGCGAGGCCTGGGCAGGTATTGAGGATCCGGAACTGCGCATCACCTTTGACACGAACCTGCGCGCGAGAAACGATAATCTTGATCTTCGCGCAGGAGACTACGGCGAGCTGCTCCTGCCAGAGGACAGCATCCTGATGGAGCTCAAGTTCGAGGGCGGAGCACCGCTCTGGCTTGCGCGGCTTTTGAGTGAAAACGGGATCTTCCCGACTTCCTTCTCCAAGTACGGAACATACTACAAACATCTGATGGGCTTGCTGCCTGTCTACGGAAACTATTGGCCGGAGGTAAAACGCTATGCTTAACAGTATTATCCAGGGAACAGAAATCACGCTGTCGTCTTTCCTGATCTGCACCGCCGTCAGTCTGCTGCTCGGCGTACTGACCGCGCTTCTCTGTCTCTGCCAGGAAAAGAGTTCCCGGAGCTTCGCACTCACGCTTGCGATGCTGCCCGCCGTTGTGCAGGTCGTCATCATGCTCGTCAACGGCAACATCGGAACCGGCGTCGCCATCGCGGGCGCCTTCGGTCTGGTGCGCTTTCGCTCCGCCACCGGTACCGCCAGAGAAATCAGCGTGATCTTTCTGGCGATGGCTTTAGGGCTTGCGACCGGGATGGGCTATGTTTTGGCTGCGATCCTGTTCTTTGCCATCATGGCCGCTTTCCTGCTGCTCCTGCAGCGGACGCGCTTCGGGTACGGGAAGGAGAACGTCCGCGAACTCAAGATCACCATCCCGGAAAATCTGGACTACGAAGGCCTGTTTGACGATCTTTTCCGGGAGTACACTGCCGAGGCAGCGCTCGAGCGGGTCAAGACCACCAACATGGGCACCCTGTACGAACTGAATTACCAGGTGATCCTGAAGGACGAGCACAAAACCAAGGCCTTTCTGGACGAGCTGCGCTGCCGCAACGGAAACCTGAACATCAGCTGCGGCAGACCCGTGACAAAGGAAGCGCTGTAATATCCGCAGCCATCTCCTTCAGGAAAAACCTGCGATCTGGCGATTATCCAAATGTTCAACGAAGAAAACGCCGGATACCGTAATGCAGCGGTACCCGGCATTTTCCTATGATGCTATTATCAGAATTCCAGGCCGTCCATGCGCTTGCACTGGGTCAGCTTGTCGTAGACCGGGAGCATGGGCATGGCGGCCATGACGCCGCCCTCCAGCTTGAACACGCCGCCCAGGATACCCATCTTGGGATCCAGGCGCCTCTGGCAGACGGCGGCGTAGCTCTTGTAATCGCCGAAGCAGCGGAAAGCCGCATCGTCGGGGACAGTATCCTCACCGTCGCCGCGAGTGATCTCTTTGATCATGGTGTTTTCCACATCATACCGAATCCACTTGACATTGCCGGGTTCTCCCCAGACATTGCGGTAAACCTCGACCAGTTGGGTATTCAGCTTGCCGGGTTCCGTGAAGGTCTCGCCGATTTTTTTCAGGTGGTTTTCATACCACTCATCATCCAGGAATTTCATAGGTGGTCCTTTCATAATTGTTGTTATTGAACCGCTGCGGCGGGGAAGGAGAAACGGATTGCCACAGCCAGTGTGCGCACTGGCTTCGCAATGACAGAAGAGGGAAAAGCCCTGCGATTCAACTGACGCTGTTTTCAATCGAGATGGGGGACATCTTTAAGCCTCACGGGCGTCTTCGACGAGGACGCGCATCGTGCCGCCGCAGACCATGCCGTCGGACTCGGCCACCTCGCCGGTGAGATCGATGTCCACAAGCTTATAGCGACCGGTGCCGATGATGCGCACGGCGTCATGGATGACAGCCGCCTCACTGCAGCCGCCGCCGATGCTGCCCGTGACCTTGCCGAGCGGGCTTACGGCCATCTTGGCACCGGTGCCGCGGGGAGTCGAACCTTTGGTCTCAACCACGGTGACGATGGCCTTGGGATCGTGATTCTCCGCGAGATACTGAAGAGTGGAGAGCTCGAGATCCGAATCCGCGCAGCAGCGCCCCGGGGCGCCGTGCTCGGGCTTGCGCTTGTAGGCGATGACCTCGGAGAGGATGGAGACCGCAATCTCCGCCGGGGTGATGGCGCCGATATCCAGCCCGATGGGTGTGCAGATCTTGGAGAGGCGGTCTGTGTCGAAGCCCTCCTCCTGCAGCATCTCCAGGAGGCCCTTCGTCCGCCGGCGGGAGCCGATCATGCCAAGATAGGCAGGCTCTTCACCGGGCAGCAGAACGCGGAGGCAGTCGGCGTCGTGCCGGTGGCCGCGGGTGATGACCACCACGTAGTCAAAGGGTGTCACGCCGAATTTCCGGATGCCGTTTTCAAAGCTGTCGCAGGTGACGTCGGCGGCGTCGGGAAAGCGGCTGCGGTTGGCAAACTCCGGCCGATCGTCCACGATGTATACCTCAAAGCCGCACCTGGCGGCAAACTCGCAGACGGGCAGAGCGATGTGCCCGCCGCCCAGGACAAGCAGGCGCTCCTTCGGCATGACAGGCTCGCACACGGTCAGGGTCTCTCCGTCATACTCCGCCGTCACACGGGCAAAACTGCGCCCCTTCGGATCCACAACCGGGCAGACGCCCTCCGACAGACTGCGGCGCAGACCGGAGGCAATATCGCCCTCAAGGCCTTCAACGACGGTGGTGACCGTGACGGGCTTCACCTGGGCAATCTGCTCCAGAATTTCAGCATAAAGATTGGACATGGTTTTCAACTCCTGTTCAGCGTATTTTCTATCCGTTCCGCGGCCTCCAGACGGCGGCCGTGCGCCTGCAGGGCCTCCGGGGTTAAGCAGCGTGTGCGGCTCAAGGCAAAGCGCTCGTGCAGCGTCACCTCGCGGTCGCCCTGCAGGTACTTGTCTGCCAGGAACAGCAGGGCCGCGTCATCGAGCACATCGCCCTCCCAATCATGATGCCGGGCGACGATATCCGCGACATCCGTGTAGCCCAGGGTGCGCAGCCAGGCGGCGCCGACGGCGGCATGGTCCGGCTCGGTACGCGCGATGTCGTGCAGCAGGGCCGCAGCATAGAGCCGCTGCCGGTCCGGAGCGGCGCCGACTTCCTCCGCCCGGTCCGCCAGACGCAGGGCCTTTTCGGCCACCGCGCGGCAGTGGGCGATAACAGGCTCCGGCGTTCCCGCCGCATGCAGCAGCGCCATGCAAACCTCTTCCGTAAGCGCAGGGTGGGGGAGCCTGCCGATCTCGAGGGGGGTCAGTTTTTTTCCGTCCCAGGACAGAGTCGAAATCGAAGTGTGCAGGAGCTTCGGACGCTGACCGGTCAGGGAGGCGATGGCGGATTTGTGACTGACGATCACAAGATCACCCTCGGTCTCCTCCAGACAGCGAAGCACGGCCGCATGCATCCGCCGCCGCACCGACTCGGTGTTCTCGGCGCTCTCGGGCCAGAGATCCGGGTTCTTTTCCCGGGCGGCGTACAGCTCCGGCCAGCGGACCATAATCTCCGAAAAGGGCAGGCCGTCCCACTCGCCCAGATCCTGTTCTTCCAGACCGTCCCGGATCAGGGGTTCCGGGCAGAGCGGGTATGCGGTTTCCAGCGCCCGGGTAAGATAGCTGCTGTACACCGGCTTATCCCTCAGCTCCGTGCAGAAGGGCAGAAGAGCGGCCTGCATCCGCCCGATGGGGGCCAGGGGCAGGTCGGTCCTGCCGAGGCACCAGCGCTCGCCCAGGGGGATGTCCGGGTGTCCGTGCCGGATCAGGTAAAGCGTACGCATCAGAACATGCCCTCAAAGTATTCGCTGAAGAGGTCGTCGGCGGTGTTCCGCAGGGATTCCGCGTAGGCATCAAACTGCGACAGAAGCGCTTTCCCATAGTCTGTCAGGGCACTTTTTCCGCCGCCGGCGCCTCCCTGGCTGCGCTGAACCAGACTGCGGCTGAGCTGGCCCTCCAGCGTGCGGATGACGTTCCAGCCACTGGAGTAGGACATCTGCATGCGCTGGCATGCGGTGCGTACGGATTGGGTCTCGTCAATCAGCCCGAGCAGCATGGCGGTACGACTGTCGAAAAACACCTTCTCGCGGGCCAGCGAAACGCTGAGCACCGGGCGCACCAGCTGTTCATTGTGGTACTGCAAAAGGGCCTGATAGTCCTCGGGTGTGTCCGCGTCATGCAAAACGCCCAGGTCCTCCACCGGAACCGCCAGCATTTCGGCGCCGCAGCGATCCAGTGCGCCCCGCAGGCCCTGATCACCGGCGTCGGCAAGAATACGGTCGATCAGAGAAGAGGAAATCAGCATGGGATGCCCCATTCTGCCGTCCGCGGAAGGGCCGGCGAGTTCGGCGTCTGTCTCCAGAAGCTTCCGCACCGTGGCGGCGGTAAAGAGGGGAATATCCACCGGGGTAAACAGAAGACGGTCACACTTGTCCTTCAGATAACGCAGGCCGATGCAGACCGAATCGAACATCTGTGTGGTCTCATATTCTTCGTTGCGAAGAAAGACAATGCCGTTGCCGGCAAGATGCTTTTCCAGCATGACCGCGTTGTAGCCGGTGATCATCACGATCTTTTCCACCCCGGCCTGCTGGAAGGTGGCCACCACCCGCTGGGCAATCGAGATGGAACCGATATTCAGCATGGGCTTGAAGTCCCCCATGCGGGAAGACATCCCCGCAGCGACAATCAGAGCAGCGTTGGTCATGTTTTTTCCTCCCCGTTGCTGTGATGGGTACAGTATACCCGATTTGTTTTCTTTTGTAAATCGCCTGATCTGTTTTTTGGCTTCATTCTATCCGGTACAGTAAACAAAAATTGATCGACCAGTTCGTGCAATCTGCACAAAAAGCAGACGGCAAGTTCTGCGAATTGCTTTCTGTTGCAAGTTGACGCTTCCGCTTTCCGGCGAGTATCATAATACATGGACTAATATGGAAAGATGGGAGAAGAATCGGCATGGATGAGGAAGTATTTGAAATCAGCGCGACCATGATTACAGTGGAGGTCAAGGACGACAGAACCGGGAAAATCTATCGCCGGGAACTGCCCATCGACTATTATGAGACGGCCAATTTCCTGAAGCTGAGCGGGGAGAACATGGACGGAAGCGTCTCGCAGATCGTGTTTTTTACGCCCCGGGGCGTCGAGCGCGTGCAGGACATCACCGGGAAGGGCTTCGACCATGACCCGTGCGGCGGACACGGCCACAAATAAGCGCACAACCCCAATTATGGGATCAATATAAAAACATATATTTCAAGGAGGCAAACATGGTAAAGAAAACACTTGTCATCAACGGCGTGACCCGGAATCTGGTCCTGAAAACGGACGAGACGCTGGCAACCGTACTGCGTGAGCATCTGCTGCTCACCGGCTGCAAGATCGGCTGCGGCGAGGGTCACTGCGGCGCCTGCAACGTCATCATGAACGGCAAGGTCACCAAGGCCTGCATCGTGAAGATGAGCAAGGTTCCCGACAACGCCGAAATCACCACCATCGAGGGCGTAGGCACCCTCAGCGACATGCATCCCCTGCAGGTTGCCTGGATGGCCTACGGCTGCGCACAGTGCGGCTTCTGCACCCCGGGCTTCATCATCAGCGCGAAGGTCCTGCTGGAGCAGAACCCGAACCCGACCCGCGAAGAGGTCCGCGACTGGTTCAACAAGACCCGCAACCTCTGCCGCTGCACCGGTTACAAGCCCATCGTTGACGCCGTCATGGCCGCCGCCGCCGTCATGCGCGGTGAGATGAGCAAGGAAGACCTGATCTTCAAGCCCACCGGCGACAGCATCAAGGGCAGCAAGTACATCCGTCCGTCTGCCGCACAGAAGGTCACCGGTACCTGGGACTTCGGCGCCGACGACGCCCTGAAGATGCCCGGCTGCCTGCGCCTCGCCCTGACCCAGGCGAAGGTCTCCCATGCCAACATCAAGAATATTGACACCTCCGCGGCCGAGAAGATGCCCGGCGTTGTGAAGGTCATCACTTACAAGGATATCCTGGCTGCCGGCGGCACCAACCAGATCAACGGTCTGGTCATGCTTCCGAAGCACAACAAGACCGACGGTTTCGAGCGTCCGGTTCTCTGCTCCGACAAGATCTTCCAGTTCGGTGACGCCATCGCCATCGTCGCGGCCGACACCGAAGAGCATGCCCGCGCCGCCGCCGAGGCCGTCAAGGTAGAGATCGAGCAGCTGCCCGCCTACATGAGCGCGCTGGACGCCATGGCCCCCGACGCCATCGAGATTCACCCGGGCACCCCGAACGTCTTCTATGAGACCAACTGCATCAAGGGACCGGACTTTGACTGGGACAGCATTCCCGACGGACAGCAGGTCGAGATCGAGAGCTATTGCTCGCGTCAGCCGCACCTGCACCTCGAGCCGGACAACGGCTACGGCTACATTGACGAGGACGGCATGGTCACCGTGCACTCCAAGTCCATCGGTATTCACCTGCACATGCCGATGATCGCCGCCGGTATCGGCGTTCCGATGGAGAACCTCCGCCTGGTCCAGAACCACGCCGGCGGTACCTTCGGCTACAAGTTCTCGCCCACCAACGAGGCCCTGATCGGCGCCGCCGCGAAGATTCTCGGCGTGCCCGTCAGCCTGAACTTCAACCAGTTCCAGAACATCACCTACACCGGCAAGCGCTCCCCGGCCTTCATGCACATCAAACTGGCCGCCGACGAGAAGGGCAAGCTGCTTGCGCTGTGGGGCGACAACTATGTCGACCACGGCCCGTACTCCGAGTTCGGCGATCTGCTGACCATGCGTCTGAGCCAGTTCACCGGCGCCGGCTACGGCATCCCCACCATCCGCAACAAGAGCCAGACCGTGTTCACGAACCATGCCTGGGGCTCCGCCTTCCGTGCATACGGCTCGCCGCAGTCCTTCATGGGCAGTGAAATCGCCATCGACTGCCTGGCCGCCAAGATGGGCATCGACCCGTTCGAGATGCGCGCGATGAACTGCTACAAGGCCTCCGAAGGCACCACCATCCCGACCGGCTACGCCCCCGACGTGTACTGCGAAGAGGACCTCTTCAACAAGGCCCGCCCGCTGTATGAGGCCGCCAAGAAACGCTGCGCCGAGAAGAACGCCGCCTCCGACGGACGCTACAAGTACGGCATCGGCGTGTCCCTGGGTGTCTACGGCTGCGGCCT
>Ga0310690_10006739_pt1 | contig 15011 bp, 15 predicted proteins | sample AusTroGonzalo_MG_2_FD_207661 | JGI IMG/M metagenome (GOLD analysis project Ga0310690, IMG submission 207661) | Bovine rumen microbial communities from tropical cattle in Woodstock, Queensland, Australia - Gonzalo_04 (v2) (version 2) | ecosystem: Host-associated > Mammals > Digestive system >...
CGTATTGCTTTTAATAGCATCAATAAAACTTTCAAAAACATTTTCCAAATCAGCTTCAGTTTCGCCATTATGTGAATAACGATATGCGTTATGCACATTAATTATTGTCGCATTATAGTAACGCTGATAATCAGGATGACTTTCATCAATGTGTGTGCTCGTTAAAATATACAAGGTTCTTTCGCGGTTACGCGCAGCAATTTCCTGTTTTTCGAGCTCATCTGTTCTGAAATTTATCTCTACCATACTCCGTTTGTCCTTTGCACACCGATATTTTCAAAAACATTCAGAGCATAGCACGAAATTTAAACCTTTTAAAGCTCTTTTTCTTCCCACTTGCCGGCATCTGTTTGCTGCCAATAGTGTTTTTCTGCCTCGGTTGATGAAAAGTTTTTCCACATTTGCCGTGCTTTTGAAAGCTCGTTTTCGTTATGGCCATCAAAAACACAAAAAATACGCTTAAAGTTCTGCGCATTTTGAGCATCAATATCTGCACCGTCTGTTAAAAATAAGAGGCTTGCGCCGTTTGGCAGATCATCATCTGATGAAATATATATCGGTTGCATATCGCAAAAGCCGTCTTTTTTGGCCCCGTGTGGTAAAAAAGATTCTTCATCAAATGTCCAAAGCAGCGTGTTTAAAAAATCAACCCTGAGCTCTCCGCCGACTTTGAGTTTGATAAATTCGCCCGTTTCATAAGCTTTGGCCAGCAACTTCGGCAACGCCTCATCAAGCGTATTTTTTTGCAAATGGTAAAAGTCTATGCGAAGCATCTATTTTTCTCCAATCAGCGTCAACTCAACAAAATACGGCTCATCATCGGCATCTTTCAGCCCTAGCTTTATTTTTTTGTTTTGTTCAAGGCTTTCTTTAAGATACAGCGCAAAATCATCAGGCGTTGAGAGTATAAACTCGTTAAAGCTTACAAGCTTATCGCCCTTTTTCACCCCCTTTGCAGCTGCTTCGCTTTCACCATGAACATCTGTGATGTCAAATCCGTCGAGTCTTAAGCCGACAGGGGCATAAAACATGCCCTTTTCAGCATTAAGCTCTTCTTTTTGAGTTTCTTTGAGCTTTTCATAAGGCATCAGCTGTGTTTGAACAAGCAGCTCTGCCTCCTCACCTTGCCTTAAAATTTTGAGTGTTAATTCTGTTTGCGGTTTAAGCCATGAAACAAAATTTTTAAACTTTTGCAGAGATTCGATTTTTTGACCGTCAAATTCAACAATCATATCTCCGGCTATGATGTTGTTGTCAAAAGCCAAAGTTTCATCTAAAATTTCGCTTACCGCAAGCGCTTTTTGCCCGTCTTCGGTCAGGCTTTCTTTCAAATCGACACCAAGATAGCTTCGCAAAACCTTACCGGTTGTTTTGAGCGCTTGATAAATGTGAACAAGCTGGTTTGACGGAAGCGCAAAACCAACACCTAAATTGCTTCCCTGTTTTGAAAAAATGAGCGTATTAAGACCGACAACTTTGCCTTGCATATCAAACATCGCCCCGCCGGAATTTCCTTGATTAATCGGTGCATCTGTTTGAATGTAGTCATCAAACGGCGTTTCGTTGATGTTGCGCGACTTGGCGGAAACAATCCCTGTGGTAACGCTGTTTTCAAGCCCGAACGGATTGCCCACGGCCAAAATTCGGTCGCCGACTTCAAGCGCATCAGAATCGGCAAACTCTGCCGCTTTAACAGAAGTTTCGGCTTCAATTTTCAACAAAGCCACATCACAAACTTCATCTTCGCCGACAAGGTGCGCGGCATATGATTTGCCGTCAAATGTTTTAACGCTTATATCTTTTGCTTTTTCAACCACATGGCGATTTGTTAAAACATAGCCCTGTTCATCGGCAATAAAGCCAGAGCCCAAAGCAACGTTTTCATCTTTTTTGAAAACAAGACTGTTTTGAACCTCAGGCGCATCAACGGTTTCTTGAACAAAAACCGAAATGCTGACCACACTCGGCATCACTTTTTGAACAATCGGCGCAAGAGATGTTTGTGCAAAGGCGCTGAAACAATAAAGCAAAACAAACAAAAAAGTCCTAAAAAACATAAGTCTTCCTATTTGATTTTAGTCTTAAAATATTTGAAAAATTCGGCATCAGGCGATAACACAAGCGAATTTTTGTCTTTTGCCAGAGCATTCCGATAAGCCTCGAGCGAGCGATAAAAGGCATAAAATTCCGCATCAACGCCGGCAGCAGTATTCCAAATTGAAGTTGCCTGTCTATCTCCCTCACCTTTAATGATTTGCGCCTGTTTCTCGGCTTCGGCCACAATGATGGTGCTTTCTTTGTCTGCCGTTGCCCTGATTTGCTGCGCCGCCTGCTGGCCTTGTGCTCTGGCCTCTTTGGCATCGCGCTCGCGTTCGGCCTTCATGCGGTCATTGATGGCCTGCAAAACCTCAATGGGCAAATCTGCTCGTCTGATGCGCACTTCCGCCACACGAACACCAATCTGCGACGCGTCATTTTTAACCGCTGCGCTGATGTTTGACATAATCTGCGAACGTTTTTGGGAGAGCAGTTCTTGAAGTGTGATGCGTCCCAAAACATTTCTGACAGATGAGTTCACAATTTCTTCAAGCTTGCTTTGCGCCTGAAACTCGGTGCGCACCGTTTGATAAAACTTCAAAGGATCAACAATTTGATAGCGTGTAAAGCTGTCAACATCAAGGCGCTTTTTATCACCAAGCACAATTTCTTGTGCCGGCGGATCTAAATTTAAAAGCCTCTTGTCATAATAAATAACATTTTGAATAAACGGAACTTTGAATTTTAAGCCCGCATCTTTGACAACACGTATCGGCTCACCGAACTGAAGGACAATTGCCTGCTGAACCTGACTGACGATATAAATCGATTGCCAAAGCGCAACAACCGCAAAAAAAACCAAGAAAAGCAAAATATATTTAAACTGATTTTTCATCGTATTTTTCCTTTATTTAATTTGCATCACGGGTAAAACATTTGCTCCTTTGGCCGAAGGATCAATAATTGTGGTGTTTGATTTTGACAGCACGTTTTCCATTGTTTCCAAATAAAGACGCGCCGCTGTTACATTTTTGCCTTCTTTATAGGCTTTATAAACCGATGTAAACCGCTCGGCATCGCCTTTGGCTTTGTTGATAACCGCTTCTTTATAGGCCTCTGCTTCCTGCAATCGCTTAACAGCCTCACCTTTAGCCTTTGGCAAAACCTCGTTTCGATAGGCCTCGGCCTCGTTTTTGAAACGTTCTTGGTCTGCCTTTGCACGCTGAACTTCGTTAAAGGCGTCAACAACCTGCTTTGGCGGGTCGGCCTTTTGCAATTTGACGCGCACAATCAAAATGCCCGCACCGAAATCATCCATCAGCTTTTGAAGCTCGGTTTTTGTTTCGTCCTCAACCTTGCCTCTGTCGCCGGTGATAATCGGTTGCATCTCGGATTGTCCGACAATTTCGCGCAAAACGGATTGCGCCGCCACACGAACCGTGACGTCCGGACTTCTGACATTAAACAGATAGTCTTTGGCATCTTTAATTTTCCACACAACCGTCAAATTGATGTCAACAATGTTTTCATCACCGGTCAACATGTGGCTTTCGGTAAACGAATTTAGAGCAACGCTCGAGCGGTTGGCGTTCATATATTTGTTTTGCGCACCCGATTCTGTAACGCCCAAGTTAATGCTTCGCTCTTGTGTAACATTAACTTTGATGACTTCTTCAATCGGATAAGGCAAGTGATAATGCAGGCCGGAATCCGTTGTGTCAACATATTTGCCAAAGCGCAACACAACGCCCTGCTCGCTCGGTTGAACCTGATAAAATCCCGAAAGCAGCCACAGTGTAAGCGCTACAAGAAAAATCAGCTTAAGGTGAAGACGAAAATCATTTTTCACGCCGCCCATTTTTGCAACCTTAAACGGCGATACGGATTTGATTTTGCGCGCAAGCGTTTCGCCTGTTTCCCAAGGCTCGGGCTCAATTTCCGTTTCCCAAGGATTATTTTTTTTTGCCATATCACTTATCCTTTGTTTTTATTAACCTTTAGAAAACAAGATAATATAAATACATTTCAATGACAAGGCGCAGCGCCGGATATCCACATGCTAAAAAAATTTGCAAAAGTGTTTAATTTTTTGTTTGTGTGATAATCATCCATAAAATAATCAGAGCAAAAACAAGCGAAATGCTGTTGAAAAGCATCATTTGGAAGGAATGAAGATAAACACCGTAAAAAATCCACGATACCATACCCACCGAATATATGATGTATGTTAAAACCGACAGCCCTTGAACATTTTTTGTCTTAACTGTTTCTATTGATTGCGGCAAAAAAACAATTGCTGTGCAAATTCCTGCCAAATATCCTAAAAATTCGCCGATTATGCTGTTCATATTTTTCGTCCCATAAAAGCTAAAAAACTGTTGTTTTGAATTTGTTTTCGGTTATATTTTGATTTAGGTTTGTTTATCAAATAAAGGTTATGAAATGTTTAAAAATGATCAAGGCGTAATTGCCAATGAAAAAATCGATTTAATAAAGCTCAAAAAAGCAAAAGAAATCATCATAGGGCTTCAAAAACAGATGGCAGAATATATCAATGGCGGTTCCGGTCCTTTTTTGGCTGCAATTTATGATGAAAACGGCAAACTTATTGCACAACAAGCAAACAGCGTTGTGTCTGAAAAATGTTCGCACAATCATGCCGAGATGAACACCATTAAAGAAGCGGAAAAGGTTTTGAACACCTACGATTTGTCGCAACACAACTTGAGCCTTTATGTGACATCCGAGCCTTGTATGATGTGTTTGGGCGGCATTTTGTGGAGTGGCATCAAAGCTGTTTACTACGGTCTGCCTTCAAAAAGAGTTGAAGAAATCACAGATTTTGATGAAGGTTTTAAGCCAAATTGGTTTGATGAGTTTCACAAACGCGGCATCAGCGTTTATGGCAACATTGCCCCCACGGAAGCTGAAGAAGTTTTAAACAACTATGTTGAAAACGGCCATATCGTTTACAAACCCGAAAGATAAGCGCCGCATATCCGTTTGATGAGCTTGAAAACAGACTTTGAAAAGCATACATTGTTTTTCAAACGGAGGCTTTACATGAAATTTATCAAACCCAGAGATTTAACAGCACAATCTTTCATTTTAGATGTTCGAGATGAAATTGAGCATGATGAGGAAAGTTTGGCCTATAAACACGTTTTAGAACCTCTTGACACGTTAAAGCCCGAAATTTTCATTAAAGAACATAATCTTAACGGAAAGGAAACAATCAACATCATCTGCTCATCAGGCGGCAGGTCTTCACAAGCCGCAAAGATGTTTGAGCAATGCGGATACAAAAACGTTGCCGTTGTCATCGGAGGAATGGTCGAGGCCGATTACGAGGGCCTGCCGATTGTTCGAAATTAACTGACTTTTTATTGGTCTAAAAACGAGCGCAGGCGCCGCGAGCGGCTCGGGTGTTTCAATTTGCGTAGTGCCTTCGCCTCAATTTGACGGATTCTCTCGCGCGTGACGTTAAATTGCTGACCAACCTCTTCTAAAGTGTGATCCGTGTTCATGCCGATTCCAAAACGCATACGAAGCACACGCTCTTCTCTCGGTGTTAAGGACGAAAGAATTTTCGTGCACGTTTCTCTTAAATTGGAATGAATGGCGGAATCAAGCGGTTGCAACACGCTTTCATCAGCAATAAAATCACCCAAAGACGAATCTTCCTCATCACCCACCGGCGCTTCCAAACTGACGGGCTCTTTGGCAATTTTCATCACTTTTCTGATTTTTTCAAGCGGCATTGAAAGCCTTTTTGCAAGCTCTTCCGGAACAGGCTCGCGCCCCATTTCGGCAAGCATTTGGCGCGATGTTCTGACAAGCTTATTGATGGTTTCAATCATGTGAACCGGAATGCGAATTGTGCGCGCCTGATCGGCGATTGAACGCGTGATGGCTTGCCTTATCCACCATGTGGCATAGGTTGAAAACTTGTAGCCGCGGCGATATTCAAACTTATCAACCGCTTTCATCAACCCGATGTTGCCTTCTTGAATCAAATCCAAAAACTGCATGCCACGGTTTGTGTATTTTTTTGCAATTGAAATCACAAGCCTTAAGTTGGCTTCAATCATCTCCTTTTTGGCACGCTCGGCCTCGCGCTCACCCTGCTTGATTGTTTCGACAATTTTGCGATATTCGCTGATTGGAAGCCCGAATTCTTCGGACATCTGCAAAATACTGCCGTGAAGATCCGAAATTTCATTTTTATATCGTTCAATAAACATTTGCCAATGCTTGTCTTTTTTGGCTTGAATCGTTTCAAGCCAGCGCACATCAAACTCGGAGGCGCGGTATGCCGCAATAAAATCATCACGACTGATTTTACAAGATAGCGCATATCTTAAAAGCTTTCCTTCAAAGCCCATCAGGCGCTTGTTCATTTCATTGAGTTGCTCAACAAGCTGCTCAATGCGTGCCGCATTTAAGTGAATGGAACTCATCAAGTCAACCAAATCTTTTTTAACGCCAGCATATTTCTTTTCAATAGAGGGAGATATCTTGCTGCCGGACATCATCGCTTTCATACGCTGTGTCTGAATTTTTTTCAAATCATCGTAATAGCTTGAAATTTTGTTCAAAGTTTCAAGCACCGGCTCAAGCAAAGCTGTTTCCATTGCCGAAACAGAAGTGTTTGTGTGAACATTTGCCCCTTCGTCTTCTTCTATGGCGGAAACAGGCTCTTCTTGATCTAACGCATCATCTTCCGTGCCGTCAAGATTTTGAGCTTCATCTTCATCGGCTTGCAGGTCATCACCTTGTTCATCTTCACCGCCGATTTCAATTTCGTCATCAATGTCTTCGTCAAGCTCATCAATGTTTTTTTCGGCGAGCTCTTTGGCAACACTTGCCAAATCATCAACCTGACTTTCTTCATCGTCGTATGAAATTGCCTCACTGTCATCACCATACATCAGCTCTAAATCAACGATATCCCTAAGCTGCATTGTGTTGGCGACAAGCTCATCACGCCACGAAGCGATGGCCTTTAAGGTCATCGGGCTTTCACACAAACCACCGATCATCAAGGTGTTTCCGGCTTCAATGCGCTTGGCAATTGCAATTTCACCTTCGCGTGAGAGCAGTTCGACAGCACCCATTTCACGCAAATACATTCGAACTGGATCATCCGAACGTCCAAGCTCTTTTTCATCAAAATTGCCGCTCTCGTCAATGTCGGCATCATCATTAAAATCTTGCTCGTCCGATTCGAAATTTTCTGTTTCCGATTCTGATATTAAGCTGATGCCCAAATCGGAGATTGAGGCCATAATATCTTCAATTCGTTCGGAGGTTTCTTTTTCGGAGGGCAAAACTTTGTTTAACTCTTCAACCGTAATATACCCGCGGTTTTTTCCTTTTTCAATAAGGCTTTTAACCGCATGACCAAGCGAGTCAAGCAGCGGTGAATCCGTGTTCAAATCTTGATTTTCTTTTTCAGACATAACGTTCCTTAAAATCGATTTAAAAGGAGCAGTTTCTCCCCTTAAAATTGCTAGCTGGCATAGTTTTAATGCTTTTTATTTAAAAGTCAAGAGCAAGCTCAAAAAAAACAACAATTTTTTTAGGCTAAAAAAGAAAATGCTTGAATCAAAATAAAATTGCTTTATGCTCTTTGAAAAACAACGTATTTTATGATTGACAAAGGACAACAATAATGAAAGCACGCACACGCTTTGCGCCATCACCGACTGGCTATATGCACATCGGCAATTTGAGAACCGCTTTATATGAATATCTAATTGCAAAATCTTTAGGCGGAGATTTTGTTTTGCGCATTGAAGACACCGATCAAAAACGTTATGTCGAAGGCGCCACGGACATCATATATGCCACCTTAAAGCAAGTTGGTATGCTTTGGGACGAGGGACCTGATGTGGGGGGCAATTTCGGTCCGTATGTTCAATCCGAGCGCAAAGATGTATACGCAGAATATGCTCATAAGTTGGTTGAGCTTGGTGGTGCACATTATTGTTTTTGCGGAAAAACAGAAGAAACTAATGATGATGAAAACCCCGTTGGTGTTAAGTTTGATGACCCATGCAAACACATTGCCTTAAGTGAGGCAAAAAAGCGCATTCAAAACGGTGAATCTTTTGTCGTGCGCCAAAACATAACCAAAAAAGGCACCTCGGTTTTTGAAGATGTTGTTTACGGCAAAATCGAGATTGACTATGACGAGCTTGACGAAGGTGTGCTCTTAAAATCTGATGGCTTGCCGACATATAATTTTGCCAATGTTGTTGATGACCACTTAATGCAAATTTCGCACGTCGTGCGCGGCAACGAATATATCTCATCAACGCCGAAATATAACCTCATATACGAAACATTTGGTTGGCAACCGCCCATTTATGTTCACGTTCCGCCAGTGATGAAAGATGCACAGCACAAACTTTCCAAGCGAAACGGCGACGCTTCGTTTCAAGATTTAACGGCTAAAGGCTATTTGCCCGAAGCCATATTGAACTATATTGCACTCTTGGGTTGGAATCCGGGAACGGATCAGGAAATATTTTCGCTTGACGAGCTGAAAAAAGTTTTTACGGCTGACAGATTAAACAAATCACCTTCAATATTTGACATCACAAAACTCACATGGATGAACGGGTGTTATATTAGAAATTTAAGTGCCGAAAAATTCCACGAGCTTGCAAAGCCATATTACAAAAAAGCTTTAACACGCGACGTTAATTTCAAATTTCTAAGCACTGTTTTGCAGCCGCGCATTGAAACGCTTGCAGACATTGTTTCAAACGTTGACTTCATCGAAAATCTTCCACAATACGATACGGCGCTTTATCAAAACAAAAAAATGAAAACTGACGAAGCTGTTGCCAAAACCTCATTAGCTCTTGCTTTGGATGTTTTGGAAAAGATTGATGTCTGGACGAATGAAAACCTTTTTGAAAGCCTTAAGCAACTGGCCGAAAACAACGGGCTTAAAAACGGACAGGTTTTATATCCCGTTCGGATTGCGCTTTCAGGCAAAGAAACGACGCCGGGCGGCGCAACGGAGCTTGCCGTTATTTTAGGCAAGAACGAAACCTTAAAACGCATTGAATATGCATTAAAACTTTTATCATAACACAACTTTTAGGAGAAAAAACAATGACAAATGTAATTACAATGATGCCTGTTCGCTTGGCCGCGACAAGGCTTCCGAACAAGCCGCTTTTAGATATTAACGGCAAAACGCTTGTTCAAAGAGTTTATGAAAACGTCGAAAAAGCGATGAAAGGCCAAACGGACATTGCCGTTGCCGCCGGCGACCAAAAAATTGTTGATGAAGTTCAAAAATTTGGCGGAACAGCTGTTTTGACAGATCCTAACCTGCCAAGCGGCACCGACAGAATTGCCGCCGCCCTCAAGGTTTTAGATCCCAAAGGCGAAAAATACGACATTGTGGTTGACTTTCAGGGCGACAACTTAAACGTTGATCCGAAAGTTTGTCTGCCGCTTGTTGAGATGGTTCAAAAAACAAATTGCGATATTGCAACTTGCGGTATGATTATCAAAAATGAAGAGGACAAAACAAATCCGAATGTCGTGAAAATTGTGATGGGCTTAAAAGAAGGCGAAGATGAAGGCCGCTGTTTATATTTTACGCGTGCAACCGCACCATACACCAGAAATCCGGAAAAATGCAAAAATCAAGATTTGTATCACCACATCGGCATATATGTTTTCAAAGCAGCGTCTTTGCAAAAAATGGTTTCGCTTCCGACAGGTGTTTTAGAAAACCGCGAGTCTTTGGAACAACTGCGTGCGCTTGAAAACGGTATGACAATTCGTGCCAAAATCATTGATAAAATCAAGCTTATTGATGAAGCACCGGCAGATATCAACACCGAAGAAGACCTGAAAAACGCCCTGCCCTTTATCAAATAACGGCAAAAAAGCAGAAAAAAGGCACTTTGTTGACATGATCGGCAAAGTGCTTTTTTAGTGGGCATGATTATCTCGCAGTTTATGTATACATGCACACATAAAAACTATTGCAACTTTTGGATTTCTGCGCGGGCAAGAGTGTCGACACGTTCGTTGAGCGGGTTTCCGGCATGGCCCTTCACCCAAACCCATCTGATTTCGTGTTTGGCGCACAACGCATCTAATGTCTGCCACAAATCAATGTTTTTGACCGCATTTTTTTTGTTGGCCGTTTTCCAGTTGTTCTTTTTCCAGTTTACAAGCCATTCGGTGATGCCGCTCATAACGTATTTGCTGTCGGTATAAAGTGTTATGTTGCAATGTGTTTTCAAGGCTTTTAAGGCTTCAATAACCGCTGTTAGTTCCATGCGGTTGTTTGTGGTTTCAAGTGCGCCGCCCGAAATTTCCTTTTGAACATCTTTATATTGTAAAACGGCTGCCCACCCACCGACACCCGGGTTTCCGGAACACGCACCGTCAGTATATATTTCAACACGTTTTTCCATAATCGTTTAAGCACTTTTCAAAAAGGTTGTTAAAAATTCTAAAAGAAGCGATTCTTTTTCATCTTCGTTTCTCAAAGCTTTTGCAACAAACGAGCGCAGCTGATTTTTTGTGAGCATAATGCGAAAATCTTTCGGCGTCGCGTTTTGTGCGCCAATCACGCCGTTTAAGCAAAAATCCGTTTCGGCAAAAGGCGACAAGATAATCTGCATTGTGGTAAATTTGAGTTTTCCGCGCGGCGGCAAGCGCATTTCAGGCTTTGTCATCAAATTGAAGTGGCCGGCGATGCCTAAAAGAGAATCCATTTGATTATAGCCCAAAAAACGAACCTTGTTGTAATCGCTTCCCGTTTGCTCTGTCGTGCAAGAAAAATAAAGCTCTTTTGCGATGGCGTTGCTTTGATTGTCGGCAATCACCGAAAAGCTGATTTTTACATATTTTTCGGGCGGATTGTCAATGGTTTTTGGATATAACATATCTTCATCGATGTTTTCCAAGATTTCCAAATTTTTATCTTCAAGCAAAAGCTCGATGTTGGGTTGCGGACTTTTCCCAAACATTCCTGCAATCACGGCATACGGCGCGGGAACGTTGTTTGAACCCGAGCGAATGTAAATGGTGCTGTTTGAAGTTGTCATGAGCGGCGTAATGTCAGATTTCGGAATGTATGTTGCCACAAAGCCATCGCCGTTTTCATCAACGCTGATGATATGGTTGCGAACCTTGTTGTGGCTTGGAATGGTGCAACCCGAAATGGCGTTTTCAAGCCAGCTTAAAAAGCGATGAACGTTTTTAACCTTGACTTTGGCTTTGGCAACATCGCCCACTTCCGTATCGCGCGAGCACACAACGCCCCAAACAACAACGCCGCCCTCCGAATTTCCGAATCCGGAAATGGCTTTTGCCAGATTTCTTCGGTCATCTTTATGAAGCGTTGTAAAATTTTTTCCGGTTGAAACGGCCTGCTTAAAATCTAAAAAAAGCTCTTCGGTTTGTAAATTTAAAATAAACTCGTCAATGGCGTCTTCACCAAAATACACAAGCTTTTGAAAAATATCTTCAGCGCGGGACATGTAAAAACTCCTTTTTTTTGTTTTTATATCCCAAAATCGCAAACAAAGCCTTAAGATTTGAGATAATTTTCAAGATTTTCATACGAAAGGTGTTTTTTTACATCACCCAAAAGCGTGTATGTCGGTGTTGAGGAAAAAAGCATTTGCGCGGCTTTTTGTATGTCGTCAACCGTAACGGCATTTAAGCGTTCGATAATTTCAAAAACAGGGATAATTCTGTGATGAATCAGATATTGGCGTGCCAAAACTTCAGCCGTCGATGATGAGCTTTCAAGCGACATGAGTATGCTTGCTTTAAGCTGCGCTTTGGCGCGTTCAAGCTCTTTGACGCTTACTTTTTCATTCATTGCTTTTTTGATTTCATCTGCCACAACCGGAACGAGTTTTTCAAGCTCCTCTGCGCCGGTGCCGGCATATATTCCGAAAAGCCCATTTTTTGTGTGTGAGTTGGTAAAACTGTAAACCGTATAAACAAGCCCTCTCTTTTCTCTTATTTCCTGAAAAAGCCTTGATGACATTCCTCCGCCGAAAAGTGTTGAAAAAACAGAAATGGCATAATAAGCCGGATTTTGATAGTCAATGCCTTTAAAGCCAAGCAAAACGTGCGCCTGTTCGATGTCGCGTTTTTGTTTGAAAAATCCGCCTTGATAAATTTGCGGCGAAGTCGAAAATGAGGCTTTGTTTTGAAAACCCATCAAACGCGATTTGACCATATTTACAAAATCGGCATGTGTGATGTTGCCAACGGCAACGGCCACCATATTGTTTGCGCCGTAATGCGTTTTCATGTAGTTCTGAAGAATTTGTTTGTTAAACGAGCGAACCGTTTTTGCCGGACCTAAAATCGTTTTTCCCAAAGCATCTCCGGCAAAAGCCGTGTCTTGAAAATAATCAAAAATGGCTTCGTCGGGCGTGTCAATGCTTTGTTTAATTTCCTGAACAACAACCTCTTTTTCTTTTGCCATTTCCGTTTCGTCAAATGTCGGCGCAACAACAAAATCGGCAATCACGTCAATGGCCAATTCCACATCTTCCTTGAGCATTTTGGCATAAAAGGCCGTAAATTCGCGAGATGTGTAGGCATTTGTTTGCCCGCCGACATTTTCGATGTCTTCCGAAATTTGCAAAGCGTTGCGCTTTTGTGTGCCCTTAAAGACCATATGTTCAATAAAGTGGGACACACCGTTAACCGCCTCATCTTCATAAGCCGAGCCCGTGTTTATCCAAAGGCCGAGAGAAACCGTTTCGGTGTGTGCGCGTGTGCTTGTCATAATTTTTAAGCCGTTTTCAAGTGTCGTTTCTTCAAAATTCATCTTCTTGTCCCGTTTAAAATGCTCATTGACAGTGTTATATTGCTGATATAGGATAAATCAAGTCAAATGAAAAGTCTTCAAAGGATGTTATAAACATGAAAGAAAATCCAAAATTTGCGGTTGTGCTTTCCGGTTGCGGGCGCGCCGACGGCTCGGAAATTTATGAAACAACGTGTGCACTTCTTGCCATTGACTGCTTAAATGCAAGCTATCAGTGCTTTGCCCCAAACATTAAACAAGCGGTGGTTATCAACCACTTAACCGGTCAAAAAGAAAACGAAACGCGCTCGGTTTTAGTCGAAGCGGCCAGACTTGCGCGCGGCAATATTTTAGATTTGAAAGATTATAACCCCCAAGATTTTGACGGCATTGTCTTTCCGGGCGGATTGGGTGCTGTGATCAATTGGTGCGATTTCAGCATTTCCGGCGTTAATTGCGATGTGGATTTCGGTGTGCGTAAGGCAATTTTGGAAAGCCTAAAAAATGGTGTTGTCATCGGCGCGATGTGCATTGCTCCCGTTGTGATTGCAAAAGTTTTGGGCTCAAAGGGTGTTCATGTGACAATCGGAAATGACGAGGGCGTGGCAATGGCCGTTGAGAAAACGGGCGCTGTTCACGAAATAAAAGGTGCCACTGAGGTTTGTGTCGATCAAAACTTAAAAGTTGTTACAACGCCGGCTTATATGCTTGCAAAATCAATCAGGCAGGTTTGTGAGGGCGCCGACAACATGATTAAGGCGATGATTGACTTAATGTAAAACAAACTCTTTAAGCAGGCTCTTAAGTTTTTTTGCCTTAATTTTTGATGTTTTGGCCGAAATGATGATGCTGTTTTCGTTTTGCGTGGTGTTTACCACACGGGCATTTTGATAAATCAGGTTAATCGCTTTGCCGTTTTCAATCGGAATTTCAAACAAAAGACTTTCATCGCCTTTGGTGAGCCTTTGCAAAATCAGTTCAAGCAAAGCTTGACACCCCGCCCCCGTTAGGGCAGAAACACTGACGGCATTTTTGTTTTTTGTTTTTAAAAAAAGCGCTGATTGTTCTTCGCTTGAAAGCAAATCTGTTTTGTTGAAAACTTCAATGTAGTTTGGCGCATATTCAATGTTTTTGAGGCCTAACTTATGCAAAACATCAAGAACATCTGCCCGCTGTTTCGGACAGTCTTGATTTGAAACATCTAAAACGTGAACAATCATTTCGGCTTCCAAAACTTCTTCAAGTGTCGAACGAAAGGCCATAACAAGCTCGTGTGGCAAATCGGAAATAAAACCAACCGTGTCGGAAAGCACAATATCAACTCCCGTTTTGAGCCTAATTTTTCTTAAAACGGGATCAAGCGTGGCAAAAAGCATGTCCGCAACCATAACGTTGTCTTTTGTTAACGCATTGAAAAGAGATGATTTTCCGGCGTTTGTATAGCCAACCAAAGCCACAATCGGATATGGCACTTTTTGCCTGTTTGCACGTTGCAGACCGCGCGTATTCTTCACTTTTTCAAGTTCTTTTTTGATTTTGACGATTTTATCATCAATAAGGCGTCTGTCAAGCTCTATCTGCTTTTCGCCGGGACCACCCAAAAAACCTGCACCGCCGCGCTGGCGCTCAAGGTGTGTCCAACCGCGCACCAAACGCGAGCGTTGATATGTTAAATGCGCAAGTTCAACTTGCAACTTTCCCTCGCTTGTTTGCGCACGCTCTCCGAAAATTTCCAAAATGAGCGCCGTGCGATCAATCACCTTTATCCTGAGCGCATTTTCCAAAAAGCGTTGCTGAACGGGCGACAATGCGGCATCGACAACCAAAAGATCTGCCGCCTTATCTTGTGCAATTTGCAAAAGCTTTTCAATATATCCTTTTGAAAAATAACCCGCCGGTTTGATTTCTTTAACATACGCAAGGCTTGAAAAAACGACATTAAGCCTAATTGCTAAGCAAAGCCCAACAGCCTCGTTTAAGCGGTTTTCTGAGGCCATGCTTTTTTTTAGGTTTTGCAAAACCGGACAAACAACAATGGTGTTTGTGATGTGTTCTTTGATTTCAATCAAGGCTAAATTTCTGTCATATCAACAGCTTGGCTTGGCATAATGGTTGAAACGGCGTGCTTGAAGATGAGCTGCGTGTGGCCGTCGCGGCG
>Ga0310690_10006740_pt1 | contig 15010 bp, 10 predicted proteins | sample AusTroGonzalo_MG_2_FD_207661 | JGI IMG/M metagenome (GOLD analysis project Ga0310690, IMG submission 207661) | Bovine rumen microbial communities from tropical cattle in Woodstock, Queensland, Australia - Gonzalo_04 (v2) (version 2) | ecosystem: Host-associated > Mammals > Digestive system >...
TCCTATCTGGGGTAGAACTGGGGAGGACGGAAGACGGTATCCTGAAGGCGCCGGTCCAGGTGCCCTTCTGGACGGCCGTACTGGCGGCGACGCTCCTGGCGGTGCTGGGAGTGGTGGCCGGCCTGATGCCCGCCGCCCGAGCCATGCAAATCAAGCCTGTGGATGCCATGAGAGATGAATAGGAGATTCTTCGCTTCGCTCAGAATGACAACCCTTCATTCTGATGTCACACTGAGAAACGTCATTCTAATGTCACACTGAGAAACGTCATTCAAATGTCACACTGAGAAACGTCATTCTGATGTCACACTGAGAAACGTCATTCAAATGTCATCCTGAGGAACGAAGTGACGAAGGATCTATGAATGAAGAAGTGACGAAGGATCTGTGAACAAAAACAAAAGTTATTAGTTATATGAAAAAGTTTGGTAGAATTTTGATGATTGTCCTGGTGGCGGCGGTGTTTGTGGGCACCTTCGTGTACCTGTTCCAGCGCTCCCGTCCCAAGGATATCCAGTACCAGGAACTCACGCCCGAGATGGGCACCATTTCCAAATCCACCGTGGTCACGGGCAAGATCCAGCCCCGCGACGAGGTGAACGTGAAGGCCCAGATCAGCGGGATTGTGGCCGAGCTGTACAAGCAGGCCGGCGACCAGGTGAAGGAAAATGAGGTGATTGCCAAGCTCAAGGTGATTCCGGAGATGAGCCAGCTGTCATCGGCCCAGAGCCGCGTGCGCCTGAGCGAAGTGAACCTGAAGCAGGCCCAGACCAATTACGACCGCGAGAAAAAGCTCTTCGACCAGCAGCTGGTGAGCGCCGAATCCTTCGAGCAGGTGGCCCAGGCCCTGAAACAGGCGCAGGAAGAGTATGCAGCCTCGCAGGAAGCCCTGGAGATTGTGCGCGACGGCGTTTCCTCCTCCAACAAGAGCGGCAGCTCCACCCTGGTTCGCTCCTCCGTGGCCGGCCTCATCCTGGACATTCCGGTAAAGGTGGGTAACACGGTGATTAACTCCAACACCTTCAACGACGGTACCACCATTGCCACCGTGGCCGATATGGACGACCTTATCTTCGACGGCAACATTGACGAAACCGAGGTGGGCCGCCTGCACCTGGGCCTTCCGGTGATTATCTCCGTAGGCGCCCTGCAGGACCTGCACTTTGACGCCGCCCTGGAATACATTGCCCCCAAGGCTACGGAATCCGGCGGAACCAACCTCTTCGAAATCAAGGCCACCGTGAAGGTTCCCTCCGACGTAACCATCCGTTCCGGCTACAGCGCCAATGCCGAGATTGAACTCCAGCGCGCAGAAAACGTGCTGATGATTCCGGAAAGCGCCATCCAGTTCGAGGGCGAGAAGACTTTTGTCTATGTGCTCAAGGCCGATGGTACCTACGAAAACCGTCCGGTGGAAACCGGCCTCTCCGACGGTGTGAACATTGAAATCAAGAGCGGCCTTTCCCTTGAAGATAAGGTCCGGGGTCCTCAAATCATCTAGTTATGAAAGCTTTACTTATAGCATTGGCTTTTTCGGCCGTACAGGCTTCCACCGATACCCTTCCGGATTTTTCGCATCCCTGGACCCTGGCCCAGTGCACGGAATGGGCCATGGACCATAACCTTTCTGTGGCGCAGCAGGCCAACAGCGTGGAAAGTCGGGAGATTGACCGGAACACCGCCCACATGTCCTGGCTGCCCGGCGTGAGCGCATCGGCCAGTGAAAACTTCAGCTTCGGCCGAGGCCTGGGCGGGGACAACACCTACGAAAGCGGCAACTCCAGTTCCACCGGCTTCAGCATCGGCGCCAACATGAACCTCTTCGACGGCGGAGCCACCTACAACCAGATCCGTCTGTCAGACCTGAACCTGGAGGCCTCGATGGCCGACCTGGAGAAGGCCAGGGACGATATCCGCGTTTCCGTGGCACAGGCCTATGTCCAGATACTGTACAACTACGAAATCCGGGACGTGGCCCGGCAGCAGATTGCCATCGACTCCCTGCAGGTGGAGCGGCTGGAACGCATGTTCGAAAGCGGCCGGTCTTCGGCGGCGGAGGTTTCCCAGCAGAAGGCTTCCCTGGCCCAGAGCCGGGTTACGCTGGTGCAGGCCGAAAACAACGTCCGCGCTTCGCTCCTGGACCTGGCCCAGCTGCTGGAATTCAATTCCTGGGAAGGCTTTTCCATCGTGAGGCCGCAGGTTTCCATGGAAGGCGTGCTTTTGGAAACTCCGGACGACATTTACGCCCAGGCCCTGGGCATCCGTCCCTCCATCCGGGCCGAAGAACTGCGCCTGAAGGGCACGGAACGGTCTATTGCCATAGCCAAGAGCGGGTACTACCCGTCCCTTTCCCTCAGCGGCGGCAGCGGAACCAACTACTACTCCAATTACGGCGGAAAGGCTTTCTTCGACCAGCTGAAGAGTAACTTCAGCTCCTACGTGGGCCTGTCCCTGAATATTCCCATTTTCAACAAGTTCAGCACCCGGAACCAGGTCCGGTCCGCCAAACTGAACAAGGTGAACCAGGAAATCCAGCTGCGCCGGGCCCAGCAGACCCTGTATAAGGAAATCCAGCAGGCCTGGAACGCCGCCAAGAACGCCCAGGCCAAATGGGAGGCTGCTCAGGTTGCATCGGCATCGGCCCAGGATGCCTTCACCCTGGTCCAGGCCAAGTACGAGAATGGAAAGGCCACCGTTACCGAATTCAACGAGTCCCGCAATCAGCTCCTGAAAACCCGTTCCGACGCCGTGCAGGCCACTTACGAGTACCTGTTCCAGACCCGCCTGGTCAACTTCTACCGCGGCGGCCGGCTGGACTTCTAACCTCTTCGGGAGGAAAAATTACTTGGTGCGGCCCACGAGGGACTGGGCGAAGGCTTCCAGCCTGGTATAAGCTTCCGGAGAAACCACCTGGGCGGCTTGCCCAAGGGCCTTGTCCGTTAAGCGGGCAATCTCTGCCCGGGCGTCCGAAGCCACATCTACGCTTGCGTATATCGCCATCACGCGGGCAATCTTATCGGCCTTCTGCTCAGGCGTTTCCACAGGGAGCGCCAGCGCTTCTTCCAACCCGGCGGCACCCTTTTCGGCGGCACGGATGGTGAGCCAGGATTTCTTGTTGTTCAGGATGTCTCCGCCGATGGGTTTGCCGAACACGGCCGCGTCTCCATAAGCGTCCAGATAATCGTCTGCCACCTGGAACGCCAGTCCCAGGTCGAACCCATAACTGTACAGGCCGTCCACCACATTCCGGGGAGCATCTGCAATGAGGGCGCCCATTGCCGCAGAGCAGGCCACCAGCACACCGGTCTTGAGGCCGATCATTTGCATGTACTGTTCCATGGGCACGTGTTCCATCTGTTCAAAGTCCATGTCCATCTGCTGCCCGTCGCAGACCTCGGCCGCCGTCTTGGAGAACATGTCCAAAAGGGCGGGAAGTACCGGTGCAGGGGCCTGGATCAGGCGTTTATAGGCATCTATGCACATGACGTCTCCGCTCAGGATGGCGGTGTCCTGGTTCCATTTCTTCCATACGGTGTCCTGCCCGCGGCGCATGGGGGAACGGTCCATGATATCGTCGTGGATGAGGGTGAAGGTGTGGAATACCTCCAGACCGGCTGCCGGCTGCAGGATTTCCGGGGTGAGGGCTTCCTTGAACAGACCGTACGTGGTAAGGCACAGGCGCGGACGGATTCGCTTGCCGCCAATGGCAATCATGTACCGGAGAGGGTCGTACAACCCCACCGGATAGTCCTGAAATTCAATGGTGCGGAAAAGATCCCGGATGGCAAGGTCGATAGTGGCGTCGTTGAGCATAGTGAGTCAGATTTGCGCAAAGATACCACTTTTTTCCGAAACCCTGCACTATCTGTATAGTTCGCGGAGGACCGGGAGGGATTTGATGCGGATGGCCTGCTCGGTATGGTATTCCAGATAGTGGATGAGAGACTCGCAGAGGGCGCTGCGCTGTTCGCCGGAAAGGGGCAGCAGCATGGATTCCCCGAAGCCCTTCTCCAGGAAAGGTTTCAGGGCCGATGCCTGCTCGCCGGCAAAGGGCGCAACGTCCGGGAAAGTGGGGCGGAAGCCGAGGGCTCCGGCCAGCTCCAGCAGGAACCGGATGTGGAAGTTGGCATAATCGGCCTCCAGGGCATCCAGGGCCAGGATGCTGGCCACGCACCAGTCGTACAGGCCGTCTTCGTTGGCACCGTCCCGGAGCGTGCGGAACAGCACCTCCGAGAGGAACAGGCTCATGGTGTTCTTATGGAGGTTCCCCCGGATGCCGTTCAGGCTGTCTTTCGCATGGATGTTCCGGATGGTCCAGAGGTCGCTCCTGGGATTCTCCACCACATCGGCCTCCAGGATGTTCAGGGGAAGGAAAAGGGCCATCCCCGCCTTCTTGGCCGATGAAACCAGAAAACCGCGCCTGCCCCATTCACGCGACAGGGTGTGCACCACCACCGCGTTTTCCCCCACCTTGGTGGTGGCCAGCACAATCAGCTCAATGGTTTCCCTTGTCATCCTTCAGGAATTCCGCCATGGCCCTGAGGGCCTTTCCGCGGTGTGAAATGGTGTTCTTGAACTCCACGCCCAGTTCTCCGTTGGTCTGGTCCATTCCCTTCGGGATAAAGACAGGGTCGTAGCCGAAGCCGCCGTCCCCGCGGCGTTCCCGGGCGATGGAGCCTTCCATGACACCGTCGAAGAAATGCTTCTCCCCGTTTAGGATGAGGGTGACGGAAGTGCGGAAGCGGGCCTTGCGGGTGGCATGGGGAGTGGGAATGCCCAGGTCCCGCATCATGGAAGCCTCTGCCTCCCGGCGGGCCATCTCCCGAAGGAGCTTCTCCATGTTTTTCTCCGAATTATGGGCTTCTCCGCAGTAGCGGGCCGTTTCCACGCCGGGAGCCCCGCCCAGGATATCCACTTCCAGACCGGAATCGTCGGCAAAACAATTCTCTCCCGTGCGGTCGTAAATATATTGGGCTTTCTGGAGGGAATTGGCCCGGAAGGTGAAGCCTGTCTCGGGGATCTCTTCCCGGATGCCGGCCTGTGCGGCCGTAATTATTTCAAAACCTTTGCCCAGGATATCCGCGGCCTCGCGTACCTTCCCGGCATTGGCGGTTGCAAAAACGATCTTCATTCCTTAAAACCTTCTAAAAAAGTTGGCACCGATTGCCAACCCTATACTAACTCTTTAAAATCCGCCGCAAAGATAGGCATTTTTTTCTTATCTTTGTTTCTTGGCATTGATATTGCCTCCTTTTGAAGATGATGAAAAAGCTTTTTTATATCCTCGCGGTCCTGGGGTTATCTGCTGTCGGGACCCTTTCTTATGGCCAGTCCAAGAACTTCACCCTGGGACAATGGGTGGAAATGCATAACGCCATTCTCAAGGAACTCAGCCGTTCCTATGTGGATTCCCTGGAAGTGGGGCGCATAGAGCGGGCCGGAGTGGATGCCATGCTGGAGGCCCTGGACCCTTATACCGTGTATGTGCCCGAAGAGGAGCAGGAAGACTTCCAGATGATGATCAACAGCACTTACGGTGGCATCGGGGCCGTCATTTACAAGCCGGATGTCAACGGGAACGTTATCATCAACGAGCCGTATGCCGGTTCTCCCGCCGCCCGCGCCGGGCTGGTTTGCGGAGACCAGATTGAAACCATCGACGGCCTGTCCACCCACGGTCTCACCAGCGGGGAATCCAGCGAGAAAATGCGCGGCAAGCCCGGCACAACCGTGGTGTTCCGCGTCAAAAAGCTCCGCGCCGGAGCCACCTGGAAGGCCGGGGAAGTGATAGAAGTGCCCGTGGTACGGGAACGGATTGTCCTTCCCTCCATCGAATATGCCGATATGCTTAACGAACGGGACGGTTACATTCTCCTGTCCAAGTTCACCGACGGTGTGGGACAGGGCATCCGCGATGCCTTCGGCAAACTGAAAGCCAAGGGAATGCAGCGGTTAATCCTGGACCTCCGCGGGAACGGCGGCGGCCTTATGAACGAGGCCGTGAACGTGGTGTCCCTGTTCGTACCCAAGGGCTCCCTGGTGGTATCGGCCAAGGGGCGTGCCGCCGGTTCGGAAGCGGAGTACAAGACCACCGCAGACCCGGTGGACCTGGAAATGCCGCTGGTTATCCTGGTGGATTCCTCGTCGGCATCGGCCTCGGAGATTGTTTCCGGCGCCCTGCAGGATTACGACCGGGCCACCATCATCGGCACCCGCACCTACGGGAAGGGCCTGGTGCAGAGCATCCGGCCGCTGCCCTACGACGGCCAGCTGAAGGTTACCACCGCCAAGTATTACACCCCTTCGGGCCGATGCGTGCAGGCCATCGACTATTCCCACCGCAACGAAGACGGCAGCGTGGGGCACATTCCGGATTCGCTCACGCATGAGTTTACCACCGCGCACGGCCGCACCGTGCGGGACGGCGGCGGCATCACTCCGGACTTCGAGGTAAAGGCCCACCGTTACTCCCGGCTCACCTACTCCCTGGTGATGAACGGCATAGTGGAGCAGTACGCCCTCAAGTACGTGGTGGAGCATCCTTCCATCGCGCCGGTGGACGATTTCCGTTTCACGGATTATGAAGATTTCGTAGCCTTTGCCGCCGACAAACAGTTCGACTACCGTTCGTCGGCCCGGGCCCTCTTCGACGAGGTGAAGAAGAACCTTTCGGAAGACGGACTCACGGACGCCACGGCCGAAGAAGTGGCCGCCCTGGAAAAGAAACTGAACATGGACAAGGAAACCTTCCTGCGGCTGAAACAGGAAGAGATTGTGCCCTTCATTGAAGAGGAAATCGTGGTCCGCTACTACTTCCAGGAAGCCGGCATCCGCGTTCGCACCCACTACGACGACCAGCTTCAGAAAGCCCTGGAACAGCCTGCCGTCAGCTGGTAAGCCATGGACTGGAAAGAATTGGAAATCATGGCGCCGGCGGGCAACTTCGGTTGCCTGTTAGCCGCGGTGGAAGGCGGGGCGGACTCGGTGTACTTCGGTATCGGCCACCTGAACATGCGGTCGCACTCGGCCAACAATTTCTCACGGGAAGACCTCCCGGAGATTATGCGCATCTGCCGGGCATACGGCATCAGGGCCTATATGACCCTGAACATTACCCTGTACGGGGAAGACCTGCAGGCGGCCTACGATACGCTGGATGCCGCCAAGGCCGCCGGGGTGGATGCCGTCATCGCCTCCGACATGGCGGCCATCCTGTATTGCCGCAAGATTGGCATGGAGGTGCACATTTCGACCCAGCTGAGCATTTCCAACGTGGAGGCCCTGCGCTTTTATTCCCAGTGGGCCGATGTAGTGGTACTGGCCCGGGAACTGAATCTGGAGCAGGTGCGGGCCATCCACGATGCCATTGTTGCCGAGCAGATCTGCGGGCCTTCCGGAAAGCTTGTGCGGATAGAGATGTTCTGCCACGGAGCCTTCTGCATGGCCGTTTCCGGCAAGTGCTACCTGTCTTTGGCCGCGTATGGGGAAAGCGCCAACCGGGGTGCCTGCATGCAGGTGTGCCGGCGGGGATATCTGGTCACGGACTACGAAACGGGCAACCAGATCCAGATTGACAACAAGTACATGATGTCTCCCAAGGACCTCTGCACCATCGAATTTCTGGACAAGTTTGTGGAAGCCGGCGTTAAGGTGTTCAAGATTGAAGGCCGCGCCCGCAGCGCAGACTATGTGAAAACCACTGCCCAATGCTACCGGCAGGGGGCCGATGCCGTGGCCGGCGGCAGTTTTACATCGGCCCTGGGCGCCAGCCTGAAGGAGCGTCTGGCCACCGTGTTCAACCGGGGTTTCTGGGATGGCTATTACCTGGGTGCCCCTATGGGCGAATGGAGTGCCAGATACGGTTCCCATGCCACCCGTACCAAGGTTTACGTGGGGAAAGTGACCAACTGGTTCCAGCGGATAGGCGTGGCCGAAATCCTGGTGGAAGCCACGGATCTGCACGCCGGGGATGACATCCTTTTCATCGGCCACACCACCGGCATCCTGGAAATGAAGGTGGAAGACATGCGGGTAGATCTGCAGCCCGCCGCCACCTGCCCCCAGGGCGTCCGCTGCTCCGTGGCCGTTCCCCTGGACGGCATGCCGGAAGACCTGGTGAACCAGGACCCTGACAAGGCTCCCGGAGAACGCCTCCACCCCCGCCGCGGAGATAAAGTGTTCAAGTTCCATCATCATGCTAAAACCTTTCAATTTTAGCTAATATTTGCTAACTTTGTAGCAAATATGGGTTTAGCAGTATGTCCAGAAACAGTAACCGCAAGAAGAAGAAAAACAAACGCGTGGTTCCCGAATATGAAGGGAAGGCCCTGATGTCCCGGGAGGGGTTCGTATTCGTACGCATCGAAGGCCAGGATGAAGACGTTTATGTGAAGGCCTCCAAAACCCGCGGGGCCCTGCACGGAGATCTGGTCCGGGTGGCCGTAACCCAGGAGAAAACCGGCAGCGCCAAGCGCAGGAGCGGAGAAATCGTGGCCGTGCTGGAGCGCTGCAACAAACCCTTCGTGGGCATCCTCCACATCGTGGGCAAACAGGCCTGGGTGCTCATGAGTTCCAAGACCATGCCCTACGACATTTCCGTCCCGGTTCCGGAAGGAGGCCAGCGGGGCATGAAGGTGGCCGCCGTGGTAGACGGCTGGGAGCGGGGAGAAATCAATCCCCACGGCCACGTGGTGGACATTCTGGGCATGCCCGGAGAGAACGAGACGGAAATGCACGCCATCCTGGCGGAGTTCGGCCTGCCTTACAGGTTCACCCGGGAGGTGGAGCAGGCGGCGGACAAGATTTCCGACGCTATCACGGACCAGGACCGCGCCCACCGGAAAGACTTCCGGAAGGTACTCACCTTCACCATAGACCCTACGGACGCCAAAGATTATGACGACGCCCTCAGTTTCCGTAAACTGGAAAACGGGAACTACGAAGTAGGCGTACACATTGCCGATGTAACCTATTACGTCCGCCCCGGAACGGCCGTGGACAAGGAGGCCCGGGAGCGCGGCACATCCGTGTACCTGGTAGACCGCACCGTTCCCATGCTGCCGGAAAAGCTGTCCAACAAACTGTGCTCCCTGCGCCCCAACGAGGAAAAGCTCACCTTCTCGGCCGTGTTCGAGATAACCCCGCAGGCCAAGGTCATCAACCCCTGGTTCGGCCGGACGGAAATTGTTTCCGACTACCGGTTCGACTACGAGGGCGCCCAGGCCGTGATTGAAGCCGGAGAGGACGCCCTGGAACAGGAATTCGGCGCGGGTACCGAGTGCGGCGTGGTCCCGCGGGAAGTGAAGGAAGCCGTTCTCATCCTGAACGGTCTGGCCCTCAAGTTTCGCCGGAAGCGTTTTGCCGCCGGAGCCGTCAACTTCGAGCGCCCGGAAATGAAGGTGGAAGTGGATGCCGACGGAAAACCCGTGGCCGTTCACCAGAAACTTTCCAAGGAAGCCAACTGGCTCATCGAAGAATTCATGCTGCTGGCCAACCGCTCCGTGGCGGAATGGGTGGCAACGGGCGGCAAGATGACCGGCAAGGCCCTGGCCAAGGCCAAGACCTTCGTCTACCGTGTGCACGACCTCCCCAATCTGGAAAAACTCTCCGGCCTCCGGGATTTCGCCATGCACTTCGGCTATAAGGTGGGGCCTGTCGGGGACGGAAAGGATATCGCCCATTCCCTGAACAACCTCATGAAGGACGCCGCCGACAAGCCCGAACTGGGCGCCATCCAAATCCTGGCGCTCCGGTCCATGGCCAAGGCCTGCTATTCCACGGACAACATCGGCCACTACGGCCTGGCGTTCCCTTTCTATACGCATTTTACCTCCCCCATCCGGCGGTATCCGGATATGATGGTGCACCGGCTGCTGTCCCTGTACCTGGAGGGAGCGGATTCCCAGAGCGCAGACTACTACTCCGCCCAGTGCAAACACGCCTCTGAACGGGAGGTGGTGGCCGCGGAGGCGGAACGCGAAAGCATCAAGTACAAGCTGGTGGAATTCATGGAAGACAAGGTGGGCCAGGAGTTCGACGGCCATGTGTCCGGCGTAACGGAATGGGGCATCTACGTGGAGATTGAGCCCACCAAGATTGAAGGCATGATCCCCTACCGCACCATCAAGGCCGATTTCTACGACTTCGACGAAGACCACTACCGTGCAGTGGGCCGCCGCTCCCACAAATCCATCCGGCTGGGAGACCCCTTGCGCATCCGCGTCAAGGGCACAAACCTGGAACAGAAGCTCCTGGACTACGAACTCGTGGAACCGGAGCAGGAACATAAACAATAACAACGGAAAGATGAGAAGAAGCATTCTGTATCTGCTTGCCTTGCTGGCCCTTTCGGTTTCCTGCCGTAACCTGGCAGAGACGGAAGCGCCGTCCGGGAATCCGGAAGGGCAGGTTGCTGCCGGCCAGGCCATCATCAGCGCCACGCTGGAACAGGAATTCAGTTCCAAGACAGCGCTGAACGAGAACATGAAAGTGGTCTGGTGCAGCGGAGACCAAATCAAAGTATTCAACAAGGAGAACCCTTCCGGTGTGGTGTACACCCTGCTGGAATCGTCGGCCGGCACCACCCTGGGCAAGTTTTCCGGTGATGCCCTCTCCGGAACCGGCCCTTATTATGCCATGTATCCCGCCAGCGTGGCCGGAACCCTGTCCGGGTCCGTCATTTCACTGGATTTGCCCGGCACCCAGCAATATGCCCAGGGCAGTTTCGGAAACGGCTCCTGCGTTTCCGTGGGCAGCTCCGAAACCACGGGCATCATGGACTTCTATAACGTACTGGGCTGCGTATCCTTCTCGCTGGAAAGTCCCAAGGCCCTCTCCGGCATCCGGGTCAGCACCCGGGGAAGCGAAGCCCTTTACGGCGCAGGTTCCGTGACCGTTTCGGAAACCCCGGCCCTGTCCCTGAACGGCCAGTCCGCCACCAGGGGCAGCCTCTATCTGGACTGCAGCGCCGCCGGCACCATACAGAGCTTCTACCTGATGGTGCCTCCGGGTTCCCTGGGCAACGGCTTCCTGGTGGAATTCCTGGACACGGAAGGAAAGGTAATGCTCAAGACGGCTTCCAGCAACCGGAACACGGTGGAGCGCTCGGTTATCCTTTCCATGCCTGTCTTCCCCTTCACCGCAGAGTATAAGGGAGCTTTCATGCAGGCCGATGCCCCCGGCTATTACGGCCACCTGGGCGCGGAGGATGCTTCTCCCCTTGCCGTCTATGCCTTTGACGAGGAAAACGGACAGTATTCCTACCGGACCACCGGGAGCAGCCGCTTTGTACGCATCCAGAACATGGTGGAGGGGTTTGCCTACGGATTCACCACCCCCTACAACCTGGTGGTGGGAGAGACCTATGACGTAACCCGGGAGGTAAACGGCATTCCCGATGCCGAAACCCGGAAGTACATCCTGGTGAGGAAATCGAATGACGCCGCCTGGTTCCTGGCTCAGGACCGTTCCGAAGGTTTCATCCAAATGCTTGTGGAGGACTAAGCCATGAAGAAATTGATTGTTGTTGCGACACTGCTGGCAGCCGTATCCGCGTCTGCCCTCCAGGCCGCTCCCGTTTCCCGGGAGAAGGCCCTGAGCATAGCTGCAAAGGTGTTTGCAGGCGGCCCCGTCACCAAAGCGGCCGGCGGAAACCTTTCCATCATCTGGGAAGGGGAAGAACCCGCCACCAAGGCTCCGCTGGAGGTGAATCCTCCGTTCTATGTGATTAACCGGGATGGCGGCGGCTTCGTGATTGTGGCCGGCTTCGACCACCTGCGCCCCGTCCTGGGCTTCTCCTTCGACAACAGCTTCGAGAAAGACAATATGCCGGCCAACGTAAAGTGGCTCATGGACCAGATCAAGGCCTACTGCCTTTCCACCGGCATTCCTACCCGGGAGATTGTGCAGCTTTGGGCGGAACTGGAAGACACGAAGGCTCCCCTGAACGACGCTTTCATCACGGGCGAATTCAAAAACAACCACACCGTGAACTGGAACCAGAACGGTCCGGCCAATGCCCTGACACCTGTCTATGGCGGCCAGCACTCCGTTTGCGGATGCCTGCCCCTGGCCATGGCGGAAATCCTGGTCTGGAACGGCTATCCCGAACGGGGAACCGGGTATCTGCCTTCCTATCAGAACAACGGTTCCACCGTGGGAGGCTACGACCTGGATACCGAATACATGTGGGAAGAGCTCCGGGAACTGGACACCTATTCCGAATTCCTGAACTGCACAGACCCCGTGCGCACCAACCTGGCCCAGTTCGTGCTGGACTGCGGCGTCATGCTCCAGGCCTCCTATTCCCCCAGCGGAACGGGCGCCTACAGCGAAGACGTGGTAAAGGCCTACGGAACCTACATGGGTTACAACAAGGCCGCCAACCTGGAGGAGATGAGCAATTATTCCCGGTCGGTTTGGGATGCCATGCTGCTGGACGAGGTTACCCAGCGGCCGCTCCTGTACTGCGGATTTGACCCGAATCCCTACACGGGCGGCGGCCACGCTTATGTTTTGGACGGATATGCCACCTTCATGGACTCGGAACTGGTTTTCCATTACAATCTGGGATGGGGCGGTTCCGGCAACGGATACTACTACTCCTCCTACCAGGACACCTTCACCGAGGGCCTTCAGGCCCTGTTCAACTTTACCCCGGACCCGGAAGGCACTTCAGAATACTCCCTCTCCCTGGCTGTTGAAAACTACGACAGTTCCAACCTCGGCGGCCTTACCGTAACGGACGGTCCCCTCTCCCCGGGCTCCAGTTTCTCGGCCAGCCTGAGTTACTATTACATCATGGGGTCCGACAACTTTGACGGGTATGTGTTCCTGGTACTGGAAGACAAGAACGGAAACGAGAAATGCCGGTTCACCCTGGCCGACTATACCGGGTCTCCCATGGACCACCGGTACTACGCAGGCAGCTCCGGTTCTTTCACCGTTCCTTCCGACGTGGAGCTGGAGCTGGGAGACCAGCTGGTGGCCTATTACAGCCCGGACGGCACCAGTCTATGTACCTTCCGGCATCCCCATGACGGTTCCGTTCCCACGGAATACCCCGCCTTCCCGGTAACCTTCATCCACAAGAACGCCCACTATTCGGTTGGAGACTATTTTACCTTCCAGCTGGACAACTGCCCCTACCGTTACCAGGACGCCACCTGGGAAATCACTTCCCCTTCCGGCTCCGTTTCCACCTATGCGGAAAGCGACCAGGAGGTCCGGCTCACGTCGTCCGGCCGGTACAAGGTTGTGGCCCGGACGTCTCAGGATACCGTCATCACTTACATTAACGTAAACTAGGAGGACCAGGATATGAAGAAAGTATTGTTTGCAGCCATCGCCCTGCTCCTCTCCCTGGTATCCTGCGAAGAACAGGAAATCCTGGTCTCCTCCATTTCCCTGAACGAGGTTTCCCTGGAGATGGTGGAAGGAACCACCTTCCAGCTTACCGCTACCGTCAAGCCGGACAATGCCACGGAAAAGACCATCCTCTGGAAGAGCTCGGATGAGAGCGTGGTTACCGTCAAGCAGGGTCTGGTATCGGCCCTGAAACCCGGCTCTGCCACCATTACCGCTACGGCCGGCAACAGCTCGGCCCTGTGCCGCATTACGGTGAAATCGGCCTTCGTGCCGGTGGAATCCGTTACGCTGGACAAGGCGGAGCTGAACCTGGTGGAAGGCGACGAGGGTACCCTCACCGCCACCGTGAACCCGGAGAACGCCACGGACAAGACCGTCACCTGGGTCAGCTCAGACCCGGAGGTGGCCACCGTGGAGGGCGGCAAGGTGTCGGCCCTGAAAGCCGGCACGGCAACCATCACCGCCAAGGCCGGGGAGAAAGAAGCCACCTGCGCCCTTACCGTGCAGAAGCGCTATATCCCCGTGGAATCCATCAGCCTGGACAAGACGGATCTCACCCTGGTCAAGGGCACGTCAGAAGATCTCACCGCCACGGTGAGTCCGGACAATGCCACCGAGCCGGACGTCACCTGGACCAGTTCCAACCCGGATATCGCCAAGGTGGAAGGCGGAAAAGTGACCGCCGTTAACGGAGGTTCCGCTACCATCACCGCCAAGGCCGGAGAGAAGGAGGCTACCTGCGAGGTAACCGTAACGGTGCCCGTGGAATCCGTTACCCTGGACCAGACGGAACTTACTCTGGTTGAAGAGCAGCAGGCCACCCTCACCGCCACGGTGAACCCGGCCGATGCTACCGACAAAACCGTTTCCTGGAGCAGTTCAGACCCGGAGGTGGCTTCCGTGGAAGGCGGCAAGGTATCGGCCCTGAAAGCCGGCACCGCCACCATCACCGCCAAAGCCGGGGAAAAGGAGGCCACGTGCAAGGTAACGGTACAGAAGAAGTACGTTCCCGTGGAATCCGTTACCCTGGACCAGACGGAACTGGCCCTCACCAAGGGGAATTCCGCTACCCTCAAAGCCACGGTGAATCCGGCCGATGCCACCGAACCTGCGCTAACGTGGACCAGCTCAAATGCCGATGTCGCCACGGTGGACGAGACCGGAAAAGTAACCGCTACGGGTGGCGGCACCGCCACCATCACGGCCAAGGCCGGTGAAAAGCAGGCCACCTGCACCGTAACCGTAACGGTTCCCGTGGAATCCGTCACGCTGGACCAGACCTCCGCCACCGTGGAAGTGAACCAGAGCTTCACGCTCAAGGCCACGGTGAACCCGGCCGACGCCACCGACAAAACCGTTTCCTGGAGCAGTTCCCATGCTTCCGTCGCTACCGTAGACCAGGAAGGCAAGGTGCAGACCCTGAAGATAGGTACCGCCATCATCACCGCCAAGGCCGGCGGGAAGGAGGCCACCTGCACGGTCACGGTGAAAACCAAGGTGATTCCCGTGGAATCCGTCACCCTGGACCAGACCAGCCTGGAAATGAACAAGGGCGCCTCCGTTACCCTTGTCGCCACCGTGAACCCGTCCAACGCCACGGACAAAACGGTCACTTGGTCCAGTTCCAATGCCAATGTGGCTTCGG
>Ga0310690_10006741_pt1 | contig 15010 bp, 9 predicted proteins | sample AusTroGonzalo_MG_2_FD_207661 | JGI IMG/M metagenome (GOLD analysis project Ga0310690, IMG submission 207661) | Bovine rumen microbial communities from tropical cattle in Woodstock, Queensland, Australia - Gonzalo_04 (v2) (version 2) | ecosystem: Host-associated > Mammals > Digestive system >...
CCTGCTGGCGAAGGCCGGCGGCCGCTACGCGCTGACCCCCGCCGCCGCCGCGACGCTCGTGCAGGGCGCGCCGCACGATTTGACCCGCGCCATCGCCTACAATCGCGACGTCTACCCCGCGTGGGGGCGTTTGGCGGAGCTGGTGCGCACGGGGCGCCCCGTCGAGCCGCCCAAACTCCACTTGGGCGACGATGCGGAGCGGACGCGCCGCTTTGCGCTGTCCATGCACGGGCGGGCGCTGGGCATCGGGCGCTCGGTGGTGCCGCAGCTCGGTCTGCCCAAAGGGGCGAAGGTGCTCGACCTCGCCGGAGGTCCCGGCACCTACGCCCTTCTGATGGCGCAGGCCGACCCCGAGTTGACCTGCGACACCTACGACCTGCCCGCCATCGCGGCGGTCGCCCGGGAAATCACCGCGCCGTGCGCCGGCCGCGTAGCCTGCCACGCCGGCGACTATCACACGGACGTCTGGCCGGAGGCCGCCTATGACGCGGTCACCCTTTTCGGCTGCCTCCATCAGGAGTCGCCCGAGATGATTGCCGACATCCTCCGGCGCGCCGCCGCCGCCCTCAAGCCCGGGGGACGCGTCTACGTGCTCGACATGATGACCGGGCCCGACCACACGACGCCGCCCTTCTCCGCCCTCTTCGCCGTCAACATGGCCTTGACGACCGACCACGGCTGGGTCTTCTCCAGCGAGGAGCTCAAGGGCTGGATGGAGGGCGCCGGGCTGACGGACTTCCAGTGCGCGCCCGTGCCGCCGCCGATGCCGCACTTCCTCGCCAAGGCCGTCAAGCCTTGACCGGCCGTCATGGAGTCCGCCGCCGAAAAAGCCTGGCGTGACGTCTACCGCCGCCTGGTCGCGCTGGACCGGGGGTGGGAGAAGCCGCGCTTCCGTGCGGCGGCCATCCAAGAGCTCCACCGTTTTCTCTCCGTCCATTGCGCCGGGGTGCCGCATTTGGCGCCGCTGGCTCGGTTGGCGCGCCCCGCGATGACGCGCCAAGACCTCTTTGCGCTGATTGTTCCCTGCGAACGGGAACTGAAGCGCGTCAAGGTGACGGACGCCGACATCCTCACCGCCGACCTCCCGGAAGCCGCGCCGGTCGCCCCCAAGATGCCCATGGCCGTCATCGCCGACAACTTCCGTTCGGCCATCAACGTCGGCTCGCTCTTCCGCGTCTGCGACTGCTTTGGCGTGCGGGAGGTCGTCTTGTGCGGCTACACGCCGGCGCCGGAAGACGGCCGCACGAAGCAGGCCGCCTTGGGCGCCGAGGCGTGGGTGCCCTACGCCCGCGCCGGGCATACGCTGGACGCGGTCCGGGAACAGCAGGCGCGCGGCGTGCCCGTCCTGGCGCTGGAAACGGTGCCCGACGCCCCGGCGCTGGAGGATTGGCGCTGGGCCTTCCCCTGCGCCGTCGTCCTCGGAAGCGAACGATTCGGGCTGGATCCCGACGTGCTGGCCGCCTGCAATGCGGTGGTGCGCATTCCGCTTTACGGCCGCAAGAATTCGCTGAATGTGGTCGTGGCCTTCGCCTTGGCGGCGCACGCCGCGCGCCAGGCCTTCAACGCGCAGAATCCCGCTTTATGAACAATACGCCGAAATCGCAACGCCTTACGATTGCCCTCGCCGGAAAAGCCAACGCGGGCAAGTCCACCCTGCTCAACCGAATCGCCGGGCAGGAGGTCGCCATCGTCTCGCCCGTGGCGGGCACGACGACCGATGTCGTGGAAAAGGCGATGGAACTGCCGCCCTTTGGCCCCATCCTCTGGCTTGACACCGGCGGGTGGGACGATGAGACTGCCCTCGGCGCCGCTCGACGCGAACGCACGGAGGCCGCCCTGAACCGCGCGGACATGGTGCTGGGCGTTGTGGCGGCCGATTCGCCGGAGCCCGACCCCGCGCTCCTCGCCTTCGCCGCCCGCACGAAGAAGCCGCTGGTCGTCGTCGTGACGCAGACCGACCGTTTCCCGCCCTCCGAGGACTTCTTGGCGCCGCTCCGGGCGACGGGGGCGCAGGTGCTTGTCGCCTCGGAAGACCGCGACCGCTTTCTGAATCGCCTCAAGGGGGCGCTGGCGGCGATTCTGCCCAAGGAGTTTGTCTCGCCGCCCGAATTGCTTGCCGGCATCGTGCCGCCCGGGGGGACGGTGCTCCAGATCATCCCCATTGATTCGCAAGCGCCGAAAGGCCGAATTATCCTCCCGCAAGTCAATGTCTTGCGCAACGCCCTCGACCGGGATTACCTCTCGGTGGTCGTGACGGAGAACCGCATCCGCGAAGCGGTGGAGCGCTTCCGTCCCGATCTGGCCATCTGCGACTCGCAGGTGGTCAAGCGCATGGTGGCCGACCTGCCGCCCGAGGTGCCGGCCACTACCTATTCCATTCTCATGGCGCGTCTTAAGGGCAATCTCGCCGAGCTCGCCGCCGGTGCCGCCGCCATCCGCGACCTGAAGGACGGCGACACCGTGCTCATCGGCGAAGCCTGCACCCATCATGCCGCCGACGACGACATCGGGCGGGTCAAAATCCCGCGCTGGATTCGCGAACGCACGGGTTGCTCCGGCCTCGCTTTCGAGGTCGCCTCCGGCAAGGACTTCCCTAAAGACCTCTCCCGCTACGCCCTCATCGTCCACTGCGGCGGGTGCATGATCAACCGCGCCCTGATGCTGTGGCGGCTCGACCAGGCCCGTGCCGCCCGCGTCCCCATCACCAACTACGGTGTGGCCATCGCCGAGACCCAGGGCGTTCTGGAACGCGTGCTCTCTCCCTTCCACATTGCGTTGCCCCGGTGAAACTTATGCCGACTTCCGAAGAACTGGAACGCCGTATTGTCGAGCTGGAATCCCTCTTGACCCGCCAGGAGCGGATGTGCGACGACTTGAGCGCCGAGATCCTCCGCCTCAACCGTTTGATCGAGCGGCTGACCCTCCGTTTCGAGGAACACGAGACGCGCCAGGCTGAAGCCGCCGACATCCGCCTCCTCGCCGACGAACCCCCGCCGCCCCACTACTGATTTAGCCCCCCGCTCACGGGCGGGTTTCATTTTCCAACCGCCCGCCAAGGCCGTCAGACGGCCTTGGCGGGCGGCAGGCCGTCTAATGGGTTGTCGCTCCAATGGCTTGCGTGTCGTCAGCGGAGGCGGAGGCGGTAGCCGGCGGCGGTGAAGTTGACGGGGTGGAGGAGGCGGAAGGCGGCGCGGGTGGTGCGTTCGACGAAGGTGACGGGGGCCTGGCGGGCGGCGGGGTCGGGTGCTCCCATGGTGAAGTCGAAGGCGGCGTCGGTGCAGGGGGCGGCGAGGGCTTCGTGGCCGCTTTCCAGGAGGGCGATGTTGCCGGTGGCGTGGCTGCCTGGCGTTCCGAAGGAGCTGCCGCCGACGAGGGCGCCGACGTTGGCGTTGCCGGAGAGGGTCGCGCCGGCGTAGAGGACGGCGGTGTTGTTGCGGAGGGGTTCGTGCCCGCGGTTGCAGTTGCCTACCACGCCGCCGACGGCGGGGTAGGTGGCGTTGGAGGAGGAGCGGAGGGTGGCGGAGGGGAAGAGTTCGGCGCGGCAGTTTTCGATGGCGGCGTTGGCGGCGTAGGCGTCTTGGTTGGTTGTGCCGACGAGGCCGCCGACGCGTCCGTGGCCGTTGGCGTAGAGGGTGCCGGAGAGGAGGGCGGCGCAGTTGGCGATGGTGGCGGTCTGGCTGGCGGAGGAGGCGTAAAGGGTGCCGACGAGGCCGCCGACGTTGTTGGAGCCGTTGATGGCGGCGTTTTCGGGGAGGACGAGGGTGATGTTTTCGGCGCGGCCGTCGCCGGAGAAGGTGGAGCAGAGGGCGCCGTTGGCGGAGAGGGCGCCTTCGACGCGGATGTCGAGGTTGCGGACGGCGCCGGTGAGGGTGCCGCGGAAGGCCGCGCCGCCGCCCGCGAGGGTGAGGGTGTGGCCTTGGCCGTCGAGGGTGCCGGAGAAGGCGTTGGGGCGGAGGTCGCTGTCGCCGAGGACGAGGTCGGCTTCGAGGGTGTAGGCGTCGGCGTCCATCATGGCCCATTCGGCGGGGGAGGAGACGGCGCCGCGGAGTCCGTCGCCGGGGAGGAGGTTTTCGGCGAGGGCGCGGGCGAGGGATTTCGCGTTGGCGTAGGCGATGTCGCAGTCGTAGGCCCAAATCATGGCGCCGAAGCCGCCGGCGCGGAGGGTTTTGGCTTTGCTGGCGACGGTGGCGACGGAGTTGTAGGTGTGGACGGTGCCGTCGGAGGCGGTGAAGATGTCGGTGGCGTCCACGACGCCTGGGTAGTTGGCGTAAACCCAGTTGTAGCCCATCTGGGTGGCGGAGCGGGGGTAGGTGTTGGTGTAGAAGGGGAGGCCGGAGCAGATTTTCGCCTTGGGCATTCCGGCGATTTCCTGGGCGCGCTGGAGGTCGCTGTTGAAGAGCCAGTCGTTGGCGTGGCCGTCGGCGGAGTCGCCGTCGTAGGACATCATGCTGAGGAAGTCGAGCTGCTGGAGGAGACCTTTGAATTCGGCGGCGTCGAGGCCGTAGTCGTTGACGGCCTGGTAGAGGCGCTGGCCGGTGACGGCGGCGGAGAGGACTTTGCCGCCGCCCAGGGCGAAGAGACGCGGGCGCAATTCGGCGACGAGGGCGCCCAGGGCGCGCCAGTCGGCGGCGGAGGCGGGGTATTCCCAGTCGATGTCGATGCCGTCGAAACCGAATTGCTCCACGCGGGCGACGAGGTTGTCCACGAGGGTCGCGCGCAGGGTGGCGTCCCGGCAGACGGTGGAGAGGGCGGAGGCGCAGTGGCCGATGCCCAGCAGGAGGCGGACGGGGCGCGCGCCGCGGCCGTCGCGCAGGCGCTCCAGCGCGTCGGCGAAGGAGGCGTCGTCATATTGCTTGCCCTGCCAGCCGTGGACGACTCCGCCGCTGGCGTTGGCCTGCATGTAGAAGAAGACGACGTCGGAGACGACATCGTAGTAGGCGTCGTTCCAGCCGCCGACGTGGCCCATGCGGTAGTAGGGGACGACGTGGCGGCGGTATTCGTAGGCCATGCCGGCGCCTTCGGGGGCTTCGTTGGAGACCAGGCAGGCGATGCCGTTGACGTGGAGGTTGGTGATGGCGACGTCGATTTCCGCGCCGCCGGGCGTGTCGGCGGCGACGCGGGCGGTCAGCCAGAGGTGGTCGCCGCTCTTGAGGGTGTGGGAGGGGCCGCTGCCGCTCTGCCAGAAGTCGAAGGTGATGTTGCGGCCGCTTACGGAGGGGGTGGCGCCGGTCAGTTCCGTGGCGACGGCGGGGGCGAAGTAGGGGACGGAGGTTTTGAAGAGTTTGTAGGAACCGAGCTTGGCGGGGTCGGTTTTTTCGGAGAGGCGGGCGTAGAAGCGCCAGAAGCGCTGCGTGCCGCTGAGGGAGAACTTGGCGCCGATGAGGGGCTGGTCGAGGGCGGGGTCGCGCAAATAGAGCCCTTGGGTCTGGACGCCGGTCGCGGCGTAGTTGGCGTTGCCGTCGCCGTTGATGAGGGCGCGGAGCAGGGGGGCGGCGGCCAGGCAGAGGAGGAGGGCGGCGCGTTTCATGGGAGACCTCGCGGTGTCGGGGGGAGGGTGAGGCGGCGATAGGCTTCGTAGGCGGCGATGGCGACGGCGTTGGCCAAGTTGATGGAGCGCGCGTGGGCGCCGGGCATGGGGATTGTGGCGAGGCGGTCGGCGTAGCGCGCGTAGAAGTCGGCCGGAAGCCCGGAGCTTTCGCAGCCGAAGACGAGCGCGCCGCCGGGCGGGAGCGGGGCGTCGTAGAGCGAACGCGTCCCCTTGGTGCTCAAGAAGCAGAGCCCGGCGGGGCGCCGCGCGGCGAGGTAGTCCTCAAAGGTGTCGTGCAGCGAAAGGTTCAGGTGCTCCCAGTAGTCCAGCCCGGCGCGGCGGAGATTCCGCTCGCTCAGGGTGAAGCCCAGCGGCCGGATCAAGTGGAGCGGCCAGCCCAGCCCGACGCAGAGCCGCCCGACGGCACCCGTGTTGTGCGGGATTTCGGGGTGCACCAGCACGATGTCCATCGCGGCGGGGCTACCAGGGGAGGAGTTTGGAGAAGAAGCTTTCATCGTCTTGCTTGCTGGCGTCTTCCTTGGGCGCTTCGACGGTCCGGGGCGTCCACCCTTCGCCGGTCGAGACGTTCCAGAGCTTTTCGACCACGGTGACCATCTCCCACTTCGGGTCGGCCAGCGGCCCCGTCACCTGAAACTGCCCCAGAAGGTTGGCCACCGGGAACATCGCCCAGCGCGTCATCACGCCCATGGCGGAGTTGCGCTTGAAAAGCCCGGCGGTCAGCAGCGCGTCGAGCCGGTCCTCCGGCAGACTGTAGAGCACCGGCCCTTCGACCGAAAAGAGGTCGCCCGTCAGGGAGAACTTCGGGATGGAGAAGACGCCGTCGCGCGCAAAGCCTTTGGCGTAGGCGACGTTGCTGTCGGTGATCGCGGAGACCCCCGGCACGTGCTCGGAGATGAAGTCCGTCAGCCCGGCGAAGAGACGCAGCCGCCCGATGAGCCCGCCGTCCACGACGAGGTCGTAATCCGCCGAGAGGGATTCGGCCAGCGTGGCGTCCGTCCGGCACTTCAGGGCGAGCGTCCCGCTGACGGCGCAGTTGGTCAGCGTCTCCGCGTCGAACGGCCTCAGGAGATCGCTGAGCGCCGCCTCGCCGAGAAGCAGCTGCGCCTCCAGGTCGGCGTATTCCGCCGAAGGGGCGATGGCGAGCGAGACTTGGCCGTCGAGCGAACCGCCGTGCTGCAGGGTCGCCGTGGCGTCCCGCACCGAGAGGACGCCGTCGGCCATCGAAAAGGCGGCGCTGGCCGAGGCGAACGGCACGTCTTCCATGACGCCGCCCGCCGGCATGTCGATTCTCCCCTCCAGCGCGATGGCGTCGGGGCGCTGCTCGCCGAGAAAGGGGAAACTCCCCTCGAAGGAGACCGCGGGGGGCGTCTGGCAGACGATGAGGGGAAGCGCGTCCGTAAAGGGCAGATCGATCAGGCGCAGGAGCTCCCCCGGGAAAAGCCCCGCGCTGTCGACGCGGAACGCCAGCCGGTCTTCCGGGCAGTCGAACCGCAGAGAGCCGGTGGCCGCGACCCGCCCGCCGCGCCGGGCGACAATCGGCCCGATCTCCGTCACGGCGTCCCAGACGCCCTTGCAGCGGATGACGCCCTCGCCCTCGTCGAAAGGCACGCCGTCGTAGGCGCCGCCCTTCTGGGAGATGACGTGGATGGAGAGGTCGAAGAGGTTGCGGTACTTGTCCAGCCCCACGGTGAACGTGGCGTCGCCCCAGGCGGGGGCGTCGAGCGCAAACCGCCGGCTGTATTTCTCCAGGACGGGGAAATCGAGCGCGCGGTAGATGCCGTGGAGGCGCGCATGGTCCACGAAGCCGCGCAGTGCCGCCGTGACGACCCCCTGGCGCAGGTCGAGCGCCACCTCGCCCTCGACCGCCTCGTCCGCGCCCGCCTTCCCGCGCAGCCCGTGGAACCGGTAGACGCCGTCCTCGGCGTCCAGCGTCCCGCTCGCCGCGTCCAGACGCACCTCCAGCACGTCCGGCCGCACGAACCGGAGCGCCACCTCGCGGAAATCCGGCAAATCGGCCTTCGAGAGATCGGGAAAGCGCCAGTCGGGGTCGCTCGGGACGCTGTGGTCGATTTGGGCGACGAAGAGGTCCTCCACCGTCGCCGACCGCAACCGCTTCGTGCCCGAGGCGAAGAGGCGCAGCCCGAAGGCGCCCCGGGAGAAGCCGGCGAGCCGACGGCCGCTTGCCGCGTCGTAAAGATTGGCGTCCTGGAGAATCAGCCCCGCCCTCGGCCGGAAGGCAATGTGCTTGACGGTCAGGCGCAGCGCGTCCGTCCCGAGCGCCGCGTCCAGGCGGGACTGCACCCAGGCGCCGGGGATGCCGTAGGCCGCGATGCAGAGCAGCAGCCCCCCGGCGAACGCGAGGAAGGCCACGGTCCGGACGAGGCCGTGCAGCGAACAGACGAGGATTTTGGCGGCGCGCTGCCCCACGGAGCGATTCCCTTACGGCAGGGGGGGCGGCAGCGGGCCTTCCCCGACGAGGAGCGCGGCGGAGGCCGGGGCGGCGCCCTTCGCTTTGCGCCCGGCGACGCGGAGCGTGGCGCGGCGGCCCTGCGCCTCCTTTCCGAGGGTGATGGTCGCTTCGGGATCCTCGGCCGCGACATACCAGTCGCCCGCGTCGGCGACGAGCGCCAAGCGGCGCCCCCACTGCTTGACCTGGCAAGGCGGCAGGGCGGCGCCGGCCACGAGGCAGAGCTCATAAGAGGCTTCCGGGCGGGCGTCGGCGAGCGTGACCGAGAGGGTCAAGCGCTGGACGGGGCAGGGCGTCGCGTCGGTTTGCGGGGGCATGAGGAGGGCGACCGCCGTACGGGCGTCGCCCGCCGGGGAGGGGGCGCCTTCGGCGACGGCGAGGGTGCCTTCCGCCCCTTCGGAAATCTGGAGCGGCGCGTCGAGCCAGGCGTCCCAGGAGAGAACGCGCCACGCGTCGCCGCCGGCCTCGTTCCGGACGGTGGCGGAGAAGCAGGCCTGGCGGACGGCGTCGGGCAGGGCGGCAGAGAGGGCGGGCGCCAGGAAGGCCGCCAGCAGAAGGGGGGCGAGGAGTCTCATGAGGGCTGTTCTCCCGTGTAGAAAATGCGCGCGCCGGGCGGGACGGAGCGGGTCAGCCAGACGTTGCCGCCGATGACGGCGCCCTCGCCGATGACCGTGTCGCCGCCGAGGATGGTCGCGTTGGCGTAGATGACGACGTTGTCGCCGACGTCGGGGTGGCGCTTGCCGCCCTTGACGAGGCGCCCTTCGCCGTCTTTCCGGAAGGAACGCGCGCCGAGGGTGACGCCCTGGTAGAGCGTGACGTTTTCGCCGATGACGCACGTTTCGCCGATGACGACGCCCGTACCGTGGTCGATGAAGAAGCCCTTGCCGATGACGGCGCCGGGGTGGATGTCGATGCCGGTGCGCGCGTGGGCGTATTCGCTCATGACGCGCGGCAGCAGGCGGACGTCCTCGCGGTAGAGCGCGTGGGCGATGCGGTGGACGGCGATGGCGAAGAGCCCGGGGTAGGCGAGGACGACCTCCATGTTGGAGGCGGCGGCGGGGTCGCCCTCGTAAGCGGCCAACGCGTCGGTCTGCAACGTTTCGCGGATGGCGGGGAGGGCGGCCAGCAGGGCGGCGGCGGCGCTTTTGGCGCGCCCGGCGCAGTCGAAGCCCGCCGGGCGGGAGCCTTCGAGCGTGCGGTAGGTCTCGATGCGCTCGATCTGGTCGCGCAAGGTTTCGGCGATGCGGCGGAGGCGCGCTTCCGCTTCGTCGCGCGTGGCGGGGGCGCCGGCCAGGCACCCGGGGGAGAGCAGCGCCAGGAGCTCTTTCAGAAGCGCGGTCATCGCCTTGCGGTCGGGCAGGGAGACGGCGCCGCGGACGGGGAGGGCGGGGCAGCTCCGGCAGACGAGGCGCCCGGCGAGGCGCCCGGCGAGGGCCTGGAGGTCAGCGTCCATCGTCGTGCGGCTCCGCGGTTGGCCGGGCGCTGTCGCGCTCCAGGCGCAGGATGACGCCGTCGGCGCCGAGGTTGGCGAAGCCGAGCAGGCAGAGGAGGCGCCCGAAGAGGCTGGCCGAGCGGCGGCGCAGGAGCTTCGCCTTCATGCCGAAGCGCTTGCAGAAGTCGTAGAAGTCCTTGAGGGTGCAGTTGTGGATGTTGGGCGTGTCGTACCAGTCGTAGGGGAACTTCTTGGTGCGGGGCATCCGGCCGGAGAAGAGGAGGGAGAGGCGCATGCCGAGGTAGCCGAAGTTCGGGAAGGCGACGAGCGCCCAGTCGGCCACGCGCAAGAGCTGCTGCATCATGCGGTCGGGGTGGTTCAGCACCTGGATGGTGTGCGAGATGATGGCGACGTCGAAGACGTGCGAAGGCACGTAGGCCAGGTCGGTGTCGATGTCGGCCATGAGCACGTTGATGCCGGCGTGGAGCGCCTCGACCACCTTGGGCAGTTCCTTTTCCATGCCGATGCACCAAGCGCGCTGGCTCAGCGCCACCTGCTTGAGGAGCGTCCCGTCGCCGCAGCCGATGTCCAGCACGCGCGCCCCCTCCGGAATGGTGCGGGCGAAGGCCTCCAGCCCTTCGGCTTCGGCGGTGTTGAGCGTCGCGGGGTCTTGCGCGTCGGTCGCCGTCAGGAAGGCGCGCATGACGGGCTTCAGCTCCTCGAAGTGGGTGAGGAAGGCGTCATGCCCGGCCGGCGCGTGGAGGTGGCAGTAGGAGATGGACTTGCCCTCGCTCAGGCAGGCCTGGACGAAGCGCGTCGCCTGGGCCCGCGTGAAGAGCCAGTCGCCGCTCAGGCTCACCATCAGCACCTTGCATTGGATTTGGCGGACGGCCGCCTCCAGCGAACCGAAGGCCTCCTCCGGGTCGTAGGCGTCCAGCGCCCGCGTGATGTGCAGATAGCTGTTCGCGTCGAAGCGCTGGACGAACTTCTGGCCCTGGTATTCCAAATACGATTCGATTTCGAAATAGGTCTTGAAGTCCCGGCGCACCTGGCGGTGGAACTCCTTGCCGCCGTGCAGCCACGCCTCGCGCTTCTCCCGGCCGAAGCGGTCTTCCATCGACCGTTGCGAGAGATAGGTGATGTGCGCCAGACGCCGCGCGTTGGCCAGTCCGGCGATGGGGTGCGCCCCCCCGTAATAGTCGCCCTGGCGCCAGTTGGGGTCCTGGATGATGGCGTGGCGCGCCACGATGTCGAAGGCGAGCGCCTGGGCGTTCAGCGAGGCGGCGGCGGCGACCAGCGCGCACTTGTCCATGTCCTCCGGGTGGCGGATGGCCCATTCCAGCGCCTGCATGCCGCCGAAACTCCCCCCGACCACGGCCGCGATGCGCGTGAAGCCCAGCTGGCGGAGCAGTGCGCGGTGCACCGCCACGATGTCGCCCATCGTGATTTCCGGGAAGGCCGAGCCGTAAGGCTTGCCCGTTTCGGGATTGCGCGAGGCTGGCCCCGTCGTCCCGGAGCACCCGCCCAGGATGTTGGCGCACATCACGCAGAAATGGTCGGTGTCGATGCCCGAGAGCGGGCCGATCATCCCCTCCCACCAGCCGCTCGGGCGATCCTGCCCGGGCCGTTCGCCGGGACGCCACCCCGCGACGTGCGCGTCGCCCGTCAACGCGTGGCAGATGAAGACGACGTTGCGCCCCTCCGGCTCCGGCGTGCCGATCATCTCGTAGCGCACGACGACCTCCGGCAGGAATCCGCCCTTTTCGAGCTTCAATCCGCCCGGGGGCAACTCCAGCCGCATATCCTGAGGTTCAACGACGCCAATCGTGCTCACGCGCACTCCTTTCTTTTGAGGATTATACCATAAATGCCGCCCGCAAGCCCTTGGGGAGTGCGCTTTCGTCCGGAGGGGAACGGCGGGATGGCCAGAATCGCCCGACGGGGGCGCCCCGATGCTTTCTTCTAATCGCTCTAAGGCTTTGTTTGGTTGCGCTCTTGTCTTGGCCGGCGGAGGGAGAGGGCGGGCGGCGCGCTTCGCTCCATTCGAGGCGGCATTTGCTTGTTCTTGCGGGCTTTGTTCCGATAGGGCGCTGCGCTGCGGGCGGCGCAAAAAAGGCGCCCGGCTTGCGCCGGACGCCCGTTTGCCGCAGATGCGGTTGCCTTGGGGTTGGCTCAAGGCTCCGGCAGCTCCACGCGGATGCGCCAGAAGCCGGACTTCTTTTCGCCCGGGATGGCGAGGTCGGGCGACCACGGCGTCCCGTCGCCGGTCTTGGATTCGCCGGGCGTCATCGCGCCGAGGGCGGAGCCCTTGACGAGGGTGTACTTTAGGCCGGGCTTCGTCGCCGGGGTGGTGAGGGTGGGGGACGCGGGGTCGAGGTTGACCTGCGCGCCCTGATTGGCGTCGAGGAGTTCTTCGACGACGGATTCCTGCACTTCGGCCTCGTCCATCGCGACATAGCCGTCTTCGTCCGGCTCGGGGAACTTCACGTAGGGGGTGAGGTCCTCGCCTTGGTGCACGAGCTTGATCTGGGCGCCGTTGGGCTTGACGCGCTCGACGGAGCGGGAGACTTCCACGACGACCTGCTCGGGCTCGACATCCGCGGGGATGGTCACCTCGACCTCCGTCTTGCCCTCGCTGGGCTTGACGGTGTAGCCGCTCTCGGCGTTGCCGGAGATTTCCGCGTCGGGGTCGCCCTCGATGGAGGGGGCGCCGCCGCCGATGGCGCCGACCTTCACGTTGCGCAGCCAGAAGCAGTCTTCACCGGCGGAGGTGGAGGTGTTCTTGTAGAAGTTGAAGTCAAGGACGTGCGTGCCCTCCTCTTCCAGCGTCACCGTGTAGGACTGCCAGACCTCTTCGGAGCGGTCGAGCCAAGTCTTGGACATGCCGTCCACGTAGAGGCGGAAGTAGGCGCCGGAGTAGTAGACGGAGGATTTCCACTCGAAGGAGACGGTGCAGGGGCCGTTGACGGAGAGATACGCGTCGGAGTCCTGGCCGTAGCCGATTTTTCCGGTGCGCCAGGAGCCGTCGGCGTCCTGCGTCCACGGGGCGTCGCCGCCGAAGGTGAAGGGCGACTCCACCCAGTGGGCATACCACTCGGCGTTGCCGGTGACGAGGGTTTCGGGCGTGAGGCGCCTGCCGCCTTCGGGCGCCGTCCACCACCCGGCCTGAGCGTAGCCGTCGCGCCACAGGACGGGCAGGTCGCCGACGGCGCCGCCCTGCACCACGTCGCGCGCGGTGACGGCGTTCTCGCCGGCGTCGTTGGGCTGGAAGACGACGGTGTAGGTGGGCAGCGCCGTGACGGCGAGGTCCTTGATTTCGACGCGGTTGGCGGCGTTGTTGCCCCAGCCGGCGTAGAACTCCCACTGGACCGTCTGGAAGCCGCTTCCTTCAAGGTCGCAGGAGACTTCGCTCCAGTCGTCTTCGACATAGAGTTCGGCGAGGGTGTTGTAGTCCGCGTCCCGGAACTGGGCATTGGCCTGGAGGGCCGGCTCGACGAGACGCCACTTGAAGGAGACGTTGCAGGGGCCGTTGACGTCCTTGTAGGCGGAGGCGGCGCTGTAGGCGCCGAGTTCGGGCGAACGCCAGACGCCGTCCCCGAGGGGGATCCAGGAGTCGTAGTCGAAGCGGAAGGGCGACTCCACCCAGTGGGCGTAGAAGCGGGCGTCGGCGTAGAGGCGCGTGTCGGCGGTGACGCGTTCGCCGCCCTCGGGCAGGGTCCACCAGCCGTCGAAGACGAGGTAGTCGCGGGTCGGCGCGCCGGGCAGCTCGCCCGGAGAACCGGCGCACTCGCGCGTCTCGCTCTCGCCCGAACCGTCGTTGTAGTCGAAGGTGACGGAGTAGATCGTGCCGGCCTGGAGGTTGGCCACCCAGGCGCAGTTTTCGTAGTCGTCCTCGTCATAGTCCGCTTCGACGCGGGTGAAGGTCCAGCGGACGGTGTGGGGGCCTTCGAGTTCCCGGGAAACGGAGGTGTAGCGGGCGTAGCTCGAACCGTAGTAGACTTCCGCGCGTTCGCCGTCGATGGCGAATTCGAGGGTGTCGTCCCAGTATCCGTTGGCCTTCCAGTCGAAGGAGGCGCGGTTGCGCGCCCCGGCGAGGGCGGCCTCGGCCCAGACGGTCTGCCCCTGCTCGATGGGCGACGTGCGCAGGGCGCCGTCTTCGTCCACGTACCAGAAGCCGTCGCCGCCCGTGCTGGAGAAGGGCGACGGCGTCCAGTGGGCGTAGTAGGTGACGTCTTCGGAGACGGCCGTATTCTCGGTGACGCGCACGCCGCCTTCGGGCTCCGTCCACCAGCCGGTGAAGAGCGCCAGCCCGGTCGAGGTGTAGGAGGGCTTAAGGAGGGGCTGCTTGCCGACGCGCCGGAGGACGGTGCGACGGGTTGTCATGCCAAAGGCGGTGTTCTGGTCGAAGGTGACGGTGTGCGCCTCGGCGGCTTGGAAGTCGGTGCCGGAGAGGAGGGCGTAGCCGCCCTGGCCGTTCGTGTTCGTGTAGGTCACGGTGATTTCGTAGGATTCTCCGGCCTCGGGCAGCTCGCACTCGACGGTCTCCCAGTCGCTGGAGCCGGAGGGATACTTGGCGCGGATTTCGCCGTTGACGCTGAGCGTGAGCTTGCCGCCGCCCCAGTCGTCGATTTTCTTCCAGCTGAAGACGAGGACGAGGGGGACGTTGGAGGAGATGTAGGTCGTCGCCGTGGCGCGCTGCCCGGCTTCGAGGTCGCTGCCGCAGCGCCAGACCCGTTCGCCGGGGAAGGCGTCGTCTTCGGCGCTCTGCCAGCGGGTCTCGCCGCCGAAGAAGAAGGGCGCCTCCGCCCAGTGGGCGTAGAGGGTGGTGTCGCCGTCCACGCGCGCGCCGTCAAAGACTTGGTCGCCGCCTTCGGGGGCCGTCCACCAGCCGTCGAAGGCCTTCGGGCCGTCGCTGTTGATGGCGGCGAGGACGGGCAGCGTGCCGAGGTAGTCCAGCACTTCGACCGACCAGGGGCCGAGCGCTACCGATTCCGTGGGGTCGAAGGTGACCGTCGCGTATTGGATCGCCGCGCTGTCGCCATACCAGGTGACGACCTCGGCGAGTTCCTCCTCGCTCATCGAGCCGAGGCCGAGGTCCGTGAAGACGGCGTCCAGGTCGAGCGCTCCCTTGAGCGTCGCGGGCAGGTAGATGCTGGCGAGGCTGGAGTAGGCGAAGGCGTCTTCGCCGATGGCCGTCACCTGCGGGGGCACGGCCAGGCTCTTCAGCGCGCTGCACTCGACGAAGGCGCTGTCGCCGATGGCGGTCAGGGAATCGGGGAGGCGGAGCGCCGTCAGGCCGCGGCAGTTTTGGAAGGCGCCGGGGCCGATGCTGGTCACGCCCTCGGGAATCACGAGCGCTTCCACTTGTTCGCAGCCGGCGAAGGCGCTCTCGCCGATGGTCTGCACGTTGGCGCCGAGGGTCAGCGAACGCAGGCGGTATCCCCAGCTGCAGGAGAAGGCGCGTTCGGGAATCGTCGTCAGACCGTCGCCGACGACGATGGAGCGGAGGCCCTGGCAGCTCTCGAAGGCGTATTCGCCCAGCGTGGTGAGGCTGTTTGGCAGG
>Ga0310690_10006743_pt1 | contig 15007 bp, 13 predicted proteins | sample AusTroGonzalo_MG_2_FD_207661 | JGI IMG/M metagenome (GOLD analysis project Ga0310690, IMG submission 207661) | Bovine rumen microbial communities from tropical cattle in Woodstock, Queensland, Australia - Gonzalo_04 (v2) (version 2) | ecosystem: Host-associated > Mammals > Digestive system >...
TATTGGTATTGGCGAAGGCGAAAATCGTGCCGTAGATGCTGCTACAAAAGCAATTTCTAACCCAATGCTCGAAGATTCTCATATTGACGGTGCAAAGAACCTTCTTGTTAATATCTGTGCTTCTGATCAGGTTTCTGTAGATGAAATAAAGAATATTTGTGATATCGTAAGTGCAGGTGCTTCAAAAGATTACACCATGTACTGGGGACAGGTTACTTCTCCTTCAATGGGAGACAAAATCAGCGTAACTGTAATTGCAACTGGTTTTGACAATGCCCAGAATGCTGTTTCTGCTGTAGAAGAACCGGAAGTAGAAATAAAGGAACCTGATCCTGTAATCAACGATCCTAATGTTGTACGCACAAGCGAGCTTGAATCAATTCTTCATCCTGCTTCAAAGACTACAGAATCAAATCCTTTCTCTTTTGAAAGTAATCCTGATAAAGAAGAAGCTGGAACCGAAGAAGCAGATAAAGAAAAGAATTGGGGTGTAGAGCTTTATAACGAAGAATTAAAGCAGAATGAAGAGATTCCGCTTCAAAGAAGAACTTTTAACCGCCCTGATCATTTTGCAGATCCAAATGACTTGAGTCAGCCTGCAATCTGGACCGAAAAATACGGACGCGGAATTAAACTTTCCGACGACTAGCAGATTTTTATGACAATACAAGGTCTTTTGGATCAGTTTTATGCGGATATCATTCTGGTAAACCGTATGTCTCAAAAGACGGCAGAAACTTACAGAATTTCTGCAGGGGAGTTTCTTCAATGGCTTGTAGATGAAAAAATCAAGCTGCGCGATGTGACTACCCAGAATCTTGTATTCTTTCTGATGAACAGGAAAACTGCAGGTAACACAGAGCTTACAATAGCAAAGGATATTTCGGCTCTGAGGGCATTCGGAGATTATCTTGTCCGCAAGAATTACTGGCACGAAAATGCTGCTCTTCTTTTAGACAGGCCTAAGGCAGGAAGACACCTCCCTAAAGTACTTTCTGTTGAACAGACCGACAAGCTTCTTGCGAGCATAGATACTTCTGACCCTCTTGGAGTTCGCGACGATGCACTTTTTGAATTAATCTATTCCTGCGGACTTCGTATAAGCGAAGCATGCGGGCTTTTAGTTACAAACGTGCATTTTGAAGAGCACCTTATTCTTGTTCACGGAAAGGGCGACAAGGAAAGAATTGTTCCTTTTGGCGAAATTGCAGCTCAAAAACTGAAGAAATATATGGAAGAAGTTCGTCCTGAGCTTGTAAAGGGTAGAAATATTTCCGAAGTTTTTGTAAATTACAAGGGAGAACCAATTTCCAGAAAGGGTGTATGGAAAAGGTTTCAGGAAATGGAAGCGTTGTCGGGAGTAAGGGCAAAGGTTCATACTCTCAGGCATTCGTTTGCAACACATCTTCTGGCGGGTGGGGCAGATTTGCGTTCTGTACAGGAATTGCTTGGACACAGCGATTTAAGTACGACAACAATCTACACACATGTTACAGACACTCAGCTTGAAGATGCTCACAAAAAGTATTTTGAGGGGAAACAGAATGAATAAAATTAAGTCAATCCTTCTTGCAGCAGCCGCATCAATTATGCTTGTTTCATGCGGTGGTGTTTCAAACAAAACAATCATCCGTCATCAGAAAATGGAAGAGGGCGTAGACAGTCCTACTACAATTGAAGAACTTAGAGACGCAATAAAAAAATATCAGGAACGGGTTGCAGATGTTCAGCTGGCACAAAGTCAGATAGGAATCTGGTATAAAATTCTTGGAACCCGCTATCTTGATAACAAAATGTATGGAGAAGCCCTCAAGGCTTTCCAGGAAGCACTTACATATTATCCTGATAATCAGAACCTTTATTATTATGTAGGCGTGTGTGCAGGCTATATGTCTCATGCAGCCCTTGACTATAACGCAAGCGGAACTAACGAAGTAAAGTATAATTATCTTAAGCTTGCAGAAGAAGCTTATCTTCGGGCAATTGCAATTGAAGACCGTTATGTGCGTGCCTTGTATGGACTTGGTGTTCTTTATGTATTTGAGCTTGATGAACCGGAAAAAGCCGTTCCACATCTGGAAAAAGCACTTAGTATAGATACAAAAAATCTTGATACTATGTTTGTACTTGCCCGTGCATATTATTCAAGCTATGAATTTGATAAGGCAGTAGAAATTTACGACAGAATCATCGAAACAACAAAATCGGAAGATACAAAAAAGACTGCAGAGGAAAATAAAAAGCTGGTTTTAGATGCTGCTTACGGAATCTAACTTTGAAGACGAAAAGATCCTTCTCAGGCTTTTTCTTGCACGAATGACCTTTTTATCGCTGCAGGAGAAAAAAAAATTCGAAAATAATATTGACAGTGCCTCTCAAATTGCACTAATGTCTATAGAAGAAATTGGAAATTTCGTAAACCGAAAAATAAGCAGCCGGGCGCAATGGGATGGTAAAGAAAACCTTCGCTGTGCAAAAATAACTGCTTATAAATGTAAAAGCCAGAAGTTTGAAATTCTTCATATTGATGACGAAGAATATCCTGAGCTTTTAAGACAGATTCCCGATGCTCCATATATCCTTTTTTGCCGCGGAAATATAGAAGCATTAAAGGGACGCTTTGTTTCTGTTGTCGGAACGCGCCGGATTACACCGGAAGGTCGTGCGGTGACAAAGCAATTTGCGTATGAAGCTGCGATGGACGGCTGTAATGTTGTTTCAGGCCTTGCAGTTGGTGTAGACGGCAATGCACATCAGGGTGCAGTCGATGCCTTTTTTGATACAGACGAAAAGGGCGGAGATACAAGCGCAGTTGGCAAAACAGTTGCGGTAATGCCAAGTGCAATAGACGAAATTGTTCCTAACGGCCAGAAAAATCTTGCCCAGCAGATCCTTAAAACAGGAGGCTGTCTTATAAGCGAGTATGAGCCCGGGGAAGAATTGGCCAACTGGCATTATGTGGGCCGCAACAGAATAATCGCAGGGCTTTCTCCTGCAACTGTTGTAATTGAAGCACCTGCAGGAAGCGGGGCACTTATAACTGCCGATTTTGCAGTTGATTACAACCGTGATTTATTTTTTCACGAGGCTGCATTCGGCAAGATGGCAGATGAAGTTGCACACCTTGTTGAAGACGATCTGGAAAAACGTTTTGCAAGCGGCCGGGTGAGCAAATATAAAATTGAAAACAGACCGGAAAAGTTTTTAAAAGACGGAGCCGGAGTTATAAAAAATTATAAAGATTACTGTAATGCTTTGACAGAAATGCCGGGGCAGCGCAGTTCAAATATTGTGCAGCAGAAGCTGTTCGAGGAATGATTATGGCTACTAAAAAGACAAAAGAAAAAACACCGCAGACTCTTGTTATTGTAGAGTCTCCTGCCAAGGCGCACACAATCGAAAAATATCTTGGAACAGGTTATACAGTAAAGGCTTCTATGGGCCATCTTATTGACCTTCCAAAATCGCGCATGGCAATTGATATAGATAACGGATTTCAGCCGGAATATATTACAGTTCGTGGCCGCGCTAAGCTTTTGAAGGAGCTTCAGAAGGATGCAAAAAAATCTGACTATGTACTGCTCGCATCCGATAACGACCGCGAAGGAGAAGCAATTGCCTGGCATTTGAACAATGCACTCAAAGATAAAACAAATGCAAAAATCAGCCGAATTGTATTCAACGAAATTACACCAACAGCAATTACAGAAGCTGTTAAAAATCCTGGTGAAATTGTAGAAGCAAAGGTAAATGCCCAGAAGGCACGCCGTGTCCTTGACCGTCTGGTTGGTTATAACTTGAGCCCGCTTTTGTGGACAAAGGTAAAGAACGGTCTTTCTGCAGGTCGTGTTCAGTCTGTAGCACTGCGCCTTATTTGTGAACGCGAAAAAGAAGTAGAAGATTTCTTGCCTGAAGAATACTGGACACTTGATGCAGATTTTTCAAAAGGAAAATCAAACTTTACAGCTCAGCTTGTAAAATATAAGAATGAAAATCCTGAACTTAAGTCTGAAGAAGAAGTAAATAAAATTATGGAAACAATCAAGAATACTCCTTGCGTTGTTTCTTCAATCAAAAAAACAGATAAGACTGTTAGACCAAAGCCTCCGTTTACTACATCAAAGCTTCAGCAGGCAGCTGCTAACCGACTTGGTTATACTTCACGAAAAACAATGCAGATTGCACAGCAGCTTTACGAAGGTATTCAGATTGGTCAGAACCGTGTCGGTCTTATTACATACATGCGAACAGACTCTGTACGTATTTCTGATACAGCTTTGGCAGATGTTCGCGGCTGGCTTACAAAAAATTATCCTAACGATTTACCACCGGAGCCGATTCATTATTCAGTCGGAAAGGCTGCACAGGATGCACATGAAGGTATCCGTCCTACATACACAGAATATACTCCAGAAAGCGTAAAGGAATATTTGAACCACGATCAGTTCCGTCTTTACTCAATCATCTGGGAGCGCTTTGTTTCTTCACAGATGAACAATGCAAAGATGATTACTACAAGTGTAGAAATTACAAGCGGAGAAGCAGTATTCCGTGTTGCAGCAAGTAAGATTGCCGAAAAAGGCTTTTACAATGTAATCAAAATGCTTTCTTCAAAAGAAGAAAAATCAACTTCACTTCCTTCAATGAAAGAGGGCGAAGAAATCAAGGTAGAAAAGTTCCATCCGGAGCAGCACTTTACACAGGGACCTGCACGCTATACAGATGCTTCTATCGTACGAATGCTTGAAGAAAAGGGAATCGGACGTCCTTCTACATACGCACCAATCATTTCTGTTTTGCTCGACCGCTATTATGTAACTCGTTCAAACAAGCAGCTTGTTCCAACACAGCTTGGAAAAATGATTTCTAAGATTCTTGTAGAGTCGTTCCCTGATGTTATCAATGAATCATTTACTGCAGAAGTAGAAAATAAGCTTGATGAAGTAGAAAACGACACACTTGTCTGGAATACAATGATGAGTGATTTCTATGCTCCGTTCAAAAAACGAGTAGATGAAGTAATGGAAACTCAGGAAAGCATTAAGGGCTTCCTTGATGAACAGACAGACATTAAGTGTGAGCTTTGCGGTAAGCCAATGGTAAAGAAGCTTGGACGCTTTGGATTCTTCCTTGCCTGTTCAGGTTTCCCTGCATGTCATAATACAAAATCAATTCCACTTGCAAAATGTCCTTGCAAGGATTGTGGCGGCGATATTGTAGAACGTAAGCAGAAGGGAAGAGGAAAATCGTTCTATGGTTGTACTAACTATCCTAAGTGCAGCTTTATCAGTCACTTTAAGCCGATCGACCAGTATTGCCCTCAGTGCGGCTGGTTCCTGGTAGAAAAGTTCGACAAAAAGAACGGCAGCTACAAGTCATGTATTAATCCGGACTGTAACTACCTGCATACGAATGACGAAGAGTAGGACGTCATTAAGTGGCCCTTCGACAGGCTCAGGGACCACAAGTGAAATGTACGGGGTCCCTGAGCCTGTCGAAGGGTGCTTATGAAATTATGTGAACTTATAGACGAATTCCTTATCTATATTTCTGGTGTCAGGGATTTGTCTGAGAACACAGTCTTGGGTTACAAAAACGACCTTGAACACCTGATGCAGTTCCTCACTCCAGAGCTTGATATTACTTCTGTCACAAAAGAAAACCTTAAGCTTTGTATTGGTCAGCTTTCTAAAAAACACAGTTCAAATGCTTCGATTAACCGCTTTATAGCTGCAGTCCGTTCAGTTTTTGCCTATGCACATAAGTTTGGATATCTTAAAAATAATCCTGCCCTTGAATTAAAAACAGTAAAGCTTCCAAAAAAAGTTCCACGCTTTATGACTCAGAACGAAGTAGAAACACTTTGTGATGAACCTGTAAATAATGAACTTTTATGGGCAACACGCGACAGGGCTCTTTTTGAAATGCTTTATTCTTCCGGCTGCCGTGTAAGCGAAATTACACAGCTTTGCCTTTCTGATTTTTTGAACGGTTATAATCGTGCAGTAGTAACAGGAAAAGGCGACAAGCAGAGAATCGTTTATTTTAGCGAAGAAGCACAGGCTGCATTAAAGGAATATCTTGAAGACAGACGAAAAGTAATGGAAAAAAACGGAACAACCGGCAAAACAGACAGAATCTTTATAAATCAAAAGGGTGTTGCGTTGTCTACCGGAGGAATCCGCTATATTATTTCACGATATTCAGGTACCGAAGGAACAAATCATCATATTAATCCGCATGCATTCCGCCATACTTTTGCAACAACAATGATCGGAAACGGTGCAGATGTGCGTCTTGTTCAGGAAATGTTAGGGCACAGCTCTATAAGCACAACCCAACGCTACACTCACGTTACTACAGAAAAATTGATTGAGATTTATAACAAGGCTCATCCACATGGGCAATAAATTCATTTGCCAATTTATCATTTTATTATTATATTTAAACATATGAGCAATAAAACAAAAATCAGAAGCACAACCGTACTGGCAGTTCGCCGTAATGGTCAGGTTGCAATGGCGGGAGATGGACAGTGTACTTTAGGTGACACTGTATGTAAAGGAAATTCCCGAAAAGTAAGAAAAATCTATGATGGAAAAATCCTCACAGGCTTTGCCGGAAGCGTAGCAGATGCATTTACTCTTCTTGATAAATTTGAAGCAAAGGTAAAGGAATACAATGGAGATATCATGCGTTCTGCAGTAGAGCTTGCAAAGGCCTGGCGTACAGACCGTACTTTACAGAAGCTTGAAGCAATGCTGCTTGTTGCAGACAAATCAAAGATTCTTTTAATAAGCGGTGACGGAAACGTAATTGAGCCTGAAAAAGATGCAATTGCAATCGGTTCAGGAGGAAATTATGCATATTCTGCAGCACTTGCATATCTTGACAGTTCAGATTTGAGCGCACGCGAAATTGCTGAACGCTCGCTTAATATTGCAGGAAGTATCTGCATTTATACAAATCAGAATCTTACAATAGAGACACTAGAGTAGCCCTTCGACAGGCTCAGGAACCACGATATGGAAAACATAGAACTTACACCAAAACAGATTGTCGAAAGACTTGATCAGTATATAATCGGGCAGAAGGAGGCAAAGCGGGCAGTTGCAGTTGCACTCAGAAACCGTTTCAGACGCCTTAAGCTTCCGGAAGAAATCCGCGACGAAGTTGCTCCAAAAAATATCCTTATGATTGGACCAACAGGCTGCGGAAAAACAGAAATTGCACGTCGTCTTGCAAAGCTGTGCGGTGCTCCTTTTATCAAAGTAGAAGCAACTAAATATACAGAGGTAGGATATGTAGGCCGCGATGTAGAAAGCATGGTAAGAGACCTCATGGCAGTAGGCTACAATGATGTAAAGGCAGAAATGGAAGATAAACTCCGCGAAAAATCTGTAGACATTGTTGAAGAACGCCTTCTGGATTTATTGCTTCCGGGAACTCAGAAGGAAGACAAAAAAGAAGAAAAGCAGCCTGCAGAACAGGGTGATGTTATAATTCTTGAAGCACCGGATTCCTCTGAACAAAATGACTCCCAGAATCACACCCGCGAAAAATTCCGTCAGATGCTTCGTGAAGGAAAGCTTGAAGACCGCGAAATAGACATGGTCGTTCACCGTACAAGCGGAGCTCCTAATATGGAAATTATTGCCGGCGGCAGTATAGATGATCTTCAGAACAGCATGCAGGGAATCCTTAATATGATGAACGGTTCCGGCAGAAGCAGAAAGCGTTCTGTAACTGTAAAGGAAGCCCGCAAGATTCTTACAGAAGAAGTTCTTGATAACATGGTAGATCACGATAAGGTTGCCGATGAAGCAAAGAAACGTGTAGAGCAGAGTGGAATCATTTTTATTGACGAAATAGATAAAATTGCTGTTCACGGAGAAAGCCATGGTCAGGATGTAAGCCGCGAAGGTGTTCAGCGCGATATTCTTCCGATTGTAGAAGGAAGCAACGTAAACACTAAGTTCGGCGTAATCGACACTACACACATTCTGTTCATTGCAGCCGGTGCCTTTAGTGTTGCTGCTCCAAGCGATTTGATTCCGGAACTTCAGGGACGATTCCCGCTTCGTGTTGAGCTTGATTCCCTTCACAAGGATGATTTTAAACGAATCCTCAAGGAACCAAAGAACAGCCTGATTATGCAGTATACATCGCTTCTGGAAACAGAAGACGTAAAGCTTGATATTACAGAAGATGCGCTTGACCGCATGAGTGTCGTTGCAGAAGAAGTAAATAATTCTGCAGAAAACATTGGTGCGCGCCGCCTTCACACAATCATGGAAAAGGTTCTTTCTGATATCAATTTCGATGCCGACGAACACAAGGGCGAAACCATTAAGATTGATGCCGCCTATGTAGACGAAAAGCTCCAGGGTATCTCCGAAAACCAGGATTTGTCTCGATATATCTTGTAAAAAAACACTAAACTATTTTTTCTGCCTTCCGAAAATCAACTAGATGTAAACAATTTTTCAGGAGGCAAAAGAATGAACAGTTTTACACGCTCAATCGATTTGTTGCAGCGTGAAATGAATGTGGCTTCGCTCAGATATCAGGTGAGTGCAAACAATCTTGCAAACAGCGAAGTTCCTAATTTCAAACGCTCGGTTGTGAACTTCGAATCGGAGCTTAAAAACGCCCTAGATTCAGAAGAAATCGCTAAAAACTCTTTCCAGCTTACAACTACAGACAGTCGTCACATCCAGATTAATACTCCATACGATTACCGTGAAGTAGAACCTCGTCGTGTAGTTGATTACACTTCAACAGCAAAGGCAAACGGCAACAATGTCGACGCCGAAACAGAAGCAAACAATATCCTTCAGATTCAGATGCAGTACAGACTTCTCACACAGCTTACAAGCTTCGAATTTGAACAGGTAAATATTGCTATGAAGAAATAGTTGAGTAAGGAGAAACAGTTATGGGAATGTTCACCAGTATAAATATTGCAGCTACCGGAATGGCAGCAGAAAGACTTAGAAGCGACGTAATTTCTGATAATATTGCAAATGCATCTACAACCCGTACACAGGAGGGTGGTGCATTCAAAAAATCTACTGTAGTTATGAGCCCTGTAAGTGACTCAAATCCTCAGTGGAATAGTCCTTTTGTTCCTTCATCTTTGGATAATGGTCCCGGAAAAGGTGTAAAGGTAATGGAAATCGTAAAAGATACCTCAGAAGGACGTCTTGTATATGATCCGACACATCCAGATGCAATTCAGACAGGCCCTCACGCAGGTTATGTTGAATATCCTAATGTAAACATCGTAAACGAAATGGTAGATTTGATTTCTGCCTCTCGTGCATACGAAGCAAATGCAACTGTAATTGACGGTGCAAAGGATATGTTCTCTGCAGCATTAAAAATTGGACAATAAAATCTAGTTTGACAAATCAGGTTTTATAATCCATAATTGACCCAAGAGGGGAAATATGAAAATACCAGAATTCGGAACATTACAGATGGTTCGCACAAATGCCCAGCATTACGGAACAGGGCAGATTCTGAACCTTACAGAAAATCAGGATAAAACAGGAATACTTCATACAACTCAGAAAGACGGAACTATATCATTTAAAGATTATCTTTTAGATGCAGTAAACACTGTAAATAATCAGCAGATGGATGTTACAAAGCTTCAGGAACAGCTTATAACAGACCCTGACAGTGTTGAAGTTGCAGATGTTACAATCGCTATGTCTAAAGCACGCATGAGTCTTAATCTTGCACAGACTGTAATTGACCGTCTTGTTTCCGGCTGGAGCGAATTAACGACCGTTAGGTAGTGCTTACATTTTTTGAAAAAATCTGTTGCGAAATTATCCCTCCTATGCTATAATTAATTAAATTTAGTATAAATTTGCATTGATTCGTTCAAGGGAGGGGTCTGATGAACGAATGGCTTAAAAAAGTGTTTGGCAAGCTAAAGGACTTGTGGTCCAAATGGAAGCCGATACAAAAAGTCATACTGATAGGCATTATAGTTGTAGTTATTGTTGCAATTATTCTTGCAGCAAGGGTTTCTTCAAAACCAACGACTGTACGACTCTTTAATGCCCCTGTTACAGAAAACACTTCGCTTACAAAAATCTTGGATAGAATTTCTCAGGAAAATGTCTCTGCTTCTGCCGATTCTAATGGTTATATTTCTGTTGCCGACGAAGAAACAGCTCGCCGGATGCGTGAAATACTTATAAGCGAAAATCTTGTTCCTTCTTCAATCGATCCGTGGGCTGGTTTTTATGACCGCAGCTGGTCTACCACAGATTCCGATCAGAATGTAAAACTTAAAAATACGATTCAAAAGCAGCTTAAAGCACATATCGAAGCAATAAGCGATGTGCAGATGGCTGATGTAAATATTGTTCTTCCGGAAAAACAGCTCTTTTCTGCTGATCAGGCTCCTGTTTCTGCAAGCGTAATCTTAAAAACGACCCCTTCAAGTACGCTTCTTACAGATAAAAAACGCCTTCAGGGAATCCAGAGACTTATTCTTTCCGCAGTTGAAGGACTTAAAGAAGAATACCTTATCATAACAGATACAGAAGGTAATCAGGTTAATGATTTTGAGGGAATGGCAGATTATGACCGCCTGACCCTTACAGAAAAGACAGAAAAGTTCAAGCTTAAATATGCAACCGAAATCCGCGCAAAGATTCTTAATCTTTTCCAGAATACATACGGACAGGATCGATGCCGCGATATGGTTGTAACAATCGAGATGGATACTTCTCAGCGTACAAGTACTTCTACAGAATACAGCCCGATTGTAATTAAAACAGATAATCCGGATACACCATATGATGATTCTGAATTGCGCGATACTCTTCCTGTAAGTGAACAGACTATCGTTAAAGAATGGCAGGGAACAGGCTACAATCCTGAAGGACCTGCCGGAGTAGAAGGCCAGACCCCGCCTGTATACTCTGATATGTCAAATGTCATCGGTAAATCTACCGAAACAGGAAAGACTGTAAACAATGCGCTCAATTCAAAGCAGACAAACGAGATTTCTGCTCCAAAAATCGATAAGATTGCAGTTTCTGTAAACCTTGACGGTAAGTGGAAGCTGCTCAAGGACAAGAACGGTAAGCCTATTGTTGATGAAGAGGATGGTTCTCTTAAACGAGAATACACAGCGCTTACACAGAATGAGCTTGCCGATGCAGAACGTTCTATTCAGGGTGCAATCGGTTATGACAGAAATCGTGGTGATACAGTTGTTGTAACAAACATGGCTTATGACCGCGATAAGGAACACGAAGAAGAGGATGCAGCTTACTTTGCAAGAATCCAGCGACAGAGAATGATTGTTCTTATTCTTATTGCTGTTGTTGTTGTTCTTCTTGGATTTATCCTGTTCCGTGTTATCAGTAAAGAAATTGAACGCCGCCGCCGCGAAAGAGAAGCACGACTTCTTGCAGAGCAGCAGGCAGCACGAGAAAGAGCACTTTGGGATGCAAAAGACGAAGGTATGGAAGTTACAATGTCTGTCGAAGAGACAAGACGTATGGAGCTCCAGGAAAATGCTATTACTATGGCAAAAGAGCATCCTGAAGATGTTGCAATGCTCATTAGAACTTGGTTGATGGAGGAATAAAATGGCTGACGAAGATTTAACATCTGCAGACAAACCAAAAGGTTCAAATCCTAAGCCTGTACCAAAGCCTGGTAGCCTTAAGCCTGCCGGCAGTAGTTCATCCTCAAAGAAAAATCAAAAGGATTATAAAAGTTTAACTGGTCGCCAGAAAGCCGCTATTTTCTTAATTTCTCTTGGACCAGAAGTTTCTGCCGAAATCATGAAGCACCTTCGCGAAGATGAAGTAGAAACACTTACCTTTGAAATTGCACGTCAGGAAAAAGTAAACCCTGACTTTAAAGATGCCGTTCTTGAAGAATTCCAGGAGCTCATGAATGCTCAGAACTTTATCACTACTGGTGGTATTGATTATGCTCGTGAACTTCTTGAAAAATCTTTGGGAAGCCAGAAGGCTATCGATATTATCAACCGTCTTACAAGCTCCCTTCAGGTTCGTCCGTTCGACTTTATCCGCCGAACAGACCCTGCACATTTGCTCAACTTTATTCAGCAGGAATATCCTCAGACAATTGCGTTGATTCTTGCTTACCTGGAGCCTGGAAAAGCAGCTGTAATCTTGCAGAACCTTCCTGAAGAAATGCAGGCTGAAGTTTCAAAGCGTCTTGCTACAATGGACCGAACTTCTCCTGAAGTTTTGCGTGAAGTAGAACGCGTATTGGAAAAGAAGCTTTCAACTCTGTCTTCAGAAGACTATACTGCTGCCGGTGGTGTTGAAGCAATCGTAGAAATCTTGAACCTTGTAGACCGTTCTTCAGAAAAGTCTATTATCGAATCTCTGGAAGAAGACGATCCGGATCTTGCCGAGGAAATCAAAAAGCGAATGTTCGTATTCGAAGATATCGTTATGCTCGACAACCGTGCTATTCAGAAGGTACTCCGCGATGTCGATCAGCAGGAACTCGCAAAAGCGCTTAAATCTGTTGATACCGAAGTTCAGGATAAAATCTTTGGAAATATGTCTAAGCGTGCCGCAAGTATGCTTAAGGAAGATATGGAATTCATGGGACCTGTCCGCTTGAAGGACGTTGAAGAGTCTCAGCAGAAGATCGTATCTATCATCCGTCGTCTTGAAGACAGTGGTGATATCGTTATTGCCCGCTCCGGCGAAGATGAGCTCGTAACCTAAGGTAGGATGTGAGGAAATAAAAGTTTATGGCAAAGTCTGTATTTCGTCCTGGTGAAACAAAGTTAGAAGGTGATAAAGTTCTCTTACCTTTGGTTCATAATTATGCACCTGTGGAAGAAGAAATTCCTGTTATTCAGGAAGAATATCATGGTCCTACTGCTGATGATTTGCGTAAGGAAGCCGAAGCTTTCAAGACACCGTGGGAATCTGAAAAACAGAAGATGCTTGCTACTGCTCAGGCCAGTGCAGATGAAATTGTAAAGAAAGCCGAAGATGCAGCCTTTGCAGAAGTAAAGCGACAGACAGATGCTGCTGCAGTAATAAAATCAGATGCAGAAACAGAAGCAGACAATATAATTGCAAAGGCTAAGGCAGAAGCTGCACAGATTATTGCAGATGCCGAAGCAGAACGTGACCGCCTTAAAAACGAAGCAGAAACAAGCGGTTATGAAAAAGGTCATCAGGAAGGCTACGAAAAGGGTGTTGCAGAAGTAGAACGTCTTATAGACAGAATGCACAGAATCCTTGAAGCAGTAATGCAGCGCCGAGAAGAAATCCTTGCAGATACAGAAAGCCAGATTGTTGAGCTTGTAATTTTAATGGCACGCAAGGTAATCAAGATTCTTAGTGAGAATCAGAAAAATGTTGTTATGGCAAATACACTTGCTGCCCTTAAAAAGGTTAAGACACGTGGTGAAGTTACGCTTCGTGTAAATCTTGAAGATGTTAAGCTTACATCATCTCATGCACAGGAATTTATTGAGCATGTAGAAAATATCAAGGGAATTACAGTTCTTGAAGATTCAAGCGTAGAGCGAGGCGGCTGTATTGTAGAAACAGACTTTGGTGCAATCGATGCACGTATTTCCAGCCAGCTGCAGGAACTTGAAAACAAGATTCTTGAAGTTTCTCCTGTTAAGAATATTAAACGTTCAGATTCCCTCACAGGTGCTACGGAATAAAAGGAGGATTTTAAATGAGATCTTCCTATACAGCTGAATTCAATTTTTCAAAGTATCTCGAAAAGGTTATAGACGCCGATACAATTCATTACATTGGTAAGGTTACTGCAGTAAAAGGACTCGAAATAGAAAGTGAGGGTCCTCGTTCAGTTATCGGCGAAATGTGTACAATCAAATTAAACGATGGTACAACACTTCTTGCAGAAGTCGTTGGTCTTGAAGATAAAACAGTTCGTCTTACAGCATTTGGAAATACAAAAGGCATTGAGGTTGGCTGCGAAGTAATAGGCTCGGGTAGTGTACTCAAGGTTCCTGTAGGAATGTCGCTGCTTGGTCGTACTGTAGATGCAACAGGTCATGCCTGTGATGATGGTCCTGAAATTGTTCCCGAAGCTTACTATCCTGCCGTTGCCGATGCTCCGGATCCAATGACGCGACTTCCGAACAACAAGCGTATTCAGACGGGTGTGCGCGCTATTGATTCAATGCTTACTGTTGCAAAAGGTCAGCGTATCGGTATTTTTGCAGGCTCCGGTATTGGTAAGTCTACGCTGCTTTCTATGATTGCACGCAATACAAATGCTGATATTAACGTAATAGGACTTATTGGTGAACGAGGACGAGAAGTTCTTGATTTTATAAACCGTGATCTTGGAAAGTCTGGACTTGAACGTTCTGTTGTTGTAATAGCAACAGGCGACCAGCCAAGTATATGCCGTCTTCGTGCTGCTTATGTTTGTACTGCAATTGCAGAATACTTCCGCGACAAGGGCAAAGATGTTGTTCTTATGCTCGACTCTGTTACTCGATTTGCCCAGGCACAGCGAGAAATCGGGCTTGCAAACGGAGAGCCTCCTGCTCAAAAAGGATATCCTCCAAGCGTTTTCGATATGATTCCAAAGCTGCTTGAAAGAACAGGTACAAACGACAAAGGTTCAATTACAGCCTTCTATACAGTTCTTGCCGATGGCGATGACATGAACGACCCGATTGTAGATAAGGTTCGCGGTACTCTGGACGGACACATTGTATTGAGTCGTCGTATGGCTCAGGCATATCACTATCCTGCAATTGATGTTCTTGCAAGTATAAGCCGTCTTGCAAAGCGCGTAACAGGAAAACAGACACAAAAAGCTGCTGGTCTTGTACGCATGATGATGGCTAACTATGCAGACAAAGAAACTATGATTACTGCAGGTATATACCAGAAGGGTAATTCTCCTGATATTGATCTTGCCATAGACAAGCATGACGAGATTGAAGAATTCCTTAAGCAGGAAGAATATGAACAGTGTCCAA
>Ga0310690_10006744_pt1 | contig 15006 bp, 13 predicted proteins | sample AusTroGonzalo_MG_2_FD_207661 | JGI IMG/M metagenome (GOLD analysis project Ga0310690, IMG submission 207661) | Bovine rumen microbial communities from tropical cattle in Woodstock, Queensland, Australia - Gonzalo_04 (v2) (version 2) | ecosystem: Host-associated > Mammals > Digestive system >...
CTATCCCGGCACGTACAAGTATGCTGCCAACCAGACTGTGGAGGACGCAATCCTTCAAGCCGGTGGTCTGACAGACGCCGCTTCGCTGGCAAAGGTCGATGTGGCTCGCCGCATCATCGACACCGAAGCTACCGAGGCCAGCGACACCTTAGCCTTCACCTACAGCTTCAGCATTGACAAGAACTATACCATCAGCGAGGCTAACGACTTCACCCTGCAGCCCTACGATGAAATCTATGTGCGCCGCAGTCCGAAGTACAACGAACAGCAGAACATCACCATCGAGGGCGAAGTGCAGTTCGCGGGCAACTATACGCTGACCAATAGTAACCAGCGACTGAGCGAAATTATCAAGCAGGCTGGCGGTCTGACGAAGCGGGCCTATCCCGAGGGTGCCAAACTGCTGCGTAAGATGACGCAGGAGGAGCGCGAACAGATGGAGACGATGCTGCGTACGGCTCAGCGTAACTCGGGCAGTGACTCCATCGACGTGAAGAAACTGCTGACGATGACCACCTTCCCCGTAGGTATTGAGCTTGACAAGGCGCTGGCCAATCCCGGCAGCGACGACGACCCGATGCTTCGCGAGGGCGACCGCATCGTGGTGCCCCGCTATACGGGTACGGTCAGCATCAACGGCGAAGTGCTCTATCCGAACACCGTGCGTTACAAAGAGAATTTAACAGTGAAAGATTACATCGACCTGGCCGGTGACTACACCAACTCGGCTAAGAAGTCGAAGACCATCATCATCTACATGAACGGTATGGTGGCCAAGGCCGACCGTAAGCACAAGCCGCGCCCCGGCTGCCAGATTGTGGTGCCCACGAAGCGTCGCGGCCGTGGCCTGACCATTCCTGAAATCATGACCATCGGCTCGAGCACTGCCTCTATGGCCACGATGGTAGCCACGATTGCCAACCTGCTAAAATAAATGAAAAGGCATAACATCATGGAAGAAAATAGCACGCCAACCCCTCAGCCCGAGGTCATTGACCTACGCGCCATCACACATAAGATTATCAAGAACAGGAAACTGTTCTACAAGACGTTGTCCATTGCCTTCGTGCTATCGTGCATCTACATTTTGGGAGTTCCCCGCACATACGACACCAAGGCCATGTTGGCACCTGAGGTAGATAACTCGCTCTCCGGGGGGACTATTGGTTCCATTGCCGCGAGTTTTGGCTTAGACCTCGGCGACATGCAGACTTCCGATGCTATCACGCCATTGCTCTATCCCGACTTAATGGAGGACAACGCTTTCGTCACCAGCATGTTTGGCATCAAAGTCAGAAGCAAGGACGGTGAAATCAACACCACTTACTATGACTACTTGAAGACAAAGCAGAAGCAGAATATATGGCTGATGCCTATCATATGGCTAAAAGAATTGTTCAAGAGCGATGACGACACAGCAGGTACGGGCAGCAGCCAGTTCGACCCCTACCAGCTATCAAAAAAAGACGATGAAATAGCCAAATCCATCAGAAGTAATATCAAGCTCAGCATCGACAAAAAAACTGGTGAAATAACCATCAGTACCAAGGCACAGGATCCGCTTATTTGCAAGATTATCTCAGACTCCGTCCGGGCGCGGCTACAAGACTTCATCACAGATTACCGCACCAACAAGGCGCGCATCGACTATGAGTACTATAAAAAACTGGCCTTGGAGGCCAAGAACGAGTATGAAAAGACCCGACAGCGCTATGCCAGCATGTCGGATGCCAACACCAAGATAGCCCTCCGTAGCGTCGAACTCAAGTTGGAGGACATGGAGAACGACATGCAGCTGAAGTTCAACGCCTATACGACATTGAGCACCCAGCTGCAGGCCGCCAAGGCCAAGGTTCAGGAGCGCACGCCAGCCTTCACCATCATCCAAGGAGCTGCCGTTCCCATCAAGCCCACTGGTCCCAAGCGCATGCTCTTTGTCTTGGGCATGATGTTCCTGACATTTTTCGGCACGGCATTCTATCTGGTAAGAAAAGACTTACACTTTAGTTTTTAACCTGTCATTTTACGGAATGCCTATCATTGCAGATATACTCAAGCATTTCCATCTGTCGAGAACCAAGGAGACCATTGCGAAGAATCTTTTCTGGGCAGTCTTGGGAAAGATTGTCAATCTGCTTGGTGGCCTGTTGGTAGGTATTGTCGTGGCTCGCTATCTGGGGCCTGAGCAGTATGGTTTGATGAATTATGTCATCAGTTATGTGTTCCTGTTCCAGACTCTTGCCCTTTTCGGTTTAGATTCTATCGAAATCCGCGAGGAGGCTCGTGGCCAGAAAGTCTATTCCACCATCATCGGCACCGCCTTCTGCTTGAAATTGTTCTTTGGCATTTGCTTCGTCATCTTGGCCATCGTCACGTCATGGCTGATGGAGGCCGATGGTTACACGACTCTACTTGTAGCTATTTATTCGCTGTCGGTTGTACTAAATTCACTGATTGTCATTCGCAACTATTTTACAGCCATCGTCCAGAACGAGTACGTAGTCAAGGCAGAAATAAGCCGAACCCTACTCAGCATCGTCATCAAGCTGCTGTTGCTGTTGCTGCATGCCTCGCTTACATGGTTTGTGCTGGCCTATATGTTCGACTTCGTGCTGTTAGGAGCAGGTTATGTGACAGCCTACCGCGCCAGGATAGGGTCACTGCGTGAGTGGCGCTTCGACCGCACCTATGCCAGATTCTTGTTGCACGAGTCACTGCCGCTACTGCTGACAAACGCCGCCGTCATCATCTATCAGCGCATTGACCAGGTCATGATAGGCAGTATGATTGACAAGACCTCGGTAGGGTATTTTTCCGTAGCGGCTAAGTTCACCGAATTACTCATTTTCCTTCCGATGATACTGGCCCAAACCATTACGCCTATTCTGGTTAAAGCCCGCGAGCACAGCATTACGGAGTACCAGGCCAAGGCTCAGCGGTTTATGAACTTCTCGTTCTGGCTGACGCTTTCAGCTTCAGCTCTTATTTCCGTCATCTCCTATTGGCTGATACGTTACTCCTTCGGACCGGCTTACCTGCCTGCCGTGGCCGTACTTCAGATCATGGCCTTCAAGGCTGCCAGTGTGGCCCTGTCGAACACGGCCGGGGCAATGCTCGTCACCGAGGGGCTGCAACGCTGGGCCATCTTCCGCGATGTTTTCGGCTGTATTGTCTGCGTCTTGCTCAACTACCTGCTACTGCCCCGCTACGGCATCATTGCAGCCGCCTTTGTGTCCATTGCCAGCAACGTCGCGGCAGGCTATCTGGCCGATGCGCTTATCCCGGCCTACCGCCACCTGTTTATCTGCCAGACAAGGACGATGCTGTCAGGCTGGAAAGACATCTTTAATTTCAGGAACTTATTATACTGGCGATGATATTCATTCCATTCATATTTTTCACTCTCTTGACAGTCTATCTTTGGTGGAAGCATCAAGGAATAGATATCTGTGTGTATATGGCTGGTCTGTACGCCTTCTCATCGCTGTTAGGCATAATAGTGGTTTTAGGTGACTTGCTCGATGAAGGCGGTATTTTGTTCGACAACTACGACGTGCAATTTCCCCCCTTGGCCACACTGTTCTACTGTGGTTTCCTCACTTTGGGCATATTGCCATTCTCCATGCTCTACAAGAAAGACTTGAAAACTGTTTCCACTCCAAATCCCACAATCGTCCTTGGACTAAGCATTTTCCTGATAGTCATAGCTTTCATAAACCTTTATCTTGTTGCTGACTCTACGATTGAGATATTGTCGGGTGACCTTTCTACGATTAGAACAGACCATTACAACGGCATCGAATCGCCTGCAGAAGTGAAGGCGCAAAGTATGCCGTTCGTCATTAGGTTCCTGTACTATTTCAATGCTTCCACTCTATTGGCAATACCCCTGTTTTTTTACTATCTCTGTTTTAGCAGGATGCCCTGGTGGTTTAATGGTCTGTTGTTTTTCGCATCATTGAGTATGCCCATAGCTGGTATTCAGACAGCCGACAGAACGGAAATGGTATTCTACGCCATGATGTTTTTGTCGTGTCTTATACTTTTTTATAAATCCTTGTCGGCAAAGGTTAAGCGGGTCATGCGCTATTTGACCATTCCTATAGCGTTGGCCATGATTGTCTATTTAGGAGTTGTAAGCGAGGCGCGCTTCAGCAAGCGCGAGTCAGGAGTCGTCGGAAACATTGCTCAGTATGCAGGACAGAGCTATCTGAATTTCTGCTATTTTTGGGAGAATGCCAACTATGACCACATTACCGCCGAGCGCGAATTGCCCATGACCTATCACTATGTCTTCAAAATAGACAATGACGACTATCGTCGAAGCATCCGCTCTGGTCAGCAAGGTTTTTTTATGAGTGTTTTTGCATCATACATCGGTGACATCATGCTCGACCTTTCACCCATTGGCATGATTGTCTGGTGTATATTCTTCTTTCTTGTCATCGCGGCCGTTCTTAAGCGTCCCCATCGGGAAGAACTCTCCGTTGGCGAATACTTGGTATTCTTTGTTCTTTCCGTCATTCCTATCTTCGGCATATTCTACTACCGATATATGTCATTTCCATATACATTCATGCTGATTCTTGTCGCGTTGGTTTATATGACTGACAAATACGACTTCCGTTTTTCGCAACCACAGGAAAAAGAACAAACAGATATATGAAGATATATGCCGTAATAGTCACCTACAACGCCATGCGGCGAGGCTGGATAGACCGCTGCATGAAGAGCCTGGAAGAGAGCACGGTCCCCGTCGTGCCCGTCGTGATTGACAACGGCTCCACCGACGGCACTCGCGAACATCTGCCCGCCGCCTATCCCGATGCCGTATGGATGCCACAGGACAGGAACCTTGGCTTCGGGCAGGCAAACAACTTAGGACTCCGCTATGCTTTGGAACACGAGGCCGACTACGTGCTACTGCTCAACCAGGATGCTGCTCTCGCCCCTGATGCCATAGAGAAGATGCTGGCCGTCAGCGACGGTAAATCGCTGCTCTCGCCCCTGCACCTCAACGGCGACGGCACCCGCATCGACGCGATGTTCCGCTACTCGCTCAGACAGTCGGACAACCTTATGAACGACGACCTGCTCATCCGCCACCAACTGGCACCCAGCTATGAGTCGGGTGAAATCTGTGCTGCCTGCTGGCTGATGCCCATAGCCCTCATACGGATGATCGGCGGCTTCAACCCCCTGTTCTTCCACTACAGCGAAGACAACAACTACTACCAACGTATGGTGTACCACGGTGTAGCGACCCTCTTGGTGCCTGACACGTTTATGTATCACGACCGCCTGCTGCAGGGCAATATGCAGGCCTTCAACCACCACCGGCTGCGCCGCGACCTGCTACTTGAAATCTGCAACGTCAATCATGGGTTCCTCAGCGCACTCTTCAGATGCTTCAAGGTACTCCTCCAATGTTACCTCACCCGCCTGCCTCTCCGTCAATACCGCATAGGAGCATTCTCGGTTCAGATGCTCTGGGTAATAGCTCATACTCCCGCCATTCGCAAGTCAAGGAAGACAGAAAGACAAACAGGCACCAACTGGTTACAATAAACAGTCAGCACATGAGAGTATTATACGTATTAAGTGCCACGATACCCAATGGAGGGGCTACGAAGGCCTTTCTCAGTCTGCTCAACGAATGCAGACTGCACGGTGTTCATCCCTTCATCATGATGCCTGACAAGAATGGAATCTATCGTCAGTTGGAGCAGGAAGGACTACCGGTATTGGCCCTGCCCTATAGGAATTCCACTTATTCCTATACCCGCACGCTCAAGGAGCAGCTGCTGTTCCTGCCCAGGATGATAGCCAAGTTGGTCGTCAACCATAATGCTGTAGACAAGTTGGCTGCTTTCATCAAGGAGAACAAGATAGACATTGTGCATACAAACACCAGTGTTGTCAACATTGGTTTCCGGGCGGCGCAAAAGACAGGTATTCCCCACGTCTACCACATCCGCGAATATGGCGACCTCGATTTCGGCATGCATTATTTCCCGACAAAGAAAGCGCTCCTCAAACAACTCAGCCCTGAAGGCAGCTACTCCATCTGTATCACCAAGGACATACAGAGATACTACCAATTAGCAGACAACGGCCATTCACGAGTCATCTACGATGGCGTGTTCAGCCAACTCGCTGCGATGCCTGTTGTGACAGACAAAGACTATTTCCTCTTTGCAGGACGCATCCAGCCTGCCAAAGGACTCGACCTGCTGCTCACCGCATACCATCAGTATTCCAAGACAACAGCCTCGCCCCTTAAACTGCTTGTCGCAGGAAGCTGCGAAAGCACGCCCTACGTCCGTCAGCAGATGGATTTCGTCAAGGATAGCCAGCTCTCTGCACAGGTGACTTTCCTGGGCGAGGTTGACGACATCCTCGCTCTTATGCAACATGCCAAAGCCATCATCATCCCCTCACGGAACGAAGGATTCGGCTTCTGCATGCCGGAGGCCATGCAGCAGGGGTGTCTTGTGCTGGCACATAACACCTCAGGAAGCAAGGAGCAGCTCGACAATGCCCTGCAAACGACAGGAAAGGAAATAGCGCTGCGCTATGATACCGTAGATGAGCTGGCGCAATTACTGTCCGAGGTGGCACGAAGACCCGCAAGTCACTATGCCACCATGACAGAGCGCGCTTTCCGGGTGGTTAACCAACTCTACACCCGCAAGGTACATGCACAGAAAGTTATTCAATTCTATAGCGACATACTCCATGGCAAGAATCATTAAAATACTGACAATGCGACTGTATACGGCATTCCACCGTAACCGTTTTGCCCATTTCGGCAGGCACTCTCATATAGGATGGAAAGCCATGCGGCTGGAAGGTCTCGGGCATATCTCCGTAGGCGACGGCACCTATATTGCCTCTGGTGTCCAGCTCACTGCTTGGGAAAATCGCAAAGGACAACACTTCACGCCGACTATTGCCATTGGCAACGGTTGTACCATCAGGGAAAACTGTCATATTACAGCAGTCAACAGCATATCCATTGGCAATCATCTGCTGACGGGAACTAACGTGCTGATTACTGACAACTCACATGGCGAGGCCACATACGAGCAAATGCAGCTTCCCCCCGACAGCCGCCCCGTCTATAGCAAAGGGCCGGTGGTCATCGGAAATAATGTGTGGTTGGGTAACAATGTGTGTGTGATGCCTGGCGTCACCATCGGCGACGGCGCCATTGTCGGGGCCAACAGCGTCGTCACCCACGACATTCCCGCCTACAGTGTGGCAGCAGGTATTCCCGCCAAAGTGATGAAACAGCTGTAGCCGAATGACGACAGAGTAAGTTTTCTGCATGAAAATTTGGCCATATCGGGAAATCTGAGTAACTTTGCCCGCCGTAGCCCCACCGAGAGCCGGTTATGCTATAAACGGTAAACAGAAAGCAACAATGAAACCAAGAATCATAGGATTATACCTACCGCAATATCACCCCATCCCCGAAAACGACGAGTGGTGGGGGAAAGGATTTACAGAGTGGACTAACGTCGTGAAGGCCAAGCCACAGTTCCGCGGACACTACCAGCCACGCATACCTGCTGACTTGGGGTTCTACGACCTGCGGTTGGCCGAGGTGCGCGAACAGCAGGCTGAGCTGGCTCGCGAGGCCGGATTAGAGGGGTTCTGCTATTACCACTATTGGATGGGCAACGGACGACAACTGTTGGAGCGCCCGTTCAACGAGGTGCTGCAGAGCGGCAAGCCCGACTTCCCCTTCTGCCTCTGCTGGGCCAATCATGACTGGACCAATAAGACGTGGCAGAAAGGCAGCAGCCTGTGCAAAGACCCGATGATAGCGCAAATGCACTACGACGAGGCTGACTATCGCAGGCACTTTGACTATGTGCTCGCAGCTTTCCGCGATGCCCGCTACATCACCGTTGACGGCAAACCGCTGTTCGCCATTTGGGCACCACGCGACATTCCCGATGCCCGCCGGTTCATAGACCTGTGGCAGCAGCTGGCCCGCGAGAACGGACTACCTGGCATCCACTTTGTAGGATACACACAGAACTCCTCGGGACGTTCTACTAAAAACGGGAAAATGACCCTTTGGGACGCCAATCAGGCTGCCGAACGCTATCAGGAAGTGCTTGACATGGGGTTCGATGCCGTCATGTCGTATGGACTTGGACGTGCCCAGACCATTTGCAACGGTAAGTTGAAGAAGCTGCTCTACTATCTGTCGTACAACAAGAAATACATTCCGCCTGTTCCCATGCGTACAGACTATGCAAAGGTGATGAAGCATTATTATGTGGAGGAAGACAAGTGGGAGAACGTCTACCCCACGTTGATGCCACAGTGGGACCGCACACCAAGGGAGGGCTATCGCAGTGACCCCCTTGTAAACAGCACCCCTGGGAAATTTCAGACTACGGTGGAGGAAGCCCTGCGACTGATACAGCACAAGCAGGCGGAACACCAGATTCTGTTCCTGAAGTCATGGAACGAATGGGGTGAGGGCAACTATGTTGAACCAGACCTGAAATTCGGGCACGGATACATTCAGGCTATCCGGTCAGCCATCGAATCGTCAAAACAATAGAATGAACATGAAGAGGGTATCTTTTTTAGGACATTTCGCCTTTGGCATTGACAAGGCAAACGGCCAGACCATTAAGACCAAGATATTGGGCAATGAAATGAAACGGCAGATAGGTGAAGACCAGGTTGACTTCTACGACACCATGGGCGGCTGGCTGTTCGTGCTGAAAATTCCCTTCATACTGTTTCGTATGCTCAAGAACTACAAGAACGTGGTTGTACACCCTGCTTATAAAGGCGTCAGGGTTATCATTCCGTGCCTCGTTCTTATGAATGTGTTTTTCCACCGCAAGCTGCACTACATCGTGCTGGGCGGATGGCTGCCCAGCTTTGTCGGGAAATACCCATTGCTCAGATGGTCGTTGCGTCGGCTCGATGCCATGTACTCCGAAACACATCTTATCCAGGACGAGCTGAAAAGCTATGGACTGGACAAGGTCATGTATCTGCCCAACTGCAAACAGCTCGACATTGTCCCTGAAAACGAGCTGACGACGGACTCACGGCCACCGTTCCGTGTCTGCACTTTCTCACGCGTCAACCAGACGAAGGGTATCACAGAAGCCGTAGAGGCTGTCAACAGGATAAACAGGGAAGCAGGTAAGACCGTCTACACGCTCGACATCTACGGACTTGTGGAAGATGAGAAATGGTTCGGAAAACTGATGGACGGCCAGCCGGACACGATACACTACGGCGGTATCATCCCTTACGACCAGTCGGTCAGCGTATTGCGCCAATACTTCTGCCTGCTTTTCCCGTCCTATCATGCAGGAGAAGGATTTGCGGCCACTATGGTAGATGCGTATGCTGCCGGCCTGCCCCCCATAGCCACCAGATGGCGCTCCAACCCCGAAGTCGTCACCGACGGCGAGACGGGATTCCTGATCAAGCCTTTCTCTGTTGACGAATTAGTAGAGAAGATGCGACTCGTGGCCGACAACCCTTCCTTTATTGACCGTATGCGGACAGCCTGCGTCAGAAGGGCCGGCCTCTTCCAACCGGCAAATGCCATCAAACCGCTCATCGAGAATCTCGTTTGAACAACATATAAACAGCATCCCATTATGGCACTCACACGATACAACATGAAGCGATGGCTTCTCATGCTTCAAGGCAAAAGCCTGTTTCACGTCAATCAGGAAATAGGCAAATGCTTCACCAAGACAGGACTGACGGGCTACTACAACGACCTCACAGAGAAGGTGACGCACGAACCCGGCCTGCTCGACAGCGACCGGCTGCCATTGCACCCCACAGCCTCAGGCGAGAAAGTGTACTTCCCCGTGGCCGTCTTCCAATACGGTTTCGGAGCCTACGACCTCTACCTTCAGAATGGCGATGAGCGCTGTCTGAAAAAGTTCTTTGAGTGTGCGAAGTGGGCCATTGACAATCAGGAACCTTCCGGCGCCTGGAACAACTTCTTTTTCAGCTACCCCCAAGCCCCGTATGGTGCCATGGCCCAGGGCGAAGGAGCATCCATCATGCTCAGGGTGTACCAACGCACACATGACGAGCGTTACCTCCACGCGGCAAAGCGGGCTCTCGACTTCATGCTGAAACCGCTGAATGAGGGAGGAACTTGCCTCTACGAGAATGGTCAGCCCGTGCTTATGGAGTACACCCATCTGCCAGCTGTTATGAACGGATGGATATATGCATGGTTGGGACTTTACGATTATGTGGTGGCTACTGGCGACAGCGGCTACTACAAAGAGATGATGGACAGGTCGCTCGAAGCATTGGAGCAGCGAATGCCCCTTTTCAGTACCACTTACTGGAGCAAATACGATTTGGCCAAGCGAATAGCCAGCCCCTTCTACCACCACATGCACATTGCCCTGATGCAGGCCATGTATCAGCTTACCGGCCACCAGATATTCAACGACTACGCTCAACGCTGGCAAGCCAACGAAAACAACCGATTATGCAAATGGCGGGCTTTTGGCGTCAAATCCTGGCAGAAAATATGGGAGTAGCACAAGCAGCACAACCAAAGCCGGCCAAAGCCGGCTATTCACACAATCACAAAAGAAACTAGAAATTTGGTACTATCAGAAATTATTGTTACCTTTGCAGCCGATTTGTGTTAAAGCGACGTATGGAACAAGAGTTAGTATCAGTCATCATGCCTACCTACAATGCCGGCAAAACCCTTGCCGACAGCATTGAGAGCGTGCTTGCACAAACCTATCAGAACCTGGAGCTACTCATTACCGACGATAATTCCACTGACGAGACGACGCTGACCATACTCAAAGAATACGAGCAGAAAGAACCGCGCATCAAGGTGTTCTACCAGAAGGAGAACAAAGGGGCCGGCTACGCCCGCAACAACTCAATCAGGAACGCCCGGGGGCGCTTCATCGCCTTCTGTGACAGCGACGACCGCTGGATGGCTGACAAGCTGGAGCGGCAGGTGGCCTTCATGAAGGATAAGGGCTGTGCGCTGAGTTACTCGTCGTATATCATCTGTGACATGGATGGTAACGAAGACGGCATCTTCATCGCTCCGGAGCGCATCACGCTCCCTATGCTCAAGCGCGACAACAAGATAGGCTGTCTGACGGCCATGTACGATATCAACATTCTGGGCGGTAAGATGTATATGCCCACATTCCGCAAGCGTCAGGACTGGGCGCTTTTCATCATGATTCTCCTGGAGTGTCAGGAGGCATACGGCATCACCGACCCGCTGGCTTACTATCGTCAGCGCAAGGACTCCATCTCCAGCGGCAAGCTCAGTCTTATCAAATACAACGTCAGGGTCTATCGCGATGTGCTCGGCTATTCCTATCCCAAATCTCTGCTATATTTCTTCACGCTTTTTGCTCCGACCTACACCTTCAAGGTTGCCAAGAAGGGCTTCGACAGTCTGCTGTATCTGTCAAAGAAGAAGAAAATGAAAAAGCAGGTAAAATAATTCCTAAATTCATGCAATAAAAAACATAGAAGTGCGTTTAGGAATAAAAGAATGCACACAAAATACCTGCGGATGGAAAACGACTACGGTTATGTTTATGACGGTATGAATGCTTTTGAACGGGAAGTCAAGCGATGGTTTGACTTCTTCGCCGCATTGGCTTGTCTTATCTTGTTTTCTCCGCTCTTCCTGGTATGCTATATTGCCATCAAACGCGACGACGGCGGCCCCGCCATCTACAAGCAGATACGCATCGGACGCTTCGGACGTCCCTTCTACATCTACAAGTTCCGTAGCATGAAGACGGACGCTGAGGAGGAGGGACCGCAGCTGTGCAATACTGAAAGGGACGACCGGCTGACCAAGGCGGGGAAATTCCTGCGCGACCATCATCTGGACGAGCTGCCGCAGTTCTGGAACGTGCTGCGGGGCGATATGTCGTTTGTGGGGCCGAGACCTGAGCGCCGATACTATATCAGGCAAATTATGGAGTGCGACCCGCGCTATGAGTATCTCTACCAGATACGTCCTGGCATCACCTCGATGGCTACTATCTACAACGGCTATACCGACACGCTTGAGAAGATGCTCAAGCGTCTGGAGATGGATCTTGACTACTTGGGGAAACGCTCTTGGTGGCTTGACCTGAAGATTGTGGCCCTCACATTCTTCAATATAGCCTTTGGAAAGAAGTTCTAATAAATCTAAGATTATGACAAAGAAGAAAATCCAGTTCAGCCTCGTCTACCGTGACATGTGGCAGTCGAGCGGCAAGTTCCAGCCGCGTAAGGACCAGTTGGAGCGCATTGCGCCGGTGATTATCGACATGGGCTGCTTCAGCCGCGTAGAGACTAACGGCGGTGCCTTCGAGCAGGTGAACCTCATGGCAGGCGAAAACCCCAATGCGGCGGTTCGTGCCTTCTGCAAGCCGTTCAACGAGGTGGGTATCAAGACCCACATGCTTGACCGCGGCCTCAACGCCCTGCGTATGTACCCTGTTCCCGACGATGTGCGCGAACTGATGTACAAGGTGAAGCACGCTCAGGGTGTCGACATTCCCCGTATTTTCTGCGGTTTGAACGACACGCGCAATATCATACCTTCCATTAAATGGGCGAAGGCTGCCGGCATGACGCCGCAGGCCACGCTCTGCATCACGACGTCGCCCGTTCATACGGTTGATTATTACAGTGCCATTGCCGACGAGGTGATTGCTGCCGGTGCCGAGGAGATCTGTCTGAAGGATATGGCTGGTATCGGACAGCCCGCCATGCTGGGTGCGCTAACCAAGGCTATTAAGACAAAACATCCCGATATCATCATCCAGTATCATGGTCACTCAGGTCCCGGCCTGTCGATGGCCTCGATACTTGAAGTATGTAATAACGGAGCCGACATCATCGACACTGCTATCGAGCCGCTTTCTTGGGGCAAGGTGCATCCTGACATCATCAGTGTGCAGTCGATGCTGAAGAACGAGGGCTTCGAGGTGGCTGATTTGAATATGAACGCCTACATGCAGGCGCGTACCTTGACACAGGAGTTCATCGACGACTGGCTGGGCTACTTCATCAATCCGGCGAACAAGCACATGTCGAGCCTGCTGTTAGGCTGCGGACTGCCCGGCGGTATGATGGGTTCGATGATGGCCGACCTGGGCGGCATCAAGAAGATGATCGACAAGCTGCGTGCCCAGAAGGGCGAGCCTGAGCTGACGATGGACGATATGCTGGTGAAGCTGTTCAACGAGGTAGAGTATGTCTGGCCGCGTGTCGGCTATCCCCCACTGGTGACGCCGTTCTCGCAGTACACGAAGAACATTGCCCTGATGAACCTGCTCACCATCGAGCAGGGCAAGGGCCGCTACGTGATGATGGACGATGCCATCTGGGGCATGATCCTGGGCAAGAGCGGAAAGATTCCCGGCACCATCGCCCCCGAGCTGGTGGAACTGGCTGAGAAACAGAAGCGCGAATTCACCGACGTAGACCCGCATACACTTATTCCCAACGCCCTCGACACGTTCCGCAAGGAGATGGACGAGAACGGCTGGGACTACGGTCAGGACGACGAAGAGCTGTTCGAACTGGCCATGCACCCCGAGCAGTACCGCCCGTTCAAGAGCGGACAGGCCAAGAAGCAGCTGCTCGCTGACATCCAGAAGGCCAAGGACGCGAAGCTCGGCGCGCTCGCCAGTTCTCCTGAAGAGATTGCCGCGCTGAAGCACGCCAAGGCCGACGCCGTGAAGAGCCCGCTGGCCGGACAGCTCATCTGGAGTTTCGGCGGCGAGGGCGTTCCCGCTGCCTGCATCGAGCCGTTCATTGGCCAGCAGTACAAGGAGGGCGACATCTTCTGCTACCTGCAGACGAAGTGGGGCGAAATCGTTGAGATTCCCGCCGCTATGGGTGGCAAACTGGTCGACATCAGCGTGAAGCCCGGACAACAGATTCGTCAGGGCGACACGATTGCGTGGATAGAGCGGTCTTTAGCTTAGTAAAATGTGATGAGTGAGAAGTGAATTTTCAGGCTATTATCGATAAGTACTACCCAGAGGACGACGACCTGCGGCGGCTGCTAATCAAGCACTCGCGGCAGGTCGCCGACCGTTGTATGCAGATTTGTGACCGCCATCCGGAGCTGCACATCGACCGCCAGTTTGTAGAGGAAGCGGCCATGCTCCACGACATCGGCATCCGCTGGTGCTCGGCTCCCAGCATCTTCTGCAACGGCACGGAGCCATATATCCGTCACGGTCAGATTGGCGGCGAGCTGTTGCGCCGAGAAGGGTGGGAGAGACATGCCCGTGTTGCCGAGCGCCATACGGGCACCGGTCTGCCGGGTTTCGAGCCGGAGAACATAGAGGAGCAGGTGGTGTGCTATGCCGACAAGTTCTATTCCAAGTCGCGCCCCGACCGTGTGCTGACAGTCCTCGAAGCGGCCCAGAGCTTGGAGAAATTCGGTCACGAGGGCGTGGAAAAGTTCTTGGGATGGGCTAAAATGTTTGAATAAACCATAATTTCTCATTCCTCATTTCTCATTTCTCATTTCTTTATTGTACCTTTGCACCCGTGAAACAGAAAACGGTCATCCTTTTGATGTTCGTTGCCTTTATTTGTATGTGGGCATGCACGCCTTCGTCACTCCGTCGGGATAACAATAAGGAGGTGTCGAAGGTTGTCAGTGATTTACCTCAGCCCGACGATGTGCCACTTGACACACTGATAGAGAAAATCAAGGAAAACGTGCCCGACGCTGTGGCCGAAGTCTTGCCCGATGTTGTTCCCGATGCTGTTCAAGATGCCATCCAAGATGTTGTCCCCGACACGTTGATAGAAGCTGTGACCAGAGGCATATCCGACAGTCTGGTCACCGAAGGTGTCGAGGCCGTGAAGGAGATGGCAAGTGCCCTGAAGGTCGATTCAGCCGTAGCCGACACACTGGCCAAGACCGTTAGTCAGGTCAAGGAGCGCATCGACACTGACGAGGCTGCCAAGGCTGTG
>Ga0310690_10006746_pt1 | contig 15002 bp, 18 predicted proteins | sample AusTroGonzalo_MG_2_FD_207661 | JGI IMG/M metagenome (GOLD analysis project Ga0310690, IMG submission 207661) | Bovine rumen microbial communities from tropical cattle in Woodstock, Queensland, Australia - Gonzalo_04 (v2) (version 2) | ecosystem: Host-associated > Mammals > Digestive system >...
ACGACCGAAGTGTTGACTTTCCCCTCAAGAGAATCATACACGAGTTTTTCTGACGGAACATGCGTGTTGTCCGGAGTTCCTTGGAAGTTTGACACAACGCTCGTTTTGTCTAGTTTGTCCTCGTTATTGACAGCGAATCCTGTCAGAGATTCGCTAAGCAACTTTGTTGACGGAACAGTGTTATCATTTGGAACGTCCGGCATTATTGTTGCTATACTTGCCTTATCAAGTTTTAAGTCCAGAGAATCCTTGACGAGCTTTTCTGAAGGATACCTTGCGTCAGTCGGACTTTCCTGAAAGGATGTCGCCTTGTTTCTTGGATGCTCAGCGGTAGAGTCAACGATTGTGTAATCGGTGTTCCCTATGTTGATATACTCAATAATGTTAGGCATTGTTCCACCTCTTTACAAAAGTAGAGTGGTGTCGAACAAACGGACACCGCCTCTATATAGAATTAATGTTGTCTGCACAACTTTGGAATCGGCGTATTTCATCAACTGCTCGAACCTCGAAAGTTGCTCATTCGTGCTTTGTACTATGCTATTATACGCCATTCTTCTTTGCTGTTCTGCTTCTACTCGCCCTTGTTCCGCAACGCCTGCATTGTACAGATCAAGCATCATCTGAGCGAACTCAGGCTCTGTGCCAGTGTATCCATTTTCCACAGCGTATTGATACGCCGATTTACCAGTATCGCCCTTTACAGTTGACAGAGCGTAAACAGAGCCGTCTTCAAGAGTAAAAACAATTCTCTGAGATTCGTCAGTTGTTATGCTCGTAACACCGTTTCCTCTTGGAATTCCGAGGAACAACTCGCCCGTGATATTATTGAACGAAACTGTCGGAATGTCTGTCGCAGGTAGCTCTGTAACAGAAACGCTAATAAAGCTTCTGTCTATATAACTTGCAAGCTGTTGTCCTGAGAGCTTTCTCGCCTCGCCGTTCTGTTCAAGAACAAACAAATCTTCATTTGTTACAACAGATGCTAATGGCAGACCGCCTATCGTTGAGTCGGCCACTTATATCCCCCCTCCATTTTCACACTTCAAGGATAGCCCTAAGTATTCTTTGCCAATACTGTTATTGTCTGATTATCCCCATTTTCATCTTTATACGTTATAGTTCTCTCAGAGTATCCTTGAGAGATAGCATTGATTGAACTTATTGGGCCTGTAATCGAACTGTCGCACATTCCGGAGTTTATATATCCAACGTTTACATTGTTAACAATCCCTGTCTGAATCATGCCCGCATAAACATGACCGCCGAAATAACAATGCTGAATATTGTTATCCAAATACATAACAGGAGCCGCAACGACTTTTACGCCCTGTCTAGTGTATCGCCCTATATAAACTTCTACATCATGTACGGTAGAGGAATTTACATCCTTTGAAACGCTCCAACAAACCTTGTTGTCGTTTTGTGTGTCTGACACGTAGCTGTTATATCTTGGAAGCGTTGACTCATCTAACGACTGTATTCTTCGCATCAAATCCTCGTACTCAGCCGCATCTCTCGCAACAGATGCATCGGTAGAGTTCATAGATACATCCAAGCCGCTATCCGATTCGCCGGACTCTGGATATTCAATTGATGCAACCGGCATAACTCCAAATTTTATAACCGAATTTCCATTCCCGTATGATTTTCCACCATATCTTAAATAGTCTCCATCTCTTAAATAAGGCGGATACACAAGCCCATCAAACTTGTAGCTGTATGGTTCTTTGCCTATAACGCCTTTTGCAATAATTCCGATGTTAGAAGCACTAATACCTACAGATAAAGGCGGAGTTTGGCTGTGTATGCTTCCTGCCATACCCAATCTCTTTTTTGCGTAATATGTTTTTCCTGTCCTTTTATAATCAGCGGAGTAATACCACACGTTTCCTCTCAAAACCTTGTAAATACAAATCTCGTCTCCGACCTTTTCAGCGTCAAGGTTTCCGACAAGCCAATAATAAACTCCATATGTACTAAGTAGCTCTTGCTTTGTGTAATAGCCGTTTTCGAACTCCCACTTGCTTTCTTCTTCCGAGTATACAAACCTATATGTTCCTGCACCACGTCCTGTTATTGGCGATGTTACAGGCGTGGTTTTTTCAGAATCTGTATATTCCACGACATGTACATAAGGATATCTTAGACTTCCTGTTTCATACGGAATAACGACAGTATCGTATTCCATTTCATAATCAACAAAAGTTGCACTTTTTACGTTTTTCTTGTTTATTGTAAAATCCATGATGTATCACCTTAGAAGAATTCTGTTCCCGCCAAATGTGATATAATTTCCGTACTCGTCAACAAGCAAGAAAGACGGAACCTGGTACTCTATTTGTATAAATTCCAAAACCCCATCGTCATTAAAAACAAAATTCCCGAACCAATTTGAAGCTATTTCTTCAAGAAGCTCACGGTATGTGATTTTGTCATTATCCAACGTCATCGTGCCATACGAAAAGCTACCAGGGACAGTCAATGTGAAGTCAATATCGAAATAGTCGCACAATTCGTTCATCAACAGATTTGTAGATACGCTACTTCCAATATTATTTAAATAGTTTTCGAGGGTACACTCCGTGTCAAATTTAGACATGAAATCATAGCCGTGTATCGTAGTTATAGTTCTATCAGCGTTTATCTCTCTCGTTTCGATAAAGAAAACGCCTTTTTTAATCCAATAAAGAGGAGTTTCTGTATTTCCATCAACACGAACCATTCTCATATACGGCTCTATGGTAGCATTTACATCGAATTTTCTGCCATCAACACGCAAAACAAGCTCAATTTCGCCGGATATTGCATTTCCGACAAGCTCTCTTCCACTTTTGAGGTGTTGCCTTGTCGTTTCAAGACTTACAATTTCGTCCTCTCTGTACTCATATTGTCCGCCAATAACGACTTTTGTCTCGACATAATAGTTACCGGCTTCATAGAGAGCTTCCATTTCTGCTCTTTGAGCACTTGTGTAAGACATTTTTGCTACCTCTCAATCAGCGAGAACGAAATATCATTCCATCTTCCCTTTCCAGATACAGGGTCAACAACGAAACACGTTCCTGGCCTTGTGCTGTTGTACATTTCGTATGAAACCGTTCCCTTTTTCGGGTCAATATTTGTAGCCACGGTAACATACTCGTGAGCGAGTGTCGAAAACACTGTATTTGCGTCTTCTACTTCAAGCGGAAGACACTTTACTTCATATTTTACCTTAGATGTTACCTTGCCACGGTGCATTTTGCCATCAAGTGTACGGCCGGAATCCGGCGAATCAACGTCATTGTCCGTCCATTTCAATCCGCCGGATTCCATGAATCGCAAGAAATCAACGCCGTTAACATTAAAATATGGTTTTGCCATTTACGCCATCCCCTTTGCTTTCAGCGATCTTTCTTGTCTTCTTGTTACCGCCGCTTCTAGCTGTCTTCCATCAAGGTAAACATTCAAGCTTATTGTGGAATCTCTGTCATCGAGCGTGTTCATGAACGCTTTCAGACTGTTGATGCTATTCACAACGTCTGCAAGGCTGACTTCGGTCTCACCGCTTGTAGAGGTTTTGCCGTTAGTTCCATTCACCGAATATGGAGTTACTTCGCCCATAGCCATTGACGGCTTCTCGAAAGCAACATTGCTTGCAACATCTTGAATCTTACTCGCAATGCTTCCGAAGTTTCCGCTAACAACATCGGTTAATCCTTCGAGTTTGGACGATTCCGCAAGGTCGGTAACGGCTTGCTTCACTTTGGGCAACGTTTTCTCAATGCCCTCTATGAAGTTTTCCGTCATGTGGTAGCCCCACTGGTCATCGTCTCTGAGAGGCCCTTCTTTTGGCTTTGAGTGTCCTAACAGCCCCTTGATAATAGAACCTGCTTCACTTGCGATGCTTCTCAAAGCACTGAGCTTTGCACGAATACCGTTTATCAAGTTCTGCACTATGTGCTGACCCCACGTTAACGCACTGCTGATCAGATTTCCAAACGTACTAGAGAAAGATGACCAGACATTATTCAGCCATCCATTCAAGCTACCCCAAACAGTTCCAATTCCGCCAAGGAATTTAGAGACAAGATTCAACGCCCACGTTCCTACTTGATTAACCAACTTTGTGAACGTATTGGTAAAGTTTTCCCAAAGTGTATCAATCCACTCCGTGAGTAAATCCCACAACGTGTTTAAGCCGTCCAAGAGTCCTTGAATAATATCTATTCCTATTTGAATAAAAACCGTACTGGGAGAATGAATGCCAAACGCCGCACGAACGCCTTCAATGAACGGGTCTATAATGTTTGTCTTAAACCATTCCACTATGCCAGACCACGCCTTGGATATTCCCTCTATGAATCCTTCCCAAGTTCCGTCCGCAAGCTCGCTGAAACCGTCTCTCAGAGCTTCCGCAAGACGTAATAGTGCTGGCCCTATGAGTGAAAGCAATGCACCGACAAGAGAGCCGACAAATTTTGCAAGTGCGGCTATAATTCCGCTCCAATCGACATTCTCAATAAATTTAATCAGGTTTTCGCCTATCTTAAACCAGTCAACTTCCGAAATCGCTTTCGACAGAGAGTTTAAAGCTCCAATCAATCCCTCGGACAGTATTCTCGCAACTTCATCCCATTTCAACTCTGCCAGAAATCCGCCGAGAATCTTGATGGCCATCGTTATTTTGCCGACAAGTATTTTCCCTAAGTCTTCTCCGTTAACTCCTTCCATGAGTCCGTTGAAGAATTTCGCAATGCCTTCGCCGAGTCCTTTCCAGTTTGTCTCGTCAATGACTCTCGCTATCATGTGAAGTGCACCGCCGAGAACCTTGCCTGCTTTTTGTCCGAACTCATACGCTTTTGAATTAAACGTATCTATGAGCTTGTTGAATTTTTCAATTATCAAATCTGCGGCGGCATCCCATTCGCCTTTCTTGAGCATGTTAGCCAAGTCTTTCATCCATTCGGGCGGTTCAAAGTCCTTAAGACCTTCCATTCCGCCACCGCCGCCACCGCCGGTATCATTATCTTGCAGTAGATTCAGTTCATCGAATCCCAACAGCGATTTCTTTAACGCATTCGCACCGCCTGCCGCCGCATTCCCTGCTTTAGAAAGCTGAGACGCACTTTTATTTGTTACTCCAAGCAATCTAAGGAATGTAAGGAAATAAGACACAACGGTAGTTATCCAGTTAACTACTTTGGTAATAATCGGCCCAAGCACATTTCCTAACGCAGTCCAACAGGAGCTGAGCTGACTTGACAGCCTTTGGTTTTGCGACATGAACGCACTTACGGCTCTGCTTATTATCTGATAAGCACCGCCAACGCCGAGAAGTGCAGGCCCCCATTTCATGATAGTTCCAAGCACGCCTTTTCCGACTCTTGTCACTCTGTTCATTGTCGAATTGGCGTTTTTCCCGATCCCGAGAAATGAAGAGCCAATTCCTTTCAGCGAGCTTAAAAAGCCTTTTGTGTGCTTTCCTATATTTCCAAAAGCCTGTTTAGCGTTGCTCCCAAACGACTTTATAGCACTTTTTAATTTTTCACTGCCTGCCTCAAAACCGGAAGTATCAATTCCGGTATCAATTATCATACTTCCGTCTCCGCCCACGTTCTCACCACCTTATCCTAGCAACTTGTTCAACAATTCCTTTCTTTCCTCGTCTTCATCACTAAGCTTTTCTTTTAAGACACAAATGCTCTTGTTAGAATCCCAATATTCTTTTTCCCATCCCTCTAACGCTTTTCCCTCGTTTTTCTTTTTTCTGAGGCTCAAGACGGTTGAATAAGTGCATTCCCCGATCTCCATGAAATACCCCATGAAAGTCCACCAATGAAGATAATCAAGTGCTCTCACTTCAGTTCCTGCAACTCTGTTTACAGCCGCTATAAGAAGCCTCTCGTCCTGTTCGAAATCCATTATCGGCTTCGTTTTTTTCGATTTAGGTAAAGACTTCTTTTCTTCCCCTAAATCTATAAAAATTGAGGCAACCTTAAAGGCCGCCTCATAATCCTCAACATCAATATCCTCGAAGTCTTCAAACAAAACATAAAGGCATATAAACGCCTTTTCCTTTTCAGACAAATTCGGGTCGTTCATTGCGATTATGATTCGCATTACGTCACGAAAATCTGTCCTTATAGGATGCTTTTTGCCGTTAACCTCTAAACTAGTCGGCAAATCATAAATCATTTTCTGCCGTTTTTGTGTGCTCCGGTTCTAAGTCCATGCGTGTATCTTTCCACTCTCGCATTGATCTTCTTTGCCTCAGCGTCCATTCTGTTCGAAATATACTGTGACACGGCATTCAATGCGTTTTCGCAATAGAAATTACCGCCGACCGGAGAGAACGGATTCATCTTGCCGAAAAACGCTTCCGCAAGATTTCCGCCGAATAGATAATTGCACATATCATAAAGGCGTTTTTCTGCTTCCTCAAGAGCCGCAACGTCATTAGACTCAACGCCGGTTCCGTCCGAATTGATATTCGCATTTTCGAGCGGAGCAACTACGTCCTGAAATCTATCAGCCACTTCATTAAACCGCTTAATTATGCCGATATCTGTCGGCTGAAAATAAAAAACGCCAATTTCCTCACCAAATTTGTTTTTGATCGGAACACGTTCCGCACCATCGTCAACTACAAGCGTTTCCACGCCGCTATCGTTAACGATTTCATATCCGAGATATTCGCTCATATTTAACCTCCATTAATATCAGCGTGTTATTAAATTCCTCTAACATAGAAAATAAAGGGTAGTCTGTTTCAACTACCCTTTATCATCAAGTCGCCGTGAACGTCCAACTATCGCCGCTCTTTGTCATAGTACCGGCAACACGGTTACCGGCATCATAGACAGTGAACGGAATCTGATATCCGGATGTATCACCGCCAATAGTATTCGGTACAACCCAACAGTCTTCTCTGTACGCCCAATCGCACACAAGCTGATTAGAGCCATCAAGATGGAACAGAGCATCTACACGAGATGTGCGGCAATCATCGCCTTTGCGTCTCTCGTTGGCGATAAGCTCAAGCTGTTCATACAGCGGGTCGCCACGATAGCAGTAGAATGTCTCCGCCGCCGCCTGTGTCTCATAGCCGTTGTGGATAACTTTCTGAGCACCGAGAATGTTCTTGCGAATTTCGACCTGAGGGTTAAGCTCAGTTGCGAAAGACTCAAGGTCTTCACCAATGCGATACCAACTAATCGTGTCGCCTGCTTCGAGATGTGCCGGGTCAGAATTGAAGTTCGAATCGATGAAATGTGCGAGATACTGTCTTTCAATCAATTCCATAATGCAAACACCTCTTCTTTATCGATTAAATTCGTTGCGATATCTGATAGCCAAATCCATAGCCCAGATTTCGCTCTTATCTTCGTTTATCTGTGCGAGATAGCACGGAGACTGCCTCATGATCGTGCGAATCACACGGCCGTGAGTCAACTCAGGCCAAGCATGCAAGACAAACGTTTTGTTATTTATCGTCACGGGCTGTCTTGTCATCCAACGAGCAAAAGTATCCATCCATTCTTTCACTTGGATTTTCCGCTTTTGATTAAGCCCGGATGCCTTGTAGACTACCATGAACGGATACGTGCACTCCTGCCTCACATGGCCGGTAATGCTTTCCCTCTCATCGTAGATGACCGAACCTGATGTAGCCATAATTGTTAGGCCGTCTTCAGGGTCAGCGTTTGTGAAATCAAAGTGCTCTCCAAGCATCTTGTTTAAACCCGGATACGAGTTTGCCATCTCCATAAGAGCATCGGTAACATACTCATATCCGTCTATGTCGAGAGCAATCGGTTTGTTGTCAGCCATTTTACTTACCTCTCAGCAATATCCTTCTCACCCCTCGAATAAGTTCGGGCTTATAAGTTTTAATTGTATACTGACCCCAATATGGCTGTGTCAAAGGATTTGTCCAACGGTAATAACGGCCTGTCAACGGATTGAAGCCGCAATAAAGCTTGTCGCCATACGCCATCGATGCACGAATCTTTCCTGTTCCGATATTCGAATAGTTCGTTGCGTTGATCATGTTCCGCAAATGCCCAGTTTTCCGTGGAATGAACGGTTGCATTTTCTTTAAAACTTCCGTGTCAAGCCACCTCTGTGCCTCACGAAATCTTCCGCCGAATCTTGAGAATTTTACTTCGCACCGAACATACTTGTTCGTGTACTCGAAATCTTCAAAGTTGGTAAAGAACTTCATGGCAACTACCTCGCCATTATTTCGAAATGAGGAATCAGATTGAATCTTGAGACTTGCTGTATTGCGAATACGTTGTCGTATTGCTTGTTCATGTAGTTGTAAAACCCAAGACGCTCATACGAATCATCGGCAAATGTCATGCTGTTTCCAAACACGCCTTCCATAAAGAAGTCGCATACTTCACTGCCGCCATAAGCGAACGTAATGCCGTTCTCGGGGCAATTGAGCCGTCTGAATTCTTTTGGCTCATAATAAATCTTGTCGCCGATATAAGCCTTACCGTCTTTAACGGTATATCTGACGTGTAACGTAATAGTGTCCATAGCAGAGTCTCCATAGGAACTCCACGAATCGGATTTTCCAATTATTAAGTGAACCTTTTCGAGAACTGTCGGTCTCCAAAGTATTTCACCGGTTACTAACACTATTCTGTTGAACAACGTTACAGTCTGTTTATAAAGAGCATCAAACCCAGGCATAACAACTATCCTCGCCAGACACATGAATCGGAACAACGACCATACGCCTCAATTGCAGATACTGTGTGCCATAAACCGTTAACGCATATTCAGCATCCGCTTGCAGATTGCCTGTTCCGCCCCCTGCAAAGCTGATCGAAGAACCGCCGTCGGACACGCTTGAAGCCACAAACGAGTTTCCAATCTTGCCCATTTCTCCAAGAGAGTTTTCCCCAAGACCTGCCATTTTCAACTTGTGTGCCACAAGAAGTGCAATCGCCTGATAATAAAGATTTCCGAACTGTTTTTTGCTCACCATAGGCTTTACGAAGTCAATCCACTTCTTGATGGTGCTTTCGTCCATTTCGGCAAACTCGTCTTGACCCACCATGCGAATCATATCGATTAACTTTTCATATTCCTCTTCGGTGAACACAGTTATCACTCCTCTTTATTCGGCCTTTTTGCGTGTTCTTTTCGGCTTTTCAGCAACCTCTTCTTTGGGTGCTTCTTCAACAGGTGCTTCCTTTTTGGTTTCGGTATAGGAAAGCTGATTCAGTCCGGCCATCAAAACAATGGACGGCAGAATAATCTTTTTGCCGGTCTTCTGTCCTCTTTTGTCGAATTCATCGACATAGACAACATCGTCAGGAATATCTTCCGACTCACCAGGCATCAAAATGAACGTTCCGATTCCAATCGGTTTCGGAGCACCTTTGTCAGTGGTATTCTTGATAAGCATATTTTTACCTCCATTTAAATTTTGACAGTTTTATGCAGATGGCTCAACAATCTTAATAGTATAAGTTGCTTCCTCGTAGCCATCCGCCCAAAGAGTGAACGTATCTTTTGTGGACTGCGAATTGTCTCCTGCAAGAACCAGGTCTGCCGCAACCCAACGCACAAAATATCCTGCACTCAGACTGCAAAGAGTAGCCTCTTCAACGTCTTCTGCCCCAAGAGAAGTGCCGTTGTACTTCAGATTCGTGATCGGACTAACGCCGACACCAACGCCGATTCCAAGCCACTTGTGCGTGCCCCAATTGCCGCCGCCGTTGAAATCTTTCAGAGCGGAAACTTTGCTAGAAAGCGTAATTGTAATCACGCCATCTTCCTCTTCCACGCTTGAAATCTTTCCAGTGTTGAACTGCCTGTCGGCATGTCCTTCTACCGTGTCGGTTACTGTAGCAAACGCCATTGTGAACTGATCAGCTTTGATAACGCCGCTGTTCTTCAGTGCTCTGATAAGTGCATTCAGGTCTGCAACAACACCGGCAACGGTATTCGCTTTGCTTTCCTCAACTTCGATAGCACCAGAGGCAACAGGCTTGCTTTCACTGAAGTAATCAGCAATCCTTTTGAGAGAATCTCTGAGTCTGTCGCCGGTAGGATTATTCACTTCGTCTACTCCGGAAAGAGCATCGGCAATCCTATCAATTTCTGTAATAAGTCTGTCTTTCGGGCCAGAATAATCTTTACCCATTTTTATTCCCCCTCTTGATAGATAAAGGGGATATGGTCTGTTTTAACCATATCCCCTTTTTGTCATTAGACACCAACAACAACGAGAGCGGACAGCGGATAGAACACGATTGTGCCTGCAACACGAGTCTCGCAAGGAATCAGAGTCTCAAGGTTACGAGGCTGAGCCGGGTTCTGAGTGTAAGCCATCGGGATATTGATCTCAAGCTTGTCGGGATCGTTGGTGAACAGAAGAGCAACGGCCTGTCCGGCGTTATCAGCAACGCCAGGAGCACCTTCCGCATACGGGTTGGTAGTAAAGGCGTTGATATTCAGTTCTGCGGCGGAGATAATCTCCTTGAGGTACGGAGCATGGTCTTTGATGTAAGACAGCACCGTGGCCTCGGTATCGCCAAGACGCTTCAGAGACAGAACAGTGTAAACGTCAGTCGGCAGAACCAGTGTGTCAGGACGCTCAACATCCATCGTTGTGCGAGAAACCTGCCCATACATGGCGGTCACGTCAGCAACGATTTCGTCAGCGGTCTTGCCTTCCCAACTGATAGCACCAGAAGTGGCACCGGCGGTCAGGTTCATAACCGGAATGTTCTGACCAGTGGACAGAACGCCAAGCAGTCCGTTGGCATCATCGCCTGCCCATGCGATCTTGTTAGTCGCATTGTCGATCTGGAAACGAGCACTCTCAGCCTTACGAGCATCGAGAGACTTTCCGCTCATACGAGATGCACGCATTTCCTGATTGCTGTAGCCATAGGAAACGCCAAGAGTCTTGACGGGCACGCTGTGAGGCACGCCATTGACATCGGCACGAGGAAGATCGGTGCTGTAGTTGTCAATGATCTTTGCGAAGCCTTCCATATCGTAGGTGTAGAAAGTAATGGACTCTGCACCAGGATTGGTATCGCTGTTCACAGGGAACGTATTCAGAGCGGTGAACTGGGGATAGAGCTTGTCATAGCTCTTGGACTTGACATAGTCAAGCTCACGGGCCATGAAGACAGCGGCCGCATCCACGCTGTCGAAGCGGAACATCTTCCGCTCACCCCGCATTGTCGCCATCAGAGAAGCGGCGGCACCGGAGTTCTTCAGAACAGCCTTATCAAGCTGATTGTAAGTAGTACGTTTAGCCATAGTACTTTATCCTCCTCAAAACAAGAGTTTCAATTAGGACTGAGCCTGATCAAAAAGCTCAATGACGGCAACACCGTCAGAAGCTCCGGTCAGGAAACGCCCCTTGACTGCGACAGTGCTACTGGAAGAATCAGTGAAGCATCCAGCGTCATCGCCAGTCTTAACGAGATACACAGCCTTGCCGTAAGCAGGGTCAGCACCCTCAGCAAGAAGGCCGTAGATACGACCATAGCGAAGAACACCAACGGTGCACTTGTTCTTCAGAACAGGGCCGCCGTCCATAGTGTTTTCGTTGGTGCGGCGATTGGTAACAATGCCTTCGAACTTAGCCGCAGTAGCATCGGAATCGGGAACCGCAACGCCAACACCGGGGGTAGCACCCTGAACAACGCCCATGCCGAACTTCATTTCGCCATCTGCGGCTTCATTCAGGAACGCATCAACAACAGCCCAAGAAAGGTCATAAAGACCACCAGGCTGACCAATGGGAGTATTAAAACCATATGTAGTCTGAACCATTTTCAAACCCTCCTATAAAATTACTTGTGGTTCATCTGACGCTTCACCATGTTACGGCGAGAAGCATCCGAACCGCTGTTGGCAGAATCCATACGAGCATTTTTGTTGTACATCTGCCGTTTCTGATAAGAAGTGTCCTTAACAGACTGCTTCTTAATTACGTCTTTCGCCATATCAAAACAAGCGTTGATATAGGCATCGCTCTTGCCATCAAGACGGATACCGGGGCGGACTTTCTTGATGATGGCTTTCTTGGCATCGGGAATGGATTTGTGTCCAAGCCCGCTGATTCCGACAGCCTCGCCAAGTTTGTCCATGCGGAGCTTCTGACTCACAAGACGATCAATGGAGTCCATATTCACTTTTCCGCCAAATGCTTCCTCATCGTCTTCCTCATCGTCCGCCGCATCTTCAGCAAACTCATCTTCCTCATCCGCAGGAAGCTCTTCTTCGTCTCCACCTTCGACAACTTCTTCTTCATCGTCTTCAGCATCTTCGGCGAATTCGTCCTCCTCGTCTTCCGGAAGTTCCTCTACCTCCTCTTCCTCCACTGCTTCCTCTTCCTCATCTTCGGGAGCATCTTCCGCATCGCCTTTCAGCTTGTCGAGGTCATCGATCTCATCTTCTTCGAACTCTTCCTCTTCCTCGCCTTCAGCGATAACAGGCTCCTCTTCTTCCTCTTCGCCTGCCGCATCAAAATTGAGCTTGGCAAGCAGAGTATCAATGAGGTCGAACAGAGTATCCAAATCTTCGTCCTGATGTGCAATCATGCCCATTGCCTCATCAACATCTTTCGGGTCTCCCTGTTCGTCACGGCGATCACGCCGCTCTTTGACTTCGGCGACTTTCTTTTCGACATCGCCGAACTCACCTTCGGGGGCTTCCTCTTCAACTGCGACTTTCTTTTCTACGTCTTCAGCGTCAGCCTTAGCCGCCCTTTTCTGCTTGTACTCCTCGACCGCTTTCTCAAATTCTTCGTCAGAAAGAATTGCATCGGCACGAGAAGTACGCTTGGTGTTCTTCTTGGTCATATTCTTCCCTCCTGTCAGGATAGTTTTTTCAGCACGGCCGTCCAAGTTCAACCGTGCCTGTTCTCCGGCTCTCGCCTCTCGAACAAGAGCCAAGTGATTGATGCGGATGTTCTTCTGAACAGCGTCATAGCGTTGACCATTCCAGACACCGGGCGTTTCATCCAAATCAAGGTTATATCCAAGACTTAGCTCTTTCAGCCCGGCAGACTTCATTGCGTCTGTGTCATGGATGATAATCTCGGCTTTGACGTCATCGCCACTTCGCTCTCCTTTGCTTAGAATAGTTCCTATCTGGTTTTCAGCCACGTTGTCCTTATCAATCAGACCTGCATCATGAGTAAGAACAACAGGCTTCCCCACATAGCTATTCAAGCTTTCTGGAGAAAAAACATCCTCAGGAAGCCGAAGTTCCCTTCGCACTTTCCCATTGTCCATATATTCGAAGATTCCACATGAAGTCAGAATAGGTCTGTCCTTCAAGTAGCCTTCGGGGGTGAAATACGCTCTCGGCATGGGCATGCTGTCGAAACGTACAACACTTGTAAGATTAGGCATAATTGCACCCTCTCCTTTCTGCCTAATCGCAATCGAGATTGCTTTTAAGCAAAACTCCCTATATAAAAAAGCACCCCTTTCGAAGTGCTGTTTTATAACAAAATATCATTTGATTCTTCGTGCCCTAATACTTCTTTCCACGTCTTTCCCTTATTCAGACACACTTTATAAAGTCTATCTTCATCATCAACGAACTGCTTTGGCAAATTCCACGATGGTATAAGGTTCTGCTTTCCGTGAATTAAAGAATAGATAAATCTGTTTGGAAATTCCTCTCCGTTCATCGAATAGAAAACATCTTCCAAAACAGAAAACCTTATTCGGCCGTCTTTATCAATGACTTTATAGCTCTCGTGAATCAAAGGCAAGTACTTGTCAATGAATTCTTTGTTGACAACATTTTCAAACCGGCTCATATGCTCATGTTCCTCCACAAATATTCATTATACGACTTTTTCACCTTTTTCATCGTTCTGGGCAACATGCTTGTCATGAAATCAATTGTTTCCTTATCTCCGCTAAACATCATCTGATGAACGTTAGCCGCCCATTCGTTGAATGCATGATATCCTTGCCTATAATATTCTCTATCGTGACATCCATAAATGCTAAACACTTGCCCCATCATCATCGCACACATGCAATCGCAAACAGGGGAAACGAGCTTTTCCCTTTTGTTTCTTCTTTCGTACATCTCAGACATTTTCTTACTGTAATCTGGGTCTGTGCTTTTTGCCTGTTCTTGCTTGTCGTAAAACTCGTCCAACTTCTTATAATATTCTTGCTCCGCACCCTTATATTTTTCTCTTTCCCTTTCTAACTTCCGTTTTGGTGTAACATAGCTCTCTATATAATCTTCTCTTTTTGGCCTTTCGCTTTCGCTTGGATAGCCGATTGATCTGTGATATTCACCGATCTCGCCACCGTTAGGCCCACCATGTATATACTCGTCTATTACTTTGTCGAACGACTCTTGCAAGCTCCATGACGATTCGTCGTATAAATCGACATATCTTCCGGTTTCCGCATTGTTTACGCTTATATAGTTTTCTTCACGGTTCGTCTTCACAGAGAATTTTCCAGGGGCAATTCTTTCGAAAACATCCTGTAAATCATCAGCACCATCTTGTCCGAATAGCTTTACTTCCGATTCGAGAACACTTGTAAAGTTGTTTGCTTTTCCTTCCCACTTTGACCCTTCCCCATGAGTAACTATATCGTATTCCATTCCGCTGTGTTTGAAGTCATCCATGTAGTGTCCGTACTCGTGCCAGAAAACTCTCGGATTTGACATGTCCGATTCCTGAAGATAAATAATGCCGTTATCTGGGCTGTAATGACTGCATGCATTCGGATTCGCTGTATCTTCAACCGCCATAATTCTCGCATTCTTCATCGTGTTCTTCAGAACCGACAACTGTGCATCAGAAGCATTCTCTATGCTCTTTCCGATTTTCTCTTTGTCCTCATCTGTCAGCCTTGACACGACACTACTGCTCATGAAATCTTCTTTTATCTGTTTTCTTTCTTCTTCGGAATGAAACTTTATACTCTGCACATTTCTTTCAGTGTGCTTTCTGATTTCATCGAGAGCCTTTCTTCTTTCACCGATGTCTC
>Ga0310690_10006747_pt1 | contig 15001 bp, 8 predicted proteins | sample AusTroGonzalo_MG_2_FD_207661 | JGI IMG/M metagenome (GOLD analysis project Ga0310690, IMG submission 207661) | Bovine rumen microbial communities from tropical cattle in Woodstock, Queensland, Australia - Gonzalo_04 (v2) (version 2) | ecosystem: Host-associated > Mammals > Digestive system >...
ATCGAGTGCCAGGGCAGTGGCACCATCATCTTGGCCGACGGCACGACGAACACGTTTAAAGGCCATTATGAGCGGGCTGCTGTTTATATTCCACACAATACCAATTCAGATATTAATCCATCTGAGGCTGCCTATGAACCCGAATATACCCTTACGATCCGTGGTGGCGGCACGCTCATCGCTGATAACTCTGGAGCCTACGGTGCCGGCATCGGCGGCAGTTTCCAAAACGATTGTGGCAACATCGTGATTGAGGGTGGTAATATCACGGCCAAGGGTAGTACGGGTACTGGCATCGGCGGTGGCAGTAACGGCCACTCCTGTGGCACCATCACCATCTCTGGCGGCACTATTACGGCCACGGGCAGCGACAATGCCGCAGGCATCGGCAGCGGAGAGAATGGCTCCTGCGGCGATATCACCATCAGCGGCGGCACCATTACGACCACGAGCGATGAGTATGCCGCAGGCATCGGCAGCGGGAATAGTGGCTCCTGCGGTGCCATCACCATCTCTGGCGGCACTATTACGGCCACGGGCGGCCGTAATGGCGCGGGCATCGGCGGTGGCAGTAACGGCCACTCCTGTGGCACCATCACCATCTCTGGCGGTACTATCAACGCCACGGGCGGCGTTTATGCTGCGGGCATTGGCAGCGGACAGAATGGCTCCTGCGGCGATATCACCATCAGCGGCGGCACCATTACGGCCACGGGCGGCAATCGTGCTGCGGGCATCGGCAGCGGACAGAATGGCAAGTTCACCAGTATCAGCATCACCAGCGGCATCACCCGCGTCACCGCCACCAGGAGCAATAACTTTAGTAATGCCCCCATCGGCAAGGGATTTAACGACCAGGGCAGCGGCGCGGTGACCTTCGGCGACATGACGATGCATGACGGCACTGGTGATAGTGGTCAATCTGACTGGACTTACTGGCCTGAGGACGGCGGGCCTTTCGGCGGCATTCGGGTATCGGCATCCAATTACGGCAGCAACAACGGCAGAACCTGGACGCTGACGCCGGCGCCATAAACCGAGCGTTTGACAGCGAAGAATATCACGAAATTCTTTGGTGTTTCAAGCGAATTGCATTTAGTCATGGGAACAGGCACCTGGGGATGGGTGCCTGTTTTCAGAAGGCCAAGGTGACTTTCCAGACTCCAGACATCGAGTTTTTGAATTCGAACTTTCTTGTTATTGGCTCATTGTCATTCTGCCTGATGGATAGCGTATAGGCCTCTCCTTCTTTCAGAGGGCCAATCTCATAACTCAGGTCGTAAGGACAAATACATTTGCAACCCTGTTCGGTCTCATATTCATTGATAGTGATGATGTTTTCACCGACAAAGATATTGGCGCCTAATTCCCCAGGACAGCAATTAAACAAAGTATTCCGATGGTTTAAATAGAGGTAGCCTTCGTGGATCACGGAATACTCGATGAACTCTGCCCTGTCTTCATCACCGGCTCGGGTATTGCCTTTGCAACCTGAATTGGCAAAGTTCTTCAATGTGACATTATCTACTGCGTTTTCACTTTCACCGCAACAAACAACCGTTACCATGAACAATACTGCTAATAGGGAAAACAATACTTTCTTCATAACTCTCTCCTTTTAGATAATTGATTTCCGTAATTTATTGATAGGTTGCAAATTTAGGGATTATTTGCGAAACTTCCAAGAAAATGTCGTAAAATATGTGTTTCCGATTGAAATTTGGAAGTTTAAGAAATAGTTCGTATCTTTGCCACAAGAAATATGAAACAGATGAGGTTATGGGATCATAGTCATTCGTCATTTTATATAGTTATTCGTCCTACTGACTAGTTATTGGTCAGTAGGACGAGTTGTCTGTCCCGTAAATTTGGAGGATTGTGCAACTATGCCTATCTTTGCAGCGTCAAAAATTCAAATTCTTATCGTTATGAAAAAAGTAATGAAGAAAGTAATCAAGATTGCGCTGCTTAGCGTGTTAGGACTAGTAATCGTCTTTGGTGTATTGATGTGGTTGGAGTTCGGTCCAATGGTAAAGGGTGCTCTGTCGGCAGAGAAATTGGACGACGGACTCTATTATATGGAATATAGGGGCGACGACGGCTTCGACGGATTGATGGCAAAAGGTGGCGGTGCTTCTGCTGACGAACTGAAGTCCTATATCATCTCTTTCTTGTCGAAGGGACATTACATGCCGGATATGGAATCGAAGAAGAATGATTTCGGCTGTTCGGCCTTGACGGTCGGCACGCCTGAAGGTGGTGTGATGATGGGGCGCAACTTTGACTTCCCATCGGCATTGGGACTCGTTCTGCATACCATTCCCGATCGTGGCTACGAAACCATCACCACCTTTAATGTGAAGTTCTTCGGATTTGGCGAAGACTACAAACCCGAGGGATTCACCAACCAGTATATGGCGCTGTCGTGCCTGTTCTTCGCACTCGATGGCATCAACGAAAAGGGACTGGCCATTGCCGACCTGATGGCTGGCGATACGATTCAGACGCACCAGCAAACCGACAAGCCCGACCTGACGACCACGGCTGCCATCAGTTATCTGTTGAAGAATGCTGCCAACGTGGATGAGGCGTTGGAACTGCTTCGCGGCATTGACATGCATTCTGACATCGGCTCAGCCCACCATTATGCCATGGCTGATGCTTCGGGCAAGAACGTTGTCGTGGAATATGTTGACAATGAGATGGTGGTGGTGGAGTCGCCGGCTGTGGCCAACCACTATCTTTGCGAGGCTAAACGGAATGTGGGGCTGGTTGATGGCGATGACCGCTACGACAGACTCTGTAAACGCTATGATGAGACAGGCGGCGTGATGGACGAACAACAACTGACCGAAGCCATCGCAGCAGTATCACAGCCGGAGACAGATCATTTCCTCGGCACGGCCTGGACGATGGTGATGGACCTGACGCATCCGTCGGTGACTTATTATGCCCGTCGGCATTTCGACAAGCCGTTTCATTTTGAAATAAAGAAGTAGCCTACCCTTTATACTCGCTGGGGCTCACACCAAACTGTTTCTTGAACACCACAGAGAAGTGACTTTGGGTGCTGAAGCCTGTCTTGTCGGCGATTTCGGCGATGGTGTATTTGCCGCTCTTGAGCAGTTCCGCCGCACGGTTCAGTTTGTAGGTGCGGAAGAAGTTGCTGGGCGTCTCTCCCGTCAAGCCCTTGATCTTGTAGTAGAGTTTCGTGCGCGAGATATAGAGCATCTTGGTCATGCGGGTGACATCGATCTCCGAATTAGAGAGTTCTTCCTCCATCAGTTTGTAGAGTTCCTCCATAAAGTGCTTGTCTTGTTCTGAAAGCACGTTGTTCACGCCTTCATCCTCGGTGGTAGTGGATTTGGTGAGGAGTTTACGAACGCGGTCGCGGTTCTTCAACTGCGACTGGATGAGGGCCGAGAGCACGGCGGGCTCGAAGGGCTTGGTGACATAGGCATCGGCGCCCACGTTCAGACCCTCTACCTGGTTCTCGGCGGTAATCTTCGCCGTGACAAGGATGACGGGGATATGGCTGAGTTGGATGTCCTGCTTGATCTCCTGACAGAACTCGTAGCCGTCTTTTCCCGGCATGGCCACATCGCTCAGTACGATATTGGGTTCCTCGGCCCGCATCTCCTCAAGGGCGGTCTCTGCATCGAGGCAGGTGATGAGACGATAGTCCTGCGAGAAGAGCAGGCGCATGTAGTTGATGATCTCGGTATCGTCGTCGACCACAAGGATGGTGGGGCGGTTGTCGTCTTCTGAGTTTATAGTTTGTGGTTTAGAGTTTATAGTGGTGGGCGTGTCGATGATGCGGAAGTCAGCCACACCGTCGCCCTCCAGAGGTCGGCGCTCCTCGTCGGTATAAGCCTGTTCCGACATGGGATAGATGAGCGTGAATACAGCACCTGTGCCATCGCTTCGATTGCCAGCCGTCAGGCTGCCGTGATGCAGTTCTGCCAGGCGACGCGCATAATAGAGACCAATACCCGTGCCCCAGTTGACAATGGCTTTTGTCTGGTTGTCGAGTTGGTAGTAGCGCTTGAAGATGTTTTCCTTCTGCTCCTCGGGAATGCCCTTGCCGGTGTCGGCGATGGTTACCTTCACCCGTTCGTCGGTGGTGTCGAGGGTGATGTCGATATGGCCGCCGCGAGGTGTGAACTTGAGCGCGTTCGACAGCAGGTTGGAGATGATCTTCTCCAGTTTGTCGCCATCGGTCCATGCCTGCAGTTCATCCATCATGCCGAAGCGGTTCAGGGTGAGCCCCTTCTCGCGGACATTAAACTCAAAGGTGTCGCAGATATCATTGAGGGCTTTCACCACGTCAATCTGCTCTACACTCAGGCGCAGGGTGTCGTTCTCCAGTTTGTTGAAGTCCATCAGTTGGTTGACGAGTTTGAACATCCGTCGGATGCTGCGCTGAGCGATACTGATAAGGTTGTGCTCCTCGCCGTCGAGTGAGGCGCTCTTGGCCAACTGCCCCACAGGTCCGGCAATCATCGTGAGTGGTGTGCGGAACTCATGGGCGATATTGGCAAAGAAACTCATGTTCATGGCGTTCACCCGTTTTTCCTGTTCCTTCTCCATCTGTGCCTGTCGGGCGGCACGGCGGGCCTTCACCACATGCTTGGCATTGCGGTAGAGATACCAGGCCAGCAGGCATCCCAGAATTAGGTAGATGAGCCAAGCCCACCACGAGAAGGCTGGTGCCGGCTCTACAATGACGCTAAGCGCGCGCTCGTCGCTGTTGCCCTCGTCGCTGGCGCTGTCGTTGGTGCGCACACGAAAGGTATAATGGCCAGCGGGCAGGTTGGCATAACTGGCCGTGTGACTATTGCCCGCATCGATCCATTCGCTGTCGAAGCCATCGAGCATGTAATAGTAATGCACGCGCTCGTATTCGCCGAAGTCGAGGGCGGTGAACGAGATGGAGAAACTGTTCTGGTCGTGGCGCAGACGGATTTGCTGACAACTGTCGAGCATCGCCTCTATTGCTCCATCCTTGGACGGGCGCACCAGTTGGTTGTGGATCTTCAGGTGCGACAGGCGCAGGGGTATCTTGCGCAGCGTGTCGATGTCGGCGGGGTTGAACATGGTGATGCCGTCGGTGCCGCCGAAGACAAGGCTACCATTGGGCAGTTGGCACGAGGTGCGGTCGCAGAACTCGTCGCCTGCCAAGCCATCGGCCTTGTAGAGCGAGGTGATGCGGCCCGTGTTGATGTCGAGTCGGTTCAGGCCCTTCATCGTGCTGATCCAGAGGGTGCCCTGATGGCTCTCCTCGATACTGGCCACGTCGGAGCACGACAGACCGGCGATGCGCGTCATGGCGTTGGTCTTGGGATTATAGCGCAACAGACCGTTGGTCACGGTACCTATCCACACGTTGCCGTTGCGGTCTTGGTGCATGTCGGTGGGAATGAACACGCTTCTTCGGATGCAGGTCTGCATGTCGGGAATCTTCAGTTGGGTGAGTTTGCCCGTCTTGGGGTCCATTCGCAGGATGTCCTGATAGAAGGCTGCGATGAGCAGACTGCCGTCGTTGAGTTTCAAGAGCGAGGGGATGAAGGTGTAATCGACGTTAAAGGCCTGCTTGGTCTCAGGCTCGTTACTGCCAGGATGGAAGCCGAAGATGTAGGTGGTGCTGGTGGCTGCCCATACCGTGCCGTCGTCGGTCTGCTCGAAGTCCATGGCCATGGGCACGCCCCATTGTCCGAGGATGTTCAGGCGCTTACCGTCATAGTGGCATTTGATGACGATGTTGCTCGTTGACAACCACAACAGGCCGTCGCGGTCGCAGAAGATATGGTTCACGGCATTCTTTGTCTCGCCCGCAGGCAACCCTTCTATCTCTATCTGCTCGGCCTTCTGGGTGGTGGTGTGATAGACGAAAACGCCTTTCAGCATGGTCGATACCCAGAGGTTTTCCTGTTTGTCGACGGCGACGGCGAGTACCGACGAGTTATCGATGACGCGGTTCAGGTAGTTGTCGCTGCCGCCGAATTTCTCCTTATAGTAATAGTCGGCAAAGATGCCCTTGTCGTAGGTGCCCAGCCAGATATTCTTGCGCGAGTCCTGGAAGATCTTCGTGACATAGGCGTCGGGCACGGGAATGGTGAAGCCTGCATCGCCCTCGCCATAAAGGGTGTGGGCCAGCAGGTTGAGCATGAAGAGACCGTTTTTCGAAGTGCTGAGCAGGATGGTATTGTTTTCCAGAAGACAGGCTGCCTGTACCACGCTGCCGTTGGCCAGCAGACGCGACTCCATCTCCTGACTGAGGGGAATGACCTGGCGCGCCTTCGTGTCGAAGAGCATCAGCGTGCCATTGCCAGACGAGAGCATCAGACCGTTTTTCAGCAGTTCGAAGAAGTAATATCCCCTACTCTCTTTGTGTTGGAGATCCACGCGCAGTTTGAAGGTGTCGCCGGCATAGATGAGCAGATTATCAGGCCCCACAAGGAGAATGTCGTCGGCGGCATCGAAGAAGCAGTCGCCCCACGACTGGTTGGTGAGCGGTCGGGAAATCTTTGGCAGGAAAATGCGGTGCAGTTCGTCGTACATCAGCATCTCCATGCCGTTGTACACGAAGATGCGGCCTTTGCTGTCCATGAGCAGTTTGCGAGCGTTCTGGTTGCCCGTCTGCATTGGAATACGCTCGAAATTGTCCTGTTTGGTGTAGCGGCACACCCCGTTGACCGTGGCCACCCACAGGTGCCCCTGTTTGTCGCAGAGTACGCCCTGCACATTATTGTCAGGCAGGCCCAACGTGTCGCCTGTACAGAAATACTGGTGGTATTCGTGGCCGTCGAAGCGGTTCAATCCACGGAACGTGGCAATCCACAGTTGACCCGTGGCATCCTCCTCGATGGCCTGCACGCGGCTGTTCGACAACTCCTGTGCCACCACCAGGCTATGTTCCTCGTCTTTGTCCTTATTGGCATCCTGCTGGCTGTCGTGTCGACAGGCCTGCATTGTCCAAGCACAAGCCAGACAAACCATGATAGATAAGAAAGAATGGCGATAAGTCATATTATTGTTTTAATTGGGTGCAAAGATACGAAAAAAAGTGAATAGTGCGTCGTGAAGAGTGAAAAAATGAACGAATCCAACAAGTTTTGAACAAATCGGAAAATGCCGGAAGCGATTTGAACAAAGGTAAAAAACGAAAAACAGAATCAAAAAGTATAATCATCTTATATCTATTACTTTTGCACCCGAAATTAAAACTTCAACATTCTAACATTAACTCAAACTTTAAAAATCAATGAAAAGAAGATCAATTCTTATGATGTTGTTGGCTTTGATGATGTCAGTAACATCTTACGCCCAAGGAATCAAGGGCGCTGTGATTGACGAGAACGGCGACCCCGTGATCGGCGCTACTATTAGCGACAAGACTAATGCTAAGAACGCTACCATCACCGATTTGGATGGTAACTTTACGGTGAACGTGAATGCAGGACAGATCATCGTGATCTCATATGTCGGTTATGAGACACAGGAAGTGGCCGCCAAGAACGGCATCACCATCAAGTTGCAGCCCGACACCAAGGTGCTCGACGAAGTGGTGGTTGTTGGTTACGGCGTGCAGAAGAAGAGTTCGGTGACGGGTGCCATCTCACAGGTGAAGCCCGAGGATATGGAGAACCGCACCATCGCCAATGCCCAACAGGCCCTGCAGGGTAAGACCTCGGGTGTACAGATCATCCAGTCGAGTGCCGCCCCTGGCAGTTCGCCTACCGTGCGTATACGCGGATACAGTTCTAATGTTAGTTCTGAGCCTCTCTATGTGGTCGATGGCGTGCGCTTGAGTGATATCAGCGGTATCGACCCCAGCACCATCGCTTCGATGGAAATCCTGAAGGATGCCGCCTCTGCCGCTATCTATGGTGCCGAGGCCGGTAACGGTGTGGTGCTGATCACCACCAAGAAAGGTAAGCCCGGACAGGGAAAAATCTCCTACGACTTCATGTGGACGGACGAGAGTCTGGCCCGCATCCCCAAGATGCTGAACGCAGAACAGTATATCCAGTATATGGACGAGGGTAACATCTTCACCAAGGACTATCTGTTGAAGAATTGGGACGGTGTGACCAACACCTCCTGGACCGATGTTGCCTTCAATCATGGTCACATGCAGAAGCACGCCCTCTCGTTTACGGGCGGTAACGACCGCGGTAATTACTACCTCTCGCTCGCCTACCTGAACAATAATGGTATCATCAAGGGCGATGCCGATGTCTACGAGCGTCTGACCGCTACCATCAATTCAGAATATAAGGTCAAAGATTGGTTGAAAGTCGGTACGACCAACCAGATTGAGAAATACGATGTGAAGCAGGTGTCGTCGAATAGTGAGTATGGCTCGCTGCTGACCTCTATCATGATGCTCGACCCGCTCACGCCGAATACCTATTCAGCCGAGAACCTGCCTTACCACATGGCCAATGCAATGGCCAATGGCAAGCAGTTCCTGCAGGACGAGAACGGCGACTACTATGCCGTATCGAAGTTCTATGCCGGTGAGCAGTATCATCCCATGATCATGCGCGACAACAGCCAGTCGAAGAACTCGGGATTCAACATCAATGGTTCTGTCTATGGCGACTTTACCCCGTTGCAGGGCCTGACCGTGACCTCTCGTTTCGGTTACCGTCTGGCCGGCTCACGCAGCAGTAGCGTGTCGCTGCCCTTCTACGGCAATGGCGTACAGAGCCGCGACTATCTGGGCTACAGCAGTTCTTCATCAACCTCTATCTACTACCAATGGGAAAATTTTGCTAACTATATGAAAACCTTCGGTGGCCACACCATCACAGGTATGGTCGGTATGTCGTTCCAGAAGTCATCCAACGATGGCGTGAGCGGTTCGCTGAGCGCTAATGGTGAGGATGCTCTGACCAAGAACGATCCTTTGTTCTACTATCTGAACTATGCGGCTGCTTCGGCCACAAAGGGTGTCAGCGGTGAGTTGAGTGAGAGTACCAAGTATTCTTACTTCGGTCGTGTGGGTTACGACTATATGGGTCGTTATCTGTTGCAGGCCTCGTTGCGTGCCGATGCTGCCGATTTGGCCAAACTCTCAAAGAAGACCCGCTGGGGTTACTTCCCCGCCGTGTCGGTAGGTTGGACCATCAGCGAGGAGAAATTCTTCGCACCCCTGAAAAAGGCCTTCGACAGTCTGAAGTTCCGTGCCAGTTGGGGACAGAACGGTAGTCTCTCTGCATTGGGCGGCTACAGTTACAGCACTGATATGGCGCAGGGCGGACTCTATCCCTTCAGTTCCGGTATCAACTACACGCAAGGGGCCGCACCTTCAACCATGGGTAACGAAGATCTGAAATGGGAGACCTCGGAGCAGTTGAACTTCGGTTTCGACGGTATCCTGATGGGCGGTCGCATGACCTTCGGTATTGACTACTTCACCAAGAAGACCAAAGACCTGCTGGTATGGAACACCACCCCCTCGCTCATCATCGGCGGTAGCACCTCGCCCATCAACGCTGGTAATGTGGAGAATAAGGGTTTCGAGTTTGAACTGGGATGGAGAGACCATATCGGCGACTTCAACTATGGCATTCGCGGTAACCTCTCAACGCTGAAGAATGAGGTGACCTATATCGATCCTTCCATCACCCGTCTGAGTGGTAGCACCTTCCACACCTATACCGTGACCTACTTCGAGCAGGGCTATCCTGTTTACTATTTCCGTGGCTATGAGTTTGCAGGTGTTGATCCTGCCACAGGTAATCCCACCTTCAAGGATCTTGATGGCGACGGTAAGGTGTCAGACGGCGACCTGACCTATATCGGCGATGCCATCCCCGACTTCACTTATGGTATCACCCTGACAGCCGCCTGGAAGGGTCTTGATCTGACGGTATTCGGTTCTGGTTCTTATGGCAATAAGATCTTCAACTGTATCAACCGTCCTGACTATGCGGCTTCGAACCGTCTGAAAGAAGTGTTCTACGACAACCGTTGGACGGCGGATAATCCAAACGGTACTGTGCCCCGTGCCGGTGCTTCGGATATGGACAAATATGCCTGCTCAAGTGCAATGATCTATGATGGCAGTTACTTTAAGATTAAACAGATCCAGTTGGGTTATACCCTGCCCAAGAACCTGATCAACAAGGTTGCCCTGAGTCATGTCCGCATTTATGCTTCACTCGACGACTTCTTCACCTTCTCTAAGTATCCCGGCTTCGATCCTGAGGCTTCGGCCAACTCAACCTCTGGTATGGGTATCGACAAGGGCGGTTATCCCACATCAAAGAAAATGGTACTTGGACTGAATGTTGAATTCTAAAAGAAGAGTAAAGGGATTAGTTTATAGTTTAAAGTTTATTGTTTATAGAAGATATGAAAAAGAATCTATTATATATAGCATTGGCTGTGATGACGTTGGGCATGACAAGTTGCGACAACGAACTCGATATTGAGAAGCACGGTAACCTGGGTAGTATGGATACCTACTACACCAACGACGACAACGTGAACGCAGCAACCGCCTCTCTATACTTGGAGATGCGCAGCAATTACTTCAATTGGTTCTTCACCAAGAATCTGCTCTCGGATGATGTCTGGACCGGTGGTGGTTCACGTGGTGACAACGCTGGTATGGAAATGCTCAACGAGTACACCTTCGGCACCGACAATAGCATGGTAGAGAGTCTCTACTCGGGTCTGTATGGCATTATCTACAAGGCGAATCTGATAATCGACAAGGTTGATGGTGAGACCGCCGTGATGAAGCGTGCTATCAACGAGGCCAAGGTGTTTCGTGCCTGGGCACACTTCGAACTGGCAACCCTCTGGGGTACCGCTCCTGTGGTGAACCATCTCCTGGAGCCCGGCGAATACCGTCAGGGCAACAGTACAACGGCTGACCTCTGGGCACAGGTCGAGACCGACCTCACCGAGGCCATCAACTCTGGTACCCTGCCCTCGAAGAAGGATGCCAACGATCAGGAGACCGGTATCCGCATCACGAAAGAGACGGCACAGGCTTTCCTTGGTAAGGCTTACCTTTTCCAGGGCAAATATAGCGAGGCTGCCACAATGCTCGACAATGTCATCAGTTCTAACAAGTATGCCCTCTTCACAGGCGACTACGACCTGCAGTTCCATGCCGCCTATAACAACAACTGCGAGTCGATGTTTGAACTCCAGAAGCGTAATGACACAGAACAACTGTGGAACCAGATGGATATGGTGTTCATCATGCAGGGCTGGCGTACCGATAAGGTAAACTATAGCGGTGAAGCCCAGAACATCCTCGCAACCGGCATGTACGGCTTCAGCAACCCCCGCAAGTCGCTCTATGATGCATTTGTAGCCCAGGAGGGTGCCAACGGCTATCGTCTGAACAAGACCATGCTGACTTATGATCAGGTACAGGCTTTCGGCGTGAGTGTGCAGACCGGCGCATTCCTTTATGGCAATGAGGGTTACTTCATGTGGAAGAACCAATCCTTTAAGGAAGATTGCGTCACGGACATGTCGTTCTTCCAGGTGGGAGAATATACCGACTTGAAGGTGATGCGCTATGCAGAGGTGTTGCTGATGGCTGCCGAGGCTCATCTGCAGGCTGGCAATAGTGCCAAGGCCCTCGAATACGTGAACCAGATCCGTACACGTGCCAAGGAGGCTGCGTTGACGACGGTGACCATGAATGATATCAAGACTGAGAAACGTCTGGAACTCTGCAACGAGTGTGTCCGTTATCAAGACCTCGTGCGTTGGGGCGATGCAAATACCGCCTTGGGCAACCAGGGTAAGGAAATACCCGTCTATGGTGCTGATGGTGTGCATTGGAACTTCAAGAACGACAACTATGGTTTCAAGGACAAAAACAAACTGTTGCCGATTCCCCTCAAGGAAATTGATCTCAATCCTAACATGAAGCAGAATGAAGGATGGTGATATTATTGAAGATTGAAAATTGAATATTGAAATTAGAAAATTATGAAACAGATTAGATATATCATTGCGCTGATCGCCATTTTGGGCTTTGCAGCATGCGATAGCGAATCAATAGAAGACCTCAGCGGTGAGTTCAGCAACATCACCTTCTGCAACTTCAATACCGCCGATGTCCAGCCTACCGTTAAGATGGGCAAGGGCGTGAAGGCATTGAACGCCAGTTTTACCGATGCCGACGGTCATAACATGATGCTCACTTTCGGCAGTAAGGAATGGATACTTCCCGAAGGCACCTATGCCCCTGTTGCCAGCGTCAGCGGCGCAGGCTCCTATGCCGGTAGCGTGAATGGCGCCACCATTAGCGAGGGGTCCATGGATGTGAGTCTCGTGGGCGAGACCTATTTCGTGAACGGTCTGGTAAAGACCAGCGACGGCAAGGAGTATAAGACCTCATACAAAGGACCGATGACATTCATTGTCGGCGAGGACGATCCCGAGCCCAGCGGCTATACCATGAGCATTCAGACCAGTAGTGTGGAGATTATGGACTGGAGCACCTGGCAGACGACTGTCTATCCCGATGTGACTAAGTACACGGTAACGGTCAGCGATCCGTCAGGCAAACAGGTTGCTCTCTTTGATATCATCAACGGCAATAACCTGAAGGCTGAACAGTTGAAAGGCACCTACACCATCGTAGGCGATGCCCATGATCCCATGCAGATCAGCGGTGGCTACTCTTTGCCCGAATACGGCATGGCTGGCGGTAGCGGTTATATGGACGATAATGGTAAGATGCAGTACCTGCTTGGCGGTACGGTAGAGATCACCACAGCCACAGGCATCGACGGTAGTACGCTCTACTCGATGAAAGGTTCAGGTCTGAGCATCATAGATGCGGCCGGTACCAGCACAACTGGTGGTAGTTTCAACATTATGTTCGTCTCATTCCTCGAAGTGAAAGGTGTTGTGTATCGCGACCTGACCATCGATAGTCAGATCCTGGGTCGTCAGATGAAATACTCTGTCTATCTGCCAGAAGGATATGACGGTCAGACCACCCTGCCCGTGCTCTACATGCTGCATGGCTATGGTGACGATCAGAACTCTTGGCTCGACAAGGGTGATCTGGCTGTCCTCACTAGTACGGCCATTACTAATGGCGAAGTCGGTAAGATGGTGGTGGTGACGCCTGATGCCATGCAGACTTTCTACTGCAACGGTGTCCAGGACGGTCTCGCCTATGAAGACTATTTCTTTAACGAACTTGTTCCCACCGTTGAAGCGATGCTCAATGTGGGTAAAGACAAGGCCAAGCGTGCCGTTGGCGGACTGTCGATGGGCGGTTATGGAACCCTCTACTACGCTGCCAAGCATCGTGATATGTTCTGCTGTGCCTACGCCATGAGTCCGGCCTGTTATATCGATGGCCTGCCCAACCTTTTCGATCTCTATCCTGCAGCCCCTGTCGACGAACTGCCCGACCTGACGATGGAAGTGGGAACCGAGGATACGACGGTATACGGCGCATGCCCATATCTGGCAGGAACAATCCAGCCCCTCGGCCTTGCCAACTTCGAATACATTGAGCGTGCCGGTGTACACGACTGGGCCTTCTGGAAGGGATGCTATCCTAAATTTATGAGCAAACTTGGCAAGTATTTCAAATAAAAAGTGTATATTTGCACCATGGAATAACTAAATGATAGATTAGACAATGAAAAAAGTAATGATGATTGCTGCCCTTTGCCTATCAGGCTTGGCAGCACAGGCTCAACAGAACTTGAGTTGGGGTCAAGGTCCGCAGGTGGCTTCTCCCGATGTACATGCAGACAATACCGTCACCTTCAACCTGGTGGCTCCCGAGGCTAAGAAGGTACAGATTACCGGTGATTTTCTGCCTCCCAACAAGGTGGAATATCAGGGTAATACCTACGAAACGGCAGGGGTTGCTGACCTTGTCAAGAACGACCAGGGCGTGTGGAGTTTCACTTCTGGTAAACTCCAGCCCGAACTCTATACCTACAATATGATTGTAGACGGCGTGAAGATCATCGATCCGTTGAATGTCTATAACATCCGTGACATCAACAATTTGTTCAGCGTGTTGCTGATTGGCGGTAATAGTCGTACAGACCTCTATAAGGTCAACAAGGTGGCTCATGGTACCGTGAGCAAGGTGTGGTATGAGAGTCCTACGGCTGGTATCACCCGTCGTTGCACGGTCTATACTCCCGCCGGCTATGAGACCAGCGGTAAGGAATATCCTGTATTCTATCTGTTGCATGGCATCGGTGGTGACGAGAATGCCTGGAGTGAGTTAGGTCGCGCTGCCCAGATTATGGACAACCTGATTGCCCAAGGTAAGGCAGAGCCCATGATCCTGGTAATGACCAATGGAAACATCTCTCAGGAGGCTTGTCCCGGTGAGACGTCCGAGGGCTTCCGCGTGCCGACGATGATGCTGCCCAAGACGATGGAGGGTTCGTTTGAGACGGCCTTCCCCGATGTGGTGAAGTTTATCGAGAAAACCTACCGTGTGAAGAAGGATAAGGCGCACCGCGCTATTGCTGGACTGTCGATGGGTGGTTTCCACAGCCTCTTTATCAGCATTAACAACCCAGATATGTTTGGCTACATCGGATTGTTCTCTGCCGCTGTGGATCAGCAGCAGAACGGAAATGGCGAGGGACACCCCGAGGTCTATGCTGACCGTAATGCGAAGATTGACAAACTGTTTAGTAAGAACCCCAAACTCTTCTGGATTGGTATTGGTAAGACCGATTTCCTGATTAAGAACAATAACGACCTGCGTGCTTATCTCGACTCGAAGAAGCACAAATACACTTATCTCGAAACCGAAGGCGGGCACATCTGGCGCAACTGGCGTATCTATCTGTCTGAGTTTACACCATTATTGTTTAAATAAAGTATGTTATGAAAAAATTAGTATTCTCTCTCATTTGTCCGCTTTCCTCTCTCCTCTTTGTCGGTTGCACCTCTGCCGATAAGGTGACAAGGAACACCATCAATCAGGAAGAGGTGATGGCAAAACTCTCGCTCGAGGACAAAG
>Ga0310690_10006748_pt1 | contig 15000 bp, 32 predicted proteins | sample AusTroGonzalo_MG_2_FD_207661 | JGI IMG/M metagenome (GOLD analysis project Ga0310690, IMG submission 207661) | Bovine rumen microbial communities from tropical cattle in Woodstock, Queensland, Australia - Gonzalo_04 (v2) (version 2) | ecosystem: Host-associated > Mammals > Digestive system >...
TCCGTCCGCGCCCATCACCATCTCCTGCTGTACGTGGTCGATGGTGCCGGTCTTTTCCTCGCCAGGTTCAAAGGCGTACGCTCCCAGATAGTTAGGGTTGTTGAGTTTCTTCCAGTGTGTCGGCATTACTCTTCTGCATCTCCTTCTGTTTCTGTCATTACCAGTTCCATGTCATAGTGTTCCGTTTCTTCAGCGGTGAGTTCCCTGATGTACGTCGCGTGTCCCCAGCTGTGCCTGCCCTCAACAGCCGACTCCATCGTGTCAACGGAGAACAGCCCTTCCATCGGCTGGCACCCGGGTCCGGGCGGTCTTTGAAACATGGCGTAGATATATCTGGTCATTCTTATCCCTCCTCACCAATGCGGGCAGACGTTTCCGTTTGCTCATTCCTCTTCATCCTCCTCACCGATCCACGCGGGCAGATCCGTCCAGTTCACTCCGCCGCCGACCGGCAGATACCCGGGCCATTCATCCAGTTCCTTGCACGTATGCAGCCTGTTCAGCAGCGTCCTGTACTGCTTCACGCCGTACTCCATTACTTCCGGACTGACCTGCACCACGTTCACGCTGTACGGGGCTTTCTTCTCCTGCACCACGAAGATGAACGCCGGACGGTAGTCCAGCTTCAGCACGTTCATCAGCGCTTCCGTGTACATTGCCGCCTGGAGTGTGTAACCGTAGGAGAACATGCTCCGGTTGATCTTCTCCGTCTCCGCGCTGACTGCGGTCTTGTAGTCGATGATGGCGAACTTCCCGTCAAGTCCCTTGATGCGCCGGTCAAGCTTTACCTTGCACCGTTCGCCTGTCTCCGGGTCCTTCCAGAACAGCGGTTCCTCGTTCCATCCGTCATCCCCCCACAGCAGGCTGTTCGCGAGGGAACATTCCTCAAGCTTTTCTTCCATCTCCGCCATGGTCGCCGCGTCTTCCGCGGACACGATCGTCTTGCCCTGGTTGTCTGCCATAAACGCTTCCCAGATCGCCTTGCCGTCCTTCGTCCTGCGGTCGCACACGGGAGCAATGGCATACTCGTTGGCGAAGTCGTTCCCCTCCAGGATCATCTTGTGGCATGCGCTTCCGAACGCCAGCGCGGGCGTCTGCTCCTGCGGATGCTCCAGGAACCACTTGTACTTCTCCGGCGAATCGTTCATCCGCCACAGGTCGCTGCGCCGTATGCCCTCGGCTTCGTTGTACTCTCTCTCAGTCATCATCCATTTCCTCCAGTTCTTTCTTCATCTCTTCCGGTGTAACGCGTACCATGTGCCGTCTGATCCACCAGTGCGCAAACAGTGTGATTCCGACCGCGCCCGCGATCATTCCCATAAGGAAATACCAGATCAATTCGTATACCAACTCCTTCCATTACGTTTCGTCATAATTGAGGGGATTTTAAAAGCCGTGTTACCGGCACCGGCTGTCCCCGACCGGCTGGCGTAGTCCCCCTTTCCATTGCGTTCCACCTGATGAGTTTGTGTCTGTTGGGAGGTGATGTAGATTTGATCACCAGGTCCAAACCTTTTGAGAGGAACACATGGGGAGGTACCATGTTCAGGCTTATAGCCTTTGCCCGTATGATTTCCGGCCGTACGCAAGCCGGTTCAGTTCTTCCATTCGCCGAGGTTGTACGGACACAGATACCCGCCGTCGTAATCTTCCAGCGGGAGAAGCACCGTCAGCAGCTGGTACAGTCCGCACTTCACGCATTCATCGCTGTCGTCCATGCACTCCCGGCACTTTGTCCTCGCGTATTCCACCAGTTCCCGGAACTCTTCCTTCTGCATCACGATGGTGGTTTTGCTAGGCGTCGCCTTCGGGGCCAGCCGCATCTCGTAATCCTGCGCCGTGTTCTGCAAATTCATCCGCTGGTTCATCGGCACCGTCAACCGCAGGTCATGCAGCAACGCGTCTGTTTCAGCCGACAGTTTCGCAAGGCGTTCCTGCCCTCCGTCAATCATCTTCAGCCTGCCCGGGATTTCATTTTGCAGGTCGTCCAGCACCGTCGCGGCGTAGGCAAGCACAAGCATCCCCATCTTCTCGCCCCGTGTCATCCGCACCGCGTCATCCCTGGACGGGGCAACCGCTGTCTTCACGATCCTCATGCCATGCACCCCTTATGCCGCCTGTAGCCGAACAGCCCGTCCCTGTCCGGAAGTCCCCTCACGGTGTTCCCTTCCGGCGTCACGTACAGCTGTCCGCCCGTTGACAGCCTGTATCTGAATATCTGCGGATCACACGGTACCCATTCCCTGTTTTGCAGGTTCTGCGTCATCAGTATCTGCCGTCCGCAGTGTCTGCATGTCGTAAAAAACTGTCTGCATCCCATCTCATTCACCCTCCAGTTCCAGATATTTTGACTGCACATATCCGCAGTCCGTCACGCACCAGTCATCGCTCCACCAGTACACTTTCAGCGAAGCCAGCGGCTTCAGCCACCTCGTCCGCTTTCCGTTCACGTATTTCCTCGCGGCCAGCCGTCCTTTGCTGACGATCACCGCGCTCTGGTTCACCCTCTCCGGCTCGTCGAATACCACGAACCCGCTGTGGATCCATCCCGTGTCCGACTCCAGACTCAGATTCACGCAGTGCAGGTATCCGTTCCGTTTCTTTCCGTCGAGCCAGATCTTCTCCCCGCACTCAAACCGGCCGATGCTTTCTGATTTCTTTGTCGGTTTCATGCGGATGTTCACATAGTCGGCGCACAGCACATACGCCTCGTCATACATCTCATCCGCGAATCCGAAGCTGTTGTACAGGCAGATCGCCCCGTACACGAGCAGGATAATCAGCACGATCTCAAGCACTGTCCGGCACCATTTCCACATCTCTGAATCAAATATCTTTCTCATAGTCCATTCCTTTCAAATGACCTGAACAGTTCATTGGATGAAACAATCTGCATCACGGGAATCAGTCCCTTTGCCCAGTTCACGAACCCCTCGCGTGGTATCCTGTAGCTGTGTCCGATCTTTGTGATCGGGAAACCCAGGAACTTCGGGGACTTTTCCGCTTCGTCGCGGATCAGCTGCGGCTGGCAGTGAATGCACCCGGCCACTTCCTGTACTGTCAGAAAGTCCCTGTCGAGTTTCTCAATCTCTGCCAGTCTCATTTTCCTCGTCCTTCCAGTACTTCCACCCGCCGCAGTACGCTCCGTCTGTCGGAAAGTGTTCCTCGTGGTATCTTGAACACTCGCCGATCTCTCCGTCATCATGGAAGAACAGGCACATGTCACAGTGGTGTTCCTCCCTCATGTAGCCGCTCATACGTACTCCTCCGATTTCTCAAAGGCCCTGACAAAACACTTCTCACATTCCCTGTAGAAGTAGTCCACCTCTGTCACGTCCCAGTGTCCGTCCGCCCAGTTCTGGTACTCCATGAACGCGCTGAGTTTCCGTTTCTTGTCATCGATAAACCGCACCAGGAGCAGTTTGTACCCTTCGCACTTCTTTCCGAATTCTTCAGACCGGCGCTTCGCAGATGGCTTGTTCTCCACGAACCGCACGATGTGCATGTTCCGGTCTCCCTGCCACTCGTAATACTCACGGACAGCCTTTTCCAGTTCCGCGTCAAATTGCTTTTTCATGTCAGAACAGCCCCTTTCTGCCGTCGAACTTGTCATCCCCCGTGTAGTAGCGGTTGTTCCTGTGATGCTCATCCCAGTAGGCGATACGCTTCAGTTCCTGGTATCTCGCCTGTCCGATCTCCCGGGCCATCATCACGATCAGACGTTTCTCCGCTCCCTTGATGTTGTTGAACTCCGGCCCGAACCACACGTTCGGTCCGCCGGGTCTGCGTTCCGATGCCTTTGCGTTCCGCTGATCGATGAAGTCCCTGTTCTCCGCGTCGAACTGCATCTTCTCCAGTTCAATCCTGTGCAGTTCAAGGTCTGCCTTCGCTTCCTCAACCTTCACACGGTTTTCACGAAGTCTGCGGTACTCCTTGAAGGAAGACATCTCGTTCGACACCTCTGCCAGCTCGATCTTCATCTGCATGATTTCCGGATCGTTCTTCACGCTCGGCTCATACCCCGGATACCGCGTGGCCTTGAGGTACTCTTTCCGCTTCTGGATCTTCCGGTTCAGCGCCGTGATCCTACCGCTCAGTTTCTGCTTGTAGTCCCTCAGTTCAATCAGGGTCATTCCGTCCATATCTGCGTATGTCATGTCGGCATCTCCCCACTCTTCACATATCTCCACCTGCACCCGTTGCATGCTCCGAGATGCTCATTGCTGTAGTTTCCGCACCTGTAGCACAGCTCGTTTCCGCAGGATTTCAGCTCACGCATCGCCTTTTTGTACATAGCTTCGTAGTCGGGTTTGTCCGTCCAGTCTCCTTCCGGCGTTTCATGCATATACCCGCCGTTCTTCGCAGCCATCTTCTTCATCTCGTCCGGCTCAATGGTGTTCGGACGCGGCTGAGAATTCGCGTTGAACTTGTCGATCAGCATTCCGACTGCGTTTTCCTCCGTGATATCGTCGGAATGCAGCACCTTCCATGTCAGCGATTCGTTGAAGGAAGCGCTGCCATCCCCGGTAAGGTAATAGATGGAATCGGCAATGTCCCCGTACACGTCATAGAACGCCGAGTCGCCGAGTCCGTTTTCTTCAAGAACTTCATGGAATTTGAGGGCAGTCTTTCCGGCCCTGTATGCGCGCAGTAATGCGCCTCTCACATCACTCATTATACTTCTCCTTGCATTACTTTATGTCTTTTCGTCATACCTTCAGGCAAAAAAAATGGATTGAACGCTTGTGCAGTAGTAGTTGGCGATCAGAACCTTCACCCTGTCGCCCGGAACCTTCCAGCCGTCCTCATATTTGGAAAGCGCGCTGTAACTGATTCCGATCTCCTGCGCCACGCCCTTTCGTGAACGGATACCGCGCAGTTCGCGCAGCCGCCTTCCGATCTCGGTTGGTTCAGGCAGTCTGTTCAACTTGTATTCACCCCTTTCGTGATTACAGATTATCACGATTAGACATACTTGTAAAGCATCTGCGGTATTAAATTTCTGTTACGAACTTGTTGACTTTTATCACTTTTCGTGATAACGTTAGCGCAGAGGTGATATGAATGAACTTTCACACAAAGCTCAGAAACCTTAGAATACAGCGAGGGATGACACAGATGGAACTGGCGGAGGCGCTCGGCACGAGCCAGAGTTCCGTCGCTTCATGGGAGATCGGAAGAAGAGAACCGGATTTCAAAACCATCAAAAGGCTGTCCGCTTTCTTTGATGTGCCGATGTCCACCCTGCTTCCGTCGGACGATATCACAGATGAGGAATTCATCGACACCGTCGCGCAGTCCCTTCACCAGAATCCGAAACTGCGCCTGCTTTTTGACCGTTCCAAGTTCCTTTCGGACGATGACCTTGATGCCGTCCTGTCCGTCGTAAACGCAATTTCCAGGGAGCGTTCCGATAATGTCTGAAAATGTCCCCGTCATCTTAAAGGACCTTCCCCCGCATATCCGCGGTTTCGTCTGCCTTGGCTCTGATTACGAACCGGTCATCATCGTAAACTCCCGCCTGTCTGTTGAACAGCAGCGGAAGACCTTCCGCCATGAGATGGACCACATCATCTCAGGTCAGCTTTACGATGACGATTACGTTGAATACGGTGACCCTGCATGAGCGAGAAAAAACCGAAACCTAAAGCGCGCGGAAACGGTCAGGGTACAGCCTATCAGCGGCCGGGTCAGAGAACTTGGACCGTTGAAGTTGTCGTAGGCAAAAAGTACCCGAACGGGGATATCACAAAGCCGAAACGTCCCGTCCGCAAAACCAAGGGCGGCTTCCGCACAAAGAAGGAAGCGCTGGAATACGTTCCTGTCCTCAAAGGCGAAAAGCCGAAAGCTGTCCGCATGACCCTTGAGGACGTATACCTTTCCTGGAAACCGAAATACGAAAAGCGTATAGACAAGTCTACCATGTCATGCTATACAAGCGCATACAATCATTTTTCCAACCTGCACGGCACCTATATGGACGAGATATCGTCCGAGCAGCTGCAAGCCTGTATGGATGCCTGCAAGGCTGGGAAACGAACGCATCAGAATATGCGCACAACTGCCGGTCTGCTCTGGAAGTATGCCGTCGATCTGAACGCCGTCGAAAAGGATATCACCAGAAACCTCTTCACCGGCAAAGGGAAATCTGTCCAGCGTGAACCGCTCACGCTGGCAGAGGAGAACACCGTCTTTAACGCAATCGGAACGGAACGCTACGCGGAGTATGTCTACTGCCTTTGCTACCTCGGATTCCGCCCTGGTGAATTTCTGGAACTGAAAAAGTCCCAGCTCTTCTGCGCGAACCTTGCCGAAAAGCCGGATGACGATCCTGTCCCCGTCTGGTACTTCCGCAACGGAAAAAAGACGGACGCCGGACGCGACCGCCTTGTAGTCATCCATGACAATATCCTTCCGTATATCCTTGAACGTGCCTACATCCCCGGGACAAACCTGCTCTTTCCTCAGTATACCTTCAGCAAACCGAGCAGGGAACGTCCTGTTCCTGTCTTCACCGGATTCAAGCCGATGTCCCATGAATACTTCAACAAGCACGTATTCAAGCCGATGATGTCACGGTTGAACATCGCAGCTGGGAAAGTCCCCTACGGCACCAGGCACAGTTTCGCAAACAAACTGAAAAAGGCAGAGGGCCTCGACAAGGATAAAGCGTCCTTGATCGGACATTCCAACTACCTTTTTACTCAGTCTGCATACCAGACATCCGACCTTGCCGACCTCAAGAAAGTCATTGAAAGCATCTGATTTCTATTCCCATCATACTCCCATCATAAAACGCTGTACACGTTGAGAAATAAGGTTTCGCCTTATGACTACGAATCAAAAGGTCGTGGGTTCGAATCCCGCCGGGCTCACTCCCCGGAAGCCAATAAAATCAAGGCTTCCGGGATTTTTTATGCCGTCATAAATCCATGCCGAATCGTCATAAATCCTATGAAATCTGCTTCTACTCCCATCACTACTCCCATCATTGTTTTCCGTCCGACCGGCCGCGCCAAAGGCCTTTTGACCACGTTTCAAACGTCCTACCCATGCAAATTGTACTCACAATGTTTTTAAAATCCTGCTTAACATAAACTTAATCATTTCGTTCTTTTTTATCTTGTACGTACATGTTATACTCCGATTGTTGCGAGTTACATGGAATTCAATTAGCAAAATATGGAGGTAACTATTTATGAAAACAGGTGCGCTCAGAAAAATAATCGAAGCCGGTATGATCGCAAAGAAAACAGACGACTCCCTTCGTGAACTTGGATACGACGAAACACCGTACTTTCAGATCTACGGCAACATCACTGACGCACTTTACCTGTTGTTTGACGAACATACCGAAACCTTCGACCGTTCCATGGCATACCGGATCATTGAGAACAAAAGCATAGCGGATATCATCCCCGCCGAGCTGACGGTTCTTACCGTCTCAGAATAAAAATCAACCCGCCCCATTCCGGAGCGGGTCTTTTGTGTGTCTCAGTATCTGCCGTAGTACGGCGGCACCCATTCGGGCATATGTCCGGAGTATCCGTAGTTTCCGGAGTATTCCGGTCCCATATCCCTGCTGGTGTACCGTCCCATGCCGTCCCTTCCGCGCCTGTAGGACCGTCCGGAAGCTTCCTTGTCTTCCCAACCGTCCGGATCCTTCATCGCGTGGTAGGTCTCGGCGCTCTTCAGCGCGTGGTACAGGATATCGGCCTTCTCCACGTCCGCCGTGGACATCTCGCTGCCGTCGCTCCCGTACTTCTTGTCCAGCATCTCCAGCTCCCGGCACAGGGCCTTTTCGAGGTTCTCGTAATGTTTCATTTACGCCACCCCCGTCAGGCGACTCTGGTCGCCGCCGCGGTCGGAGGATACTGCTGGAGGAAAAACTGGGTCTGGGCGGTCAGTGCGTTCTGAATGTAGTTGTTGCCGTTCAGCGCGGTGATCTGGCGCTCAAGATCAGCAATTTTCTCATTCTTGCTGTCTATCTTATCAGCGCACATCTGATCGAGAATCCGCTGGATACCCATGCTCTGGTTGGTCAGGATGTCCCGGATGCCGTCGGACAGGGCAGCGCGGTCAGCGCAGTTCTCCGTCGCAATCACGTACTTGAGGTCGTTCGTGGCGGCGCGGTTCTCACAGCAGCAGTTCGCCAGCTGGCTCTGCACACCGTTGAAGCCCTGCATCGTCGCCATCTGTGCGGCAAAGTTCTGCTGCATACCGGCGATCTCCCGGGCGTTGTCGGCGATCTGTGCCTGGGCAAACCCGTTCGCAATGTTGCTGTTCACGGTGCCGAAGCCGCCGCACAGCGCTGTTTGCAGGTCGCCGAATCCGGAAGTCAGCGTGTTTTGTATGCCGTTGATTCCGCCGATCAGGGCGCTCTGGTCAAAGCCCCTCTGCACGTCAGTGTTCGTGTTCGCCTGTCCGGCCATCATCCACGGGAAAGCGCTGTTGCCCCCGCCGAATCCGCCGAAACCGTTGCCCCAGCCGCCGCCGAGACAGATCAGCAGCAGGATCAGCCACCAGCCGGAGTTGCCCCCGAAGAAACCGTCGCCGCCGCCCATGCCGTAGCCGCCCATAGGTGCGACGGGCATAACGATATTGCCATTGGTATCTGTCATAATTTTTGATTCCTTTCGATTTATTTATCCTTCATCGGCTATGCGCATCTCACCGAAAAGAATCAATTTGGATATTATTCTGCCTGTTTTTGCAGAATTTTTGCATTTATTGAATGAATAATGCTGATTTCGTATATTTATACTTATATGAAATCATAGGATTTCATGCAATTACGTTTACCTTCCCATCATCTGCCGTGCCATCTGGATCATCTGCGGGTTCACCTTTCCCGTCTGCTGCATCCATGCCACCAGCTGATCCGGATCGTTCCGCACCTCTGCCGGTGCGTCCGGGAAGTACTGCTGGATCATCTGCTGTGGATTCTGGAACATTCCCGCCATCTGTCTGGCGCGCTGCATAACGTTCTGCAAGGCCCCAAACGGCCCGTTCATCGCTGGCATGGCAGATTGTCCCATCTGATTCTGAACAGGGGCAGAATTGCCCGTCAGAGCCTGGAAAAGAGGGTTCATATATTCACTCTCCCTTCGCCGCTGTTCTTCTCGATATGCCCGTGCCGGATGTCTGCATCTGTCCGATGGTGTCCATCAGATCCTGCTTCATCCGGTCCAGGTCGGTCTTCTTCACGTACTCGCTCATGTCCGGCGCTTCGTGCTTCTCCGCGTCCCCGGAATACCCGCGCGTTTTCTCGCCGCTCTTCATCCCTTCCAGCTCGTACCGCGCCCGTTGCAGCGGGTTCGGCATGCCCATCGGATTCGTACTCTTCAGATAGATCACCGTATCGTTCGTGTCCCACAGCGCGATCGGCTGGTTCGCAGGCCATCCCTGCGGCAGCTGGTACGCCTTCGCGCCGACTTCTCCGTCCACCCAGATCAGTCCGGGCGTTCCCTGCTGCATCGCCTGCGCCGCCTGTGGCATCTGCGCCATGCTCTGGCTCTGGTACTGCGGATACATCTGCTGTCCGACGGTTCCGCTGTATCCCCAGTTGTTCTGATAAGGCACCGGATAATTTGCCATCTGTCATTCTCTCCTTTTAAAGAAATAGGTCGGCACTTCGTCGCCCGAATCGAATATGTCAATCCAGTCCCCGTCCCGTACGCACACCGCGTGTGAACCCGTCCCGATCACATACGTCCCTTCCGGATACCGCCGTGCGAATTCCCGCACCGTCACGCACTTCGGGCAGCTCTCCGGCAGCAGGAACTTTTCAAACCCGTTCTTCTTCAGATACAGTTCCCACAGCCAGTTCACGCTCGGCATCGTGCATTCATAGTGGCTCAGTATGCACAGGTCCCAGTGGACGTCGTCCCATTCCCTGCCTGTCGCCAGGCATACTGCCCGCACGACGCAGTCCGGCTCATGGCTCCGGCACGGGTTCGGATTCGCGTAAATCCACATTCACGCGCACTCCGGACTGATTCCGCAGTCTTCCAGGATCATGTCCGCTACCTGCTCGTCTTCAGGGCGCAGGTCCATCAGCAGCGCCGTCATCAGCATCATCGCGTACGCGGTTTCAATGCTCATGCCCACGTTGTTCACGAGCCTTCGTATGGATTTCCTGCACTTCGCCGGGTACATGGTCGTTCCGTCCATCGGGCAAGCACCTTCCTTTCACCTGTATTTTCGCAAATTAAAAGACCGTCCGCGAGTTCGCGAACGGTCTTGTTTGATTCCTTATTCAGTTCATTTTCGGGTCATTCGGCACATGCCGGAACACCGCGTCGGATTCCTTCCGGATAATCCGCTTCACCTGTGATACGGACAGTTCGAATTCTTCCGCCAGCCTTTCGAACGTGATCCCGTCGATCAGCCGCCTTGCCATCAGATCCCTGTCGCGCTCACTGTGTACGTATTCCGCGATGATCTCACGGATCTGGCTGTTGCTGTACTCCATCTGTCACCTCCGCGGTCCGCTGATGGATGATCTCCTGCCATCCCTTTTCCCTGTCATTGTAGGAACTGAGGAACATCCATCCGAGCGTGACCATGCCGATCATGATGACAACAATGGATACGATCAGGGCCACAATCATCCGATGGTTCGCCCGGTTGTAATGCATCATGGCATTTTCGTGCAAAAAGAAGGGGACACATGCCTGGTCTTTTCCTTCGCAGTTCTTGCAGTCCATGCTTATCCCTCCGCGCCCTGTTCATCATGTTTCTCCTGGTCAGGCGGTTGGTCTTCAATCTCGTAGTGGTACTCGATCACGCCTGCGTTCGCCGCGTCAACCAGTCCCTCGCCGATGATGTACGCGATCACGGCGGCCCCGGCCATGATCAGCGCGGTGATCTTCACCGTCTGGTCTTCCGTCCCGCCGAAGCACACCACAAGGTTCGTCACCAGGGAGCATACCGCCGCCCAGAACTTCCGGCTCGTCAATTTCTTCTTCCAGTCAATCTGATCATTCATTGTCATAATCTCCTTCCTCTTCGTACTCTTCGTCCTCTTCAGCGCCCACCGGGTCGCTTGGTTCAACATAGCCATTTTCCGTTTCAACATCGCCATTTTCCGTGTTTATGGCTGTATTGACTTTCCCGTCCGTCCCCTTCAGGGATAGTTCCATCTTCGTCTTGTCCAGTATGGACAGCAGGGATTTCTCATAGATGCTGTTCCGCGTGTATGCCCATACATGGATGATCATCACGACGCTCACGATGATGGACAGGTACACGCAGGCTGTCGCAATGTCCGGCCGCAGGTACATCAGCACCATCAGCAGTGTGTGGAACACAATCCAGTAGATCGCTCCGGACTTTGCCAGCCACTTGCTGAACTGCTCCTTCGGGTCAATCCGCTTCCTGTTCGGCATCGGATCACCCCTCGATCAGATACTCGTTCAGATCTTCCAGTGCTTTTTGCAGTTTATCGCTGCTGTTGCCGTTGATCTCGTGTGACAGAAGGGCCATCAATGCTTTGCATTTGACCTTGTTGCCCTCTTCCAAATGCTTGATGCGCTTGTTGTCGCTGTCCAGTTTCTGGTCCACCTGACGGTGCCATTCTGCTTCGCTCATCCCGGGTTTTCTCCAATCTCTGATGGTTTTGATTACGTTGCCTATCAGGACAATAAAAGCGAGAACGGCAAGTAATACGATTACAAAATCCTTGATCTGTGTTAACGTAAGGTTTTCCATTGGAATCACGTCCCTTCTTCCTTCATCGTTGCGCCTGAGTAGTCCTTGATAAACGCCTCAGCCTTGAACTTAGGCAGGTGAGGAATCGTGACCGTGTACAGATTCGTACCCTTTTCTTCCAGCGCGGCGTAGGTTTTTGCGCCCACCACGCCGTCCGGCGTCAGTCCGTGGTCCTGCTGGAACTCCTTCACTGCTTTTTCTGTCTGCGCTCCGAATGATCCGTCCGCGCCCCACTTGCCCAGGTCGTAGCCTTTGGAAAGCAGCTGCTCCTGGACCATCTTCACATACTCGCCCTTGCTCCCTCTGCGGAGAGTTGGCTTGGTGTCCGGGTCCGGAACAGGAACGCTTCCGTCCACGCATGCAGGAATTGCCCAGTGTGTCCATTTCTTGTTGGTCGTCGCGCTGTACTGTACCCCGTTGGAACATTCATAGGTAGTTCCGTGGTAGCCGAGGCCGGTGTGTGCCATCTTGCTCGGCTCGTCCTTCTTTACATAGAACAGGCACACAAGCGTATCGACCGGCAGATTATCTATCGTACCCTTGGCTTTCCAGTTGCTGGCTGTGTTCCACTGCGATGTCGCACCGCCGCCTTTCAGCTCCCATCCGTAGATTTTCAGCAAAATCCAGTACGTAAAACCTCTGCAATCGTAACTCCGTACACGCAGTCCCTTTGGGAACCACTTGCACCCGGAGCATCCTGACTTCCCGTCGTTCAGAACCTGGCATTTGGTAATCAGTGTCTTCTGGTCCGGGTGGCTGTTGTAGACGGACTGCCGCCTTGACGGTGTGCATTCCTGTCCCCTGTCACCGAAGATGTACGGCCAGCCAAGCGTCAGTTCAGCCAGTTCCCAGCAGGCATCCGTCAGAGGAATCCCTTTGTTTTTGATGACCTTGATCTGCTCATCCACATAGGATGCGCTATTCATTCTCCCACCACCTTTCTTCTTTCTTTTCGTACTTCTTTTTGTTCCATGGCATCTTGTCCGGAAGGAAGAACACGCATTCAGCCGCGATGAGAACAGCGATCACGACCGCTATAATGATTATGACCACTGTGTTTCTCCCCTTCCGTACAAATGAAAAAGCACCGAACAACAAGTTGCACTCATCGTTCGATGCCTGTAGGTATTCACTTCAGTTTGATTATACACAATGTCTTTCGCGTTTACAAGTAATGTTTTTTTATTGTCCACCCTTTCTTCTGCGTAAAATGCGGTATATAATATAAAAAGAAGAGCATACGCCGCTGGCACGGCGTATGCCCAAAGACGGAAGATGTAGGTCTGGTACATCCTCCACGGAGCATAATACCATACACTTCCGTCAAAAACAATATTTTGAAAGGGAGTGTTTTTGTGTACGAAAAATTCAGAACAGCACTGGCAGCAAGGCTTGCCGACAAACTTCCGGCCAAACTGCTTCATGATGTCTTGCAGGAGCTTGACATGGTTGCGTCGGATTATGACGTCAAAAGGAAATGCACAGACTTGATTGTGGCAGAAGGCATACCGGAGATTATCAAAATGTACTGTGCCGCCTTGGCTGTGGAAAACAAGGCGCTCGGTACGATTGACGGATACCGCAGAAAGCTTGTAGAATTCTTCGACTTCGTAAGGAAACCGTATAACAACGTCACAACCAATGACGTCCGTGTCTTCCTGTATCACGTCCAGCAGTCACGCAATCTGAAGAAAGCGACCGTGGAATTGTATCGTGTGTCCATCAATGCATTCTATAACTGGCTGGTTGACGAGGAATACCTGGAGCGGAATCCTGCCAGAAGGATCGCACCGATTGACGTGCCTGAGTCTGAACGGGAACCCGTCACGAAGGTTGAACTTGAGTATCTGCGCATGGCCTGTAAGACTCTGCGTGAGAAGGCGCTGATCGATTTCCTTTTCTCTACCGGCTGCCGCGTGTCTGAATGTGCTGCTGTAGCGATGACGGATATCGACTGGTCGGACCGTTCCGTGCGTATCCGTCACGGCAAAGGTGACAAGTTCAGGATCGTGTATTTCAATGCGGAATCAGAGGTGTCTCTGAAAGCGTATCTCGCGGGCAGAAAGCATGAATCCGCCGCTCTGTTTGCATGTTCGCGCGCGCCGTACGGGCATATGTCAAAAGAGGCGCTGGAAGCAGAAGTACGGCATATCCGGTCAAGGACAGGCGATAAGGTGAAGACGCCCGTGTCTCCGCATGTTCTCAGGCACACGTTCGCCACGACAGCCATTGACAACGGTATGCCGGTGGAACAGGTTCAGCAGCTGCTCGGCCATGCCAACCTTGACACGACCATGATCTATGTCAAGCGCAACCAGGAAAAGATCAAAGCATCCCATCAGAAATACATCTCGTAAGCATTGGAGGATATTTAGCATGACAATCGGAGAAATTATCAGGGACAGCAGGAAACGTCTGAACATGACCCAGGACGAGATGGCTCATGCTGTTAATGCTACCAAGGCTACCGTATCCAGATGGGAATCCGGTGATATCTGCAAGATAAAGGAACAATCCGTCAAGGCTGTTTGCAGGGTTCTGATGCTGGACGAATGGCTGTTCATTCAGCCGCAGGAAGTGCTGACCAGAGATGAAAAGAAGGTGCTTGATGCATACCGCTCATCGAACGGTGAACTCAAGGCTGCCATCCGTAAATTGCTGGACGTTCCGGCAGAGTAATTCCGTATAAATATATGCCGCCCGGAGAGGTCCAGGCGGCGTTTTTTGTGTCAATTTATCTTCGTGATATTTTCCGTCCAATTTTTTTACCGAAATTCCTTGTTTTTCAATGCTTTGCGGATTTCTCTGATTCGGTTTATATATTTTCTTGCCACTTGTAATTAAAATATACCGTATGTTATTTTAGATAATACTGAATAACTAAAATATATTTTAGATGGGGGATACATATGGCAAATGGGAAACCCGGCAGACCGCAGAAATCACCAGAGGATTTAGCGTTCAAACAGTCCGTATCATTCACCCCGGAACAATATGCCGAAGTGATTGACTACTGCCAACGGAATGAGCGGTCAATCAGTTGGGTCATCCGCAGAGCATTGAAAGAGTTCCTTGTACGGCACAAGAATGATTCATTGGACGATGTATAATTTTCTTGCTACCTATTACCCACTATTACGTTTTCTTGCACCGTAATATTTCCCTTTAGCAAAGTTACTCTGTTTTGATCGGCATATTTTTTACTTTCACCCCAGAATCAATCAACCGTTCTATTGCTTCCCTACATTCTTTGCATGTAATCCCCGGAAAAGCCTTTTCAAATATGCA
>Ga0310690_10006749_pt1 | contig 14995 bp, 16 predicted proteins | sample AusTroGonzalo_MG_2_FD_207661 | JGI IMG/M metagenome (GOLD analysis project Ga0310690, IMG submission 207661) | Bovine rumen microbial communities from tropical cattle in Woodstock, Queensland, Australia - Gonzalo_04 (v2) (version 2) | ecosystem: Host-associated > Mammals > Digestive system >...
CATATCTGAGAGCTTCAAGATCGTCTCCGGCTGATGTCTGCTGAATCGCTTCGCACAGTCGGTCGCATATGATCTGTTTGCTCGAAGAATTGTTTGATACGTTGATGTAAGTCTTTTTCTTCGTTTGAATCTTCATGTGTTTCTCCTTCGTTAAGTGTGTTCAATGATTATTAGAGGAAATCCTGTCAAGGATTTTCTTCATCCTGTATCCGTAGGATATAGGATCGCTTATGCCTTGTTTCTCACGAGCTCGTCGAGTGTGACGCCGAAGAAATCCGCGATTTTGATGAGCTTCTCGACTTTCGGCTGGCTCTTTCCGTTCTTCCATTCCGAGAACAGTGTCTGCGCCACTCCGATTCCTTTTGCTACATCAGAGTCTTTGTATCCCTTCGCATCGCGTAATTCTACATATTTAGCGTACATGTCCGTCTCCTTTCTATATGTAGTAGTTGTAAAGTTTCGGTTTTTCTAATAAAATAATCTTGCGAACATCATTTTTTAGAAAACGCTAACTCTATGGTTCATAGTATAATTAGTGTTTTCTAATTTGTCAACAACTTTTTTAGAGTTTTCTATGTGAGGTTATCAGGGTATCATGTTGACTTATGAGGAATACACTAAAATACGCGATTCTAAAGGACTGAAAGATGTCGACGTAGCTCGCCTTGCTGGAGTTAATCAGACTACGTTTTCTGAATGGAAGAAGGGGAAGGCTACTCCGAAGTACGAGAAGATGTCAAAGATCGAGCGTGCTCTCGGTGTGATATCCCTCTACGCGGAGGATAATTATATTGTTATGCCGGATAATTCCGTGCCCGCTGCACCTTCTTCTCTTGCTCTTACAGATGTCGAGGCTCGAATCATTGAGGCTTATCGCCTCGCGGATCCCGTAACGCAAGCGAATATTCTCAAGCTCCTTGATGTAAAAGGGGATGTCGGCTCAGATGCGGCCGGAAGATCTGCCGTATAAAGTGAAGGTGTTATCGTGAAAAAATATAACTATACAACGACTTTCAAATATCAAGGTAAGAAGTACTGGGTGCATGCGGATACTCTCGAAGAGCTTTATACCAAGAAAGCAAACAGGCTCCGTGACCTGGAGGAGAATACTGTCATATATGATTCATCCGTTCCGGTTGATTCGTGGGCGGATATTGCTTTTGATACATACAAAGGGAATGTCCAGGGACTCGATGATATCAAGAAACGATACAAGAAATATGTCGGGGCTCATATCGGTACGCGCCCGATCGGGACCGTGAAGGCCGTCGAGCTTCAGGCGATTCTAAACGAATGCAAGGGAATGTCATTCTCTCATTGTGAGAAGCTTCGGCAGGAGATCTCTTTTCTTTTTGAGACTGCGGTTGACAATAAACTTATTCAGGACAACCCCGCAAAGAAATTGCGGTTGCCCGAGTATACTAAGGGAGAGCGCCGGAGTATTACCGAGAACGAGAGAAAACATCTTCTGAAGGTTTATAAGAAGGATCCTACATATCTTCTTTTCTTCGTAATATTGAAATGCGGATGTCGTCCGGAGGAAGCTATCAACCTTATCGGCCGAGATATCGATCATGATAAACGCCTGCTGCATATTCGCGGTACCAAAACAAAAAACTCTGACCGATATGTTCCCATCCCGGAGGATCTCTATAAGGTCATTAAGAAGACAAAACCCTTCGAGCCTGTATGTGTGAACCGATGCGGCAATAAGCACTCGGAATCGTCGTATAATCGTCTGTGTGCTCATCTGCGGCGCGATATGAATATCTCTATGGGATGCAAGGTATATCGGAACGCTCTCGTGCCTCCGCTTCCGCTTGCGGATGATTTCGTTCCGTACTGTCTGCGTCATACATACTGCACGGATCTGTGTAAGGCCGGTGTTGATGTCAGAACGGCTCAGCGCCTCATGGGACATGGCAATATATCCATCACCGCAAATATATACACTCATGTCGATCTGGATGATATACAGAAGGCGGGTGAACTCTTAAATAATTTCTTCGGGAACGGATGAGGGTGCACCTCGGGTGCAACTTTTTATGTATAGAAATGTACAGAAATGTAAGATTTTATATTCGGATGAACAGAAAACAAAAAGCCTTGAATCGTTGTAGATTCAAGGCTTTTCTGCTACTGAGACACGGGGGATTCGAACCCCCGACAACCTGATTAAAAGGCATTGTGAGTCGGCCTATTTTACGCGCTTTTTCCTATAGGGTGCAACTCGGGGTGCAATTTTGATCTCTTCTGTGCAAAAATAAAAGGGCTACCAGCGGGAACTGATAGCCCTTGATGAGGGGGTAAAAATGTATGAAAAAGTAAACAGCTACATCAGATTGATGTCGAGGTCTACGTTTCCGGTTATTCCGGAGAGGGATCCTTTTGACGTATATTGCCATCCGTACAGGTTTTTGATGCCCGTAGGTTTATGACTTTCGTCGAAGGCTCCGATGTCATTCTTTTTGTATCTCGCGATCCAGAAGGCGACATTGTTCTTCAGATAGTCGCTCATGAGATTATTGTACCAGGTCATGTTACAATAGATCCCGCAGGCAATGCCGGCGTTGAATAATTCTGTCATGAATGTATTCGCTATGATCTGTATGCCCGTCTTTCCGAGCGGAGTTTGTGTGTTGTCTTCAAGGTCGTACCATACAAGAAGCTTTCTTCCCTTCAGAGTTTTAATCACTCCCTGAGCTTCGGCCCGTGCCTGGTCAATGGTAAGAGCTCTCGAGTACTTGTATATGCTTACCGCTATCTGATTCTTCATGCATTCCGAGAGGTTGTATTCGAACTTCGGATCCGGAGACTGATCTTTGACCGTTGACCTGAGGATTGCGAACTGGATACCCTCGTTCTTAACCTTTGCAAAGTCGATCGTTCCCTGATAAGATGATACATCCATACCGAACTTATATTTTTTCGGCGGTCTGATTGCTGTATTCGGTGTTGCTACAGTTCCCTTGTCATCATACTTCGGCGTGATGTATCCTCGAATGTATTTGCCATTGACGGACATGTTGCGAAGATTCACTCCGTCGCTCTTATTGCCCTCGCACACCTCGAATCTGTTGTAAATGACATCCGACACTACATATCCTGTGTGATCCGGGATTCCTTTGTTGTCTCCGACTCCGTTATCGTCCCAGTCGTACAGTACGATATCGGCTTTCTTCGGGATATATTCGTCGCTTTCCTGCCATATTCCCATTTTTTGAGCGAGTGCGATCATCCTGTTGCAGGAACATTCTATCGGGATAATATCTGTATATCCGCATTCGATTGCGGCCGCCGACACGGTTGTAGCGCACCACTTATCCGTGTACTTAACCTTATATCCCTTCGCAAGCGGTATATGAGCGTTATATACGTCTATGATGTGCTTATGTGTAGCATCGCCTTCATGGCAGCCGAGCCACGACATCACTTTATCAACTATTGCCTGTCTGCTGTGCTGCATATTCATCCTCCATTCTTTCAACATAAAAGGAATCAACTTTTTCGAACCGGGTGTCTGTTTGTGGATCCGCGGTCGGCCCATTAAGTGCATACTCCGGATCAGAAGTATGGAAGCAAAGATCCCTGCATGAAGTACTTTGTCTGCATTCCTTTTTCTGATTGCAAAGATAAAAGATACCAGTCATATCATTCTACCTCGTATGCTTTGTTGTGCTTAACGTAGTTGACTACGCCTTCGATCACGGCGTCGATCTCGGCTTCATTGAGTCCTATTCCGAGGCTGTTTGCCTTCTCGGTTACGAGTTGAGTGACGTAGTCCTTCTTGAGTTTCCACTCTTCCGGCTTGTACAGCTGTTCGGCCGCTCTTACCGCTGCCTCGACGAACTGTTCGAGAAGCTGCATCTTGTCAGCTCCGATCTTGTTCTTTAGGTACGGTATCACGTATGCCGATACGAGCAGTACGATCACGGTTATTGTGCATTCAGTTATCTTCGATATCATTTCCGGTGTCATTATTGTCATCTCCTTTTCGTTTGAAATACTTTGCTATTTGGATACCTCCCATGACAAAAGACTCGAGGCCGCCCGCTCCCAGGAAGCATTGTATGAGCGTATCAAATTGCCAGCCCTTGACCGTGTAAATAATCATGGTGGCCACTACAAAAGAAAAGATCGCCACGGACAGGACGATCAGTACTTTGTCGAGATTATTCATTTTTTTCTTCATGTCTTATCCTTTATCCTCCTGACTTCTTCTTCCAGATCGTTCAGGCGGTGATTTCCGACTTTGATTCTTTCGTCCAGAAGTTTGTCGTTATCTTCAAGCCTGTAGGTTCTTTCGATGACTCCGTTGTGTTTCTCGACTCGGTTGCTAAGAACTACGACATCTTCGCGCATGTGGGATTGATTAAGTTCCACAATAGCGATCTTCTGCTGTAGGTTTGCTCCCATCTGAGTGATATCGTCCCGTGTCTGGGTGATATCGTTCCGTGTCTGGGTGATATCGTTCCGGATTTCTTTGAGATCGTTCTGTCTGATTTTTTCAATCTCTTCCCGGTTTTTATTGTGATACGTGATCAACTCAGCTTTGAGATCGCTTTTCCACTTTTCCCGGTCCCTTTTTGTTGATAATTGAAAAGAACCTATCGACGCGATGAGCGCCGTGAGTATTCCTACGCCTCCGGATATGAGTGCAATCTTCACGTCGTCGCTCATGAGTAGTATTGAGTTCATCGGTCTTGTCCCTCCAGTTCGCGGAGCTTTCGCTCCTCCTCTTCGATGTTTGTGTACTGTGAAAGCCGAGCGATTAAGTCATCGCAGAGTTTTATAAGCTCCTCGATGACTCGCTCCTGCTGTTCTGCTATTGCCTGCCAGATCATTCCTCTTCCTCTTCGGGTGCAGGTACGGCCGTTCCGTCCTCCAGGAATACATAGCCGTCGGCAATGACCTTCGTTTCAGTCTTTCCGCGCCATGTTTTCGGTACATCCTGTATAGCCCATACCGAGCCAGTTTTATCGTTCATTATTCTCTCCTCGAGAAGTCGTGCGTATTTATTTACCATTTTCTTTCCTCCTTGTCGTTAAAACAGTTCTGATCCGCCTGCGTTCATGTGTTACTCTCTTTCTTCTAATGCTGCGACGCGTTCTTCGAGGTCGCCTATCATTTCGGCCAGCTCCTCGATTGCTGAGCTGTTCTCGTCGGCCAGATCGGCAATGTCAAGGATGCTCGCGCCGTTCTCATCTACGCCTTTTCCATTACGCAGTGCGGGATGATTGTACTTCTTGTCGAGTTCCTCGATCCTCTTTTCGAGAGCCTGAAGCATGCTCAAGATTTGTTCATTCATTTTTACCCTCCTTCCAGACAAACATATTGTTGTAGTATTTATCTATTTTCCGAACCTTGTTATAGTTCGCGAATCCTTTTGTAGTCCCGCGCCATGAGTTGTATGATTTCCATACTTCCCTGTTCGGAAGGTTTTTCTCTTTCATCTTTTTGAGCCGTCTTCGAACCGCATTGAACGACGACTGCGATAATTTGACGGTGATCTTGCCGTTCTTGATCCGGTACCGTCTTTTCAGAAAAGTGAATCCGTGGGTGAGTTTGCATATCCGGATCTTTCTCGGATTGATAATGATTCCGAGTTTTTCGCATAGTTCGTATAATACATTTTCATATTCCCGGAGTTCCTTTATGTTGTCCGAAATGATATATCCATCATCCATGTATCTGGCGTACTTGCGTACTCCGAGTTTGTCTTTGAATGTATGATCTATGAGGTTCGCAAAGTATACAGCGCTTATCTGTGATACCTGGCTACCGAGTCCTAACCCTTCATCAAATGCATCGACCAGTTGATGATACAGATTCCTGATCCGTTCGTCCGGAATCTTCGGATCTACAAGCTCGAATAGTTTGTCATGAGGGATGCTCCCGAAGTAGTTTGTGAAGTCATATAGTAAGATGTATCCTTCGTCTCCGTACCTGCGTTGATGCTCTTTCAGGTGCATCTCGAGTCGCTCCATTGCGAACCTGGTTCCTTTGCCTTTGATGCTCGCTCCGTTATCTGCTATCAAACTTCTCTGAAGCAACGGGACGAGGTACTTATCGCATAAGGTCCTTTGTATGCATCGTTCGGATATATGGACGCTTTGAATCAGTCTGACTTTTCCGCGTTCTGAGAGTCTGAACTTCGTGAATCCTCTCGATTTCCACGTTCCGTTCTGCAGTTTCTCATAGATTTCATATGTATTTATGCAAAGGTTCGCCTCGTACGACTGTATGCTCGCCTTCCATCTGACGCCCTTCTTACATAGCGCGAAGGCATCGTATAAGTTCTGGTATGAGAATACTTCGTCGAAGGATCCGAGGCTGTCCGTGAGTTCCTTTTCTTTCCGGAGACGTTTTGCTTTCCGTCTCTGATATCTCGCTTCTCTTCGTTCAATACTATTCATTTCAAGAAAACCGTTCGGCTTTTTATTGCGTTTACTGACCTATTGCCCATGCAGCCATGAAACAGAAAAGATACGCACAAACTCTCTGCCATGCAAGAAGCGTCCGCCTGCAGGTGCCGGTTCTCTTTGTTTTGATGCTTACGCATAAGGAATGCGGACTCCATTCTATTACTAACCCGTTGAGCTATTACACTTTTCAAGGGTACGCGTAGAATTCAGGCGCCAGCCCATTAGCATTACTCGCGTTGTTATAGTTGGTGGTGCCGTTTTTGTTCACATTACAGAAATTAGTGGCGTTCGAGGCATAAGGAGACCGCTCCCACCAATTGGCGCTAACAGTCCGCTACCTGTATCAAGGCATGTAGCCTTTATACCGTTCTTTGTCCGCTTTATACACGCCGTTCAATAACTTCAAGGCGTTAAAAGCGTTTTGCGAGATCTCTTCGAGCTCGTTGTTCGTCATGATGTCGGATTTGCATACTGCGTATATCACATCGATCTGCGACGCGTAGGCTTGTATCGATACATACGCCTTCATTATGTACTTCTCTCTCAAAAGCTTCGACTCATAGTCATGCACTCTGACTGAGTTTCCCATCTTCGCAAAGCTGTATGCGTTCGCGGCATGTGTGAGCAGCTGAGTGTTGACTATGAATCTAAACTTTTTCGGACAGATATTTGTTTTCCGGATCGTCCATTTCTCGATATCCATCAGGACCTTCAAGAACTCTATGGACGACTGATCTCTTTCCGATTCACGTACTGACATTGTTTACTTCCTTCAGGCGGACGAGCCGCCTGATTATCTGATTATTAGATACAGAATGCAGGCGCCAGCCCAAAAGCATCACTCGCGCCGTTATAGCGGGCGGCGCCGCTTGCGCTCACATGACAGAAATGAGTGGCGTCCGAGGCATAAGGAGACCGCTCCCACCAAGGGGCGCTTGCATACGAGGTGTATGAAGGCTTCTTACATATGTTCGAGGCTGTCTGATAATATTCGTACTGGCTTCCTTCGCCCGCTTTACTGTTCGTAACCGTTCCGAATATCTCTATCTCTGACAACAGGAATACGTCATCCTCTGTCGTGTCGATCGTGGCCGACTGATTCCCGGCGCTTGTGAGCTTGTTGACTGTCTTGACGAGGCTCTTTATGGCCGCCGGCAATGCCGCGAGGAATACATCGTTGCACCATGTTCTACGAGGGCAGTTCTTCCATCCGTTGACGTTCGTATTCGTAGGCTCCATGTATCCGCCTTCGTCAGCTACTGCGGGATAATTTGATGAATACGTTGCGTCGGTTGTGTTCTTGTAGAGGATCCTGTCTGTCTGCAGTGTCAGGAGTGCTTTTGTTTTTCCTCCGCTTGAAGTCGTCTTGAGGTTGTCATGCTCGTGGCCGATGATCGTGAACTGATAGCTATCGGCATGATGTGACTCCGATACTCCGGTTGCGGACATTGCGGAGAGTGATATCGATCTCTTCGCTCCGATCGGCATGTATGTCGATTTGAGTGTCGCGATATCGGTTGCATCGTATGCTCCGTTGTAGTAACTCTCGAGCATGTCTGCGAGCTGCTGATCCGTACACGTCTCAAATGAATACATGAGTGCTTTTGTCTTAAGGCTCACGCTGACAGCTGTTGACAGGCTGGATACTGTTGCGTCTACCGTGTAGGTCTTGCCAGATATCGTTCCGCTAATCGTCCATGTGCCCGTTGAAGGTGGTCTGAATGTCAGTGTCGAGGCTGCCGTCTTTGCTGTGCAAGATGTTCCTCCGCTGACGCACGAAATTGATGCCCCAGCTGTAACGAAGTCAGCATCTACCGTCACGGTGATTGTTCCGAACTCGATTGTTACGCTCGAGCTCTGGCCGGTTGTGGCCGAGGATGTTACCGTGTCGGTTTTTGTATTTCCGTCGAGCGTTGCTGATACGGTGTATGTTGAAGATGCCGTATGAACTACGTACGCCTGAGAGGATCCTGTTGCGGTTCCGGTATAAGTCTCCGATCCGTTCGTGACTCTGATCGTCGCTCCGCTCGGAGCCGTTACATTGATCGTGTGATCATAATGATTATCCGTTACATGATATTCTTTCACGTCATCGACCGTGAGCGATACGGTTGCGTCGCCCTGCCCGGATAATACAGAGTGAATGACATATGTACCATAATCAGGTACATCACATTCCCAGTGTCCCGCGCCCGCTGCCGTCGGCGTGATCGTGCTCGAGTCCGGACATGTTACTGTGACGGTTGAGCCTGCTTCCGAATCTATGTATAGATGAGGAAGGAGCCCTCCGCCTCCGCCTGCTGCCGGTGCCAGCTTTCCGTCCGGTCCGACCTTCATATATTCTCCGGCGTGAGCCACGCCCTGGTCGATATCGACTTTCTTTTCGAGCTCGTCGTATGTATCTCCGGCTGCCGGCGGCTTATCCTCTCCGTGTGCTATCGATCCGGTGTCTACCGATATGACATCATGAGAGTCGATATTGATACCTGTTCCGGCCGAATATGATGATCCGCCTCCGCCTGTCATTGTGAACTCGTACTGCCATGTGGCTGTGCTTGCATCTCCGCCGGTCACGCACGAGTATATTGCTCCCTCTGACGGATTCAGGTACAGATCGTCCGCGTTTGCTTTTGCGATTCCCGAGGAAGGATACACTGTCGGGAGTACGGCTTTTCCGCTGATGTCGGTACCGCGATATATGTGATTTCCGTCCGCGCCATCCGCGCCGTTCGCGCCGTTCGTTACGGTGAACGTGTCGGAATTGCCGTCCGTGTATGTGATTGTGTAGGTGTCTACGAGTCCGGCTGTTGATGTTTTCTGTATCGAGCTTATTCCGACACCTGTATTGCCTTTGAGAACTCCGAGACTCTGCCATGTGTCCGTCCCGATACATTTCCAGAGTTCGTACGTGTCAGTGTTCAGGTACAGGGAATTGTCAAAATATCCCGTGCTTGAGCTTGATGCGCTTGTGATGTCGGTACCGGTTGAGAATACAACCTCTCCTACTTCGTTGATGATCTCTATCGCGTCGTGGATACTTCCTCTGACGTCTTCTCCGTAGACTGCAGATAGGATCGCTGCTAAATACGTTGATATGTTAGCCATTTTCTTCTCCCTTCAATTTGTTTACTTCCTCATATAGATCCTGCACACAGTTTATAAGGTGCGCTATGAGTTCCTTGTACTCGATTGTATGATAATCGTCTTCCGGTCTTATGTATTCGAGTTCGCACTCGCCTACGTTGTTGTTATCAAGAACCTCTCTGAGTTCCTGGGCGATGAGTCCGAATCTCTTTCCGTGTTCGTTATGCATTCCGGCCGATTTTTTATATTCGAACGATACAGGGCGCGACTGGGTGATGATATTGCGCGACTGGGTTCTGTCGAGTGTCTTGATGTTCTTCTTCAGTCTGCTATCAGATCCCGCTCCTGCGTCAGCTGCAGCCTTGCCGATGTATATAGTTCTGTAATCGCCGTAATAGACACTATCGTCATACGTCGCAAAGTATTTGCCGCCGATAGCGAAGTTGCAATCGTGATCTGATGCATCTGTGACTCGTAGGAATCCGCTCGTGCCATTGAACACTCTTAACGATCCGCCGGAAATCTCTACGCTACCCGTCTTTCCTGTCGGGCTCGGAGATTGTATCGTTGCGCCGGTGATGGTTCCGCCGTTTATTGTGGTACCGGTTATCGTTCCTCCGTTGATGACTTGGCCGTTTATGGTGCCGCCGTCTAATCGGTCGCAGCTCATCTTTCCAGCTGTTATGAAATCAGCGACTATCTCGCCGTTCATCGTCATGGCCACTTCTGCGGACCAGGGATCGTTCTTCGTAGCTCTCTGAAGGTATGCGAATCCGCCGAGATTCCATCTCCAGCATTTTGTTGCCTCGTCGTAGTCTATATTGTTGGCGATCCGGAGCTCATCTATCTGATCGTGCTCATTCAGATGATATGTGACTACGCCTCCGTCGGTTCCGTCAAGAAGTGCGATCACGTTCTTGAATGCCGCATCGAGTATCGACGACTTTGAGGGGATGCTCTTTATCGCCTGAGTCGTTCCGACCATCTGCGATGTCAGAGTTTTGTTCTTTTCCACGTTCCCGGACATCGTAATCGAGTTCTTATCGATATTCTGTATGTCGCGTCTTATCTGCGTGAGATATAATCTCTGATCGACTGCGAACGGTTTTGCGATTATCCGGACAGAGTCTCCGAGTCGGAATGCGTCGGCCGGCTGTATCGCCTCGAGGTCTACCGCCTTGACTTCCATTGTCAGCTGTGGCTGTGAGTACTTCGTGAGGTATTCCTGTGCGAGCGCATTGAGTTCGGCGAGTGTCGAGGCGCTATCGAATATCACCGCTTTCGCGTGTCGTCCATACGCTGATACCGAATCGGCCTGCGTTATCGTGGTTCCCTGAAGCCTTGCGTTATATCCGTCATATACGGTCGAATCAAGCTCCGCTCCGTACGGTGTCAGTACGTTCACGAGGTTGCTGTAATCGGAATCCTTGACGTAATCGAGAAGGTTGTATCCGTATTCTATTGCCTGCGTTGCCTGTATGCCGTAATCTTCAAGCCTTACGATATCGATGTATCTTGTTGTCACGCCTCCGGAAGTTACGCGGCGAACTCTTATATAGCCGTTATCCCTGCAGATGCAGTTTCTCAGGCTGTCGAGGATGCTCCAGTCGTATTCCGTCGTCCAGTTACACATATCCGTGCTCGTGACGTTCGTCAGATATCCGACTGCGAACTGTCTGTCTGCCGGACGGTTTGCGTTATATGCTGCAATGGCTGCCTGGAATCTTTGAGCATTCGATTCGTTTGTGATCGATGCCGGTGTGAGATATTCGTCGCCGAGCCACGAAAGATCTTCAAGCGCATATACATCCGCGATCTTCGTGAAGTCCGTTTTGATATCCTTGATCTCGCCGCGCCAGTATTCTTTCCCGTCTTTTAATATTGTGACGAGTGCTCCCTGTGTCAGGTCGGCGTACGCGGGATTGTTCGGAGGGACCTTGAACTTGAACTCTCCGGACATTCCCATCTCTTCGTTGAGATCTGTGCTGTATATCTCCGCGTCTTCCGAACCGGGATAATATAGTATTTTGTTTCCGAGTTTGACCTGGTACATTAAAGTGATCCGCTCCTGTAAACTATTTCAACTATTGCTGAGCCCGTGAATGTGAGCTCGACATCATCGTCGCCGCCTACGTAGATCGAAGGTATCTTGTTTGAGCCGGTTGAAAGTTCGAATGTCTCTGATCCGTACGTGACCGTGAATGTCGAAGATGTCTTGTTTGATACAACAAAATCAGGACATGTCGGCATATGGCCATGAGGAAGAGTGACGGTTTCGCTACCGCTCACCGTTATCGCTCCGATGTATGTTATGATTCCCGTTTCGAAATTGAACGGATCCCAGAGCCACGGTTCTGTTGACGAGAAGAGTTCGTACTTGTACGGATCCGCGTTCGGGATATCAATTTTGAATGCCCCGACTTTCAATGATGAGGAAAAGTCCTTGATCGTGATACGGCCGCGCCAGTAATGAGCGCGGTCGTTATCGAATATGATTCTGCAGACTTTGCCGTTGATCTTGTTCCGGAAGTTTGACATCACGCTGTCCCAGCTCTTCTTCTCTCGGATTCCGGATAATTCGACTTCGATCTGACGACTCGTGTATATCTGTCGGCCAGCTACGACTTCGGATACGTCGAGGAGTCCGTTCCTTCCGGGAATCTCAATGTACTTCGTGTACTGTTTGGGCTCTTTGATGTAATCGGTATTCGATACATACAGTCCCCAGTCATTGAGCGTATGGTATGACTCTTCTGTTCCTTCCACGATTATTGTCATTCCGTTGAAAAACATATCTCTCATGTTCTTACCTCGAGCTCTGACGGTTTACCTCTTCGCCGAGCTTCCTGTTGATGTTTGCCGCCACAGATGACACGTCGATTCTGTTTGTCGCGTTCTGCAGTGCGTTTGTGAGTGCGTTTCCTACTGTTCCGGCTTTATCTCCCGCCTCGATTCCACTTGCGATCGATGCGATGATATCCTGTCCCATCTGCATATACTTTGTGGATGTTCCGCCTGCTGCCGGGAGCCCGATACTGTCACATGCCTTCTGGAAGGAATTATCCATCATCGCCTGTGTAGCATCTTCCACTTCAGGGGCATTATCTTCGACGGCTTTTGCCTGATCTTTGACGCCTGTCTCGGTCAGAAGGACGATCTCTTTGTTGTAGTCTTCCCTTGACCGCTTGCTGTTCGTGTAATATCTCTCGAAAAGGGCTTCGGAATCTTCCGTGTAACCTTTTTCCTGCATCTCTATCGATGCGTAGAGGTCTTCCGCGCTTTTTATAGCGTCAATGTGTTCCTGCCATGTCTGAGCGAGTTCCTTGACCTTGTCCTTGTTGTCTCCGATCTTCTTCAGACCTTCGACAAAATTGTGAATCTCGGCCGCTCCGTCTACGCCCATGTTGGCCATCTCTGAAGCGAGATCCTTGATTGCCGGATCCGTTTCGCCCTCGATGACTCTCTTTAAGTACGCAAGATCGTCGGAATACTGATTGACGCCCTTCGTCTGGTCCTTCCAGCGCTGTTCCATCTTCTCGAGCGTCAGGTCTGACTTCTGATTCCATTCGTCAAACAGTCCGATCTGACTGCTGATCGCCTGGTTCGCATTCGTCATCGCTGTCTCGAGATCATCTTCTGCGTCTTTTACTCCGAGGGCTGAGTCATGAACTACTCCGAGGGAGTCTGTATATTCGCCCGCTGCCTTTGCAGCTTCATCGACTGCAGCTTTCGACTCGTCCATTGCGTTTTTGAGTCGTTCTTCATCTTCTGTCAGTCTGATGTTCTGTCCGTTTAATTCTGCACGACGAGCGAGGAGTTCTCCGAGAGCTTCCTTTTGAGCTTCTTCCCCGGCTACAACATCCTTTGTCTTTCCTTCGAGATCTGTGAGGGATATGACGGTTTCCGCCTGTAGGTCTTTGATCTTGTCCTCGACCTCCCACAGTTCCGCCTCGACCTCTGTTCTCTTCTGGATGACTTCGTTGTACTTTTCTTCGAGTCCGGATGATGCCAGGGCTTCTTTCTTCGCCGTAGCGTTCTTTATCCATTCATCAGTCAGGTCTGTGAGGTGTCCGGTCTCTCTGTCGAGCTGTACTACCTCTTCCCCGAGCATATCGTTGAGGTCGCGTGTAGCGTCCTTCAGCTCTTTACGCTGATATACGCTCAGATCTTCGACCTTGTTGAGCTCGTTTATCCTGTCGATGAGGTTGTCTATGTGTTTCGAACTTGTGCCCTTGTAGAAGTCTACGAGGAAGCCCTGTACTTCGTGATGTATGTCCTCGACTTCCTGAGCCGATTCCTGCATCGCCTGTGTGACTTCATCGACCTCATTTGCGGCACTTATCGCGGATGTCGCTATTCCTCCGATCGCTCCGACTGCCGCCGCCACGCCTACGGCCGCAAATACCGTAGCCGCTCCGACTGCGTCACCGAATGCCAGACGCAAAATACCGATCGCCACAGCTGCGCCGGTGACTACCGTTGCCAGTGTTGCGATGCCCGCTGCCGCTCCGGCAAGAGCCGATACGAGTGTCGGGTTCTCTTTTGCTATATTCGTGATGGTCTCGAGGATCCCGATACCGCCTTCTTTGAACTCATCGAGTGCAGGGCTTAATGCTTCGCCGACTGCGATTTTGAAGTTCTCTACCGATACCGTCAGGCGCTGATTCGTCATCTCTGCCGTGTCAGCCATCGTCTGGAATGCCTTGTCGGTCGCTCCGGTGTTGCTCTGCATCGCTACCATTGCGTCGTTGAATGCGTCCGCGCCCTGGTTAAACAGTGACAGTCCGCCGAGACCGGCTCTGACATTTGAAAACAGATTCTTGAACGCTTCGCTGTTTCCGTCTACGCTGTCGCCGAGGATCTGCATAACGTCGCCGACTGTATATCCCATCGACATCAATTCGCCGAATGTATGTCCGGTCAGATTTCCGAGAGTGTCAGAGAGATCGCTTCCGGAATCCGAGAGCTCGTTCATCATGGCTCTGATGTATGTCGTAGCGTTTGCGGTGTTGATGCCCTGCTTTGTCATGAGGACGTACATCGATGACAGCTGATCGAGTGATACCCCGAGAGCTGATGCCGTCGGAATGACGGTACCCATCGACTGGGCGAGTTCCGCAACGGTCGTCTTACCTAAGTTCTGGGTAGTGATGAGGTCATCTGCGATATGTTTTGAGGTATTTGCCTCTTTGCCGTATGCGTTTATAGCGGTTGTCAATACGTCAACCGCTGTCGCGCTCTCTGTAAAACCTGCTCTTGCGAGCTTTGTTGCATCTTCTACGAATCCGACCGCCTCTGAGGCGTCTACGGATGCGGATATTGCCTGATATGTTGCTTCTGCGATCTCATTTGCGCCATATCCCATCTCCTGACCGACCTGTCGGATGCCTTCGGACATTCCCCGGAGGTCTGATTCGGATACCTGTGCGATTGACTGCACTTTTGCGATGGAATATTCGAACTTTTCAGCCGTTTCGGCGCACTCC
>Ga0310690_10006753_pt1 | contig 14988 bp, 15 predicted proteins | sample AusTroGonzalo_MG_2_FD_207661 | JGI IMG/M metagenome (GOLD analysis project Ga0310690, IMG submission 207661) | Bovine rumen microbial communities from tropical cattle in Woodstock, Queensland, Australia - Gonzalo_04 (v2) (version 2) | ecosystem: Host-associated > Mammals > Digestive system >...
GTGGAAAAAACAAGAAAAACGGCCTTCCAAGGTGCAGATTTTTATGTTTTTTATCACGATTTAATGTTTCTTTACAAGTATTATTAATAATGTAAAAGAAAAAAATAGCTATCTTGCGCTATAAATGGACCACATTATGAAAAAGACACTGCTTGCAGCAGCACTGGCCGTGCTGATGATTCTTCCCGCCTGTGCGGCAATGCGCCGGAAACCGAAGGCTTTCACCCATGAAACCGTGGAGGTGCCCGCGATGGAAGCGGAGATTATATCCATATCGGCCGGAAATTCATCCCTTATTCTGCTGGCCGATGAAGACCGCCTTCTCTACACCCTTCACTACGGATGCAAGGTGGCGGATCCGCAGGAGTACAAAGGCTACAGCACGGCCCGTTTCACCGAAAACGGCAACCTTAACTATACCTATCCTTCCACCGGAGGAGATTATGTAGGCGTGCCGGCCCTCCATGTGAGATATGCCGATGGCAACCACAACACGGACCTCCGCTACCAGAGCCACAAAGTAACCCGTTCCGGCAATGTGGAAACCACTGAGATCCTTCTCAAGGACTATGTGACCCTGCTGGAAGTGAAGCTCATTTACGAAGCATACCAGAAGGAAAATGTCCTTATTGAGCATAGCATAATCACAAACCCCGGCAAGGAAACCGTGGAACTGGTGGATTATGCCTCCGGGTCGATGTATATAGAGGCCGATAATTATCTCCTCACCCATTTCCACGGCGCCTGGGCGCATGAAATGCAGGTGGAGCGCGAAATGCTCGGCTACGACACCAAGGTGATAGAATCCCTCCGCGGCGTGCAGGCCACCCAGTCCCAGAATCCCTCGTTCATGCTTAGCCTTAATACACGAGAGTTCAGCGAGACCGGTGGTGAAGTGGTTGCCGGAGCTCTTCAGTGGAGCGGCAACTTCCGCCTTAGTTTCACCCGTAACGAAAGCGGCCGGCTTAACGTTCTGGGCGGAATCAGCCCGTTCGCATCGGCCTATCCGCTTAAAAAGGGCGAGAACTTCGAAACTCCGGGAATGATATGGACCTGGTCGGCCGATGGCGCAGGCGGAGCCTCCCGCAACCTGCACCGCTGGGCGCGGAATTACGGAGTCTACGATGGTGGAAGCGTGAATCCAACGCTTCTTAACAGTTGGGAAGGCGCCTATTTCAACTTCACCACGAAGACCCTCACCGACATGATTGACGATGCCGCCTCAATGGGCCTTGAGATGTTTGTGCTGGACGACGGATGGTTCGGGAACGCATTTCCTCGCAACGGAGATGCCGCCGGTCTGGGCGACTGGCAGCTGAACACTTCCAAGATTCCGGAAGGCATTGATTACGTTGCATCCTATGCGCATTCCAAGGGGTTGAAATTCGGTATCTGGATAGAGCCGGAGATGGTTAACCCTGCGTCGGAACTGGCGCAGGCGCATCCGGAGTGGATAGTGCAGAGCCCCGGGCGGGAGAACTACCAGATCCGCAACCAGTGGATGCTGGATCTCGCGAACCCCGCCGTTCAGGACTTTGTTTACGGCGTATTTGACTCGGTGATGCAGATGTCTCCCGACATCGACTATGTAAAGTGGGACTGCAACCGCATCATCGAATCCTTCTACAGCAATTATCTTGGCAAGGAACAGGACCGATTCTATGTGGATTACGTTCAGGGATTCTACAGCGTGATGCGAAAAATCCGTGAGAAGTATCCTTCGGTTATCGTGCAATGCTGTTCTTCCGGTGGAGGCAGGGTGGATTACGGCGCTCTCCGCTATTTTAACGAAGTGTGGACCAGCGACGATACGGATGCGGAAATCCGCGTTCACGTGCAGTACGCAACCAGCCTCATCTATCCCGCGTTTATCATGGGATGCCACGTGTCGGATGTCCCGAATCATCAGACCAGGAACGTCACCCCCCTGAAGTTCCGTTTTGACGTTGCCTGTGCGGGACGCCTGGGGATGGAACTCCAGCCCAAGCGCCTGAATGCAGAAGAGCGAGCCCTGGCCGACAGGTGCATCACCTCCTACAAGCAGTACCGCGATCTTGTCTTTGGCGGCGACCTGTACAGGCTCGCTTCTCCCGAAGACGGTCCGTGGTATGCTCTGATGTATGTTTCACCCGAAAAAGACCGTGCCGTGGTGTTCACCTACAGCACCGCCTTCCAGGTGCGCGACACCGGCGGCCAGCCCTTCCGCCTTCAGGGCCTGGACCCTTCACGCAAGTACAAAGTTACGGAACTGAACGTGGACTCCTCCTGCTGGTGGGGCAGCGGCCGCTCATTCAGCGGCTCCTTCCTGGCAGGCGGCGGCTTCAACCCCGTCCTCCAGCAAAAGTACGCCTCCGCAATCTTCCTCCTGGAAGCGGAGTGAGTTGCGGGTTCAGGTGCACAGGACCCCCGTTTTGCACCTGAGTGGCGAGTTTTGAGGGGTTCAGGTGCGGGGAGGCCCCGTTTTGCACCCGAGACAAGAAAAAAGGCAGCCCGTGAGGGTTGCCTTTAAACTTTCTGTTGGGAAGAAGACTACCAGCGGTCTTCGTCGGAGACGCTGAGCTTCTTGCGGGCGTGGCGACGGCGGGCGCTGAGAACGCGGCGGCCGTTGGCGCTGGCCATGCGGGCGCGGAAACCGTGCTTGTTCACGCGCTTGCGCTGGGAGGGTTGGAATGTCCTTTTCATAATATCTCGTTTTTATTTATTTCGCATAAGGGGTTGCAAAGGTAACAATTTCCCTTCAATCCGCCAAATTTATTTTTCAATATGTATGACAAGTTTTCCTGCGAACCATTCGCCGGGGAGCCAGGAGTCCACCCTCCAGGTGTGGATGCTGCCGCGCGCAAGCCTGTAACGGGCCATAATGGCCGATATTTCCGCATTCACCTCGCCTCCTTTCAGGTACAGGATTCCCTTGCGGAACTTGCCTTTCACCCAGGGATAGAAGTCGGGCAGGGAGGCCACGGCGCGGGAAACAACATAGTCGAAATCCTGCGGCAGGCCCTCTGCGCGGGCGTGAACCACAATTACATTCTCCAGCCCAAGAGCTTTAGCCACGGCTTCAGCCACAATCGTCTTCTTGCCGACTGAATCGCACAGGACGAACTTGGCCGATGGAAACAGTATCGCCAGGGGAATGCCGGGAAAACCGCCGCCGGTTCCAAGGTCCAGGACATCAGATGCCGAAAAATCATCGGCCAGCCCGCTCACCTGGAGATATCTGGCGATGGCAAGCGAATGAAGCACGTGATGCTCGTACACATTGTCGATATCCTTGCGGGAAATAACGTTGATCTGGGCGTTCCACTCACGATACAGCCCTTCCAGAGCCGCAAAACGCCGCTCCTGCTCGGGAGTGAGAGGGAACCACTCTTTAACGAATGCCAAAAACTCCGCCGCACTCATTGCACTTCCCCCCTTAACATCATTTCTGAGAGCTGCTGCTTTCCGCGACGTATGCGCGTGCGTACGGTATTAAGAGGAAGGTTGAGCTCCTTCGCAATTTCCTCGTACTCCAGTTCCTCGATCATATATTTGATCATCACTTCCTTATACAGAGGCGACAACTCCTCCATAAATCCCATAAGGCGTTCGTGATTCTCGTCGCTGATGATCTCCTCCTCGGGAGTTTTGTCGGTGAGGGGATCGCCGGCTTCGTCGCCCTGGGCCGGGCCGCCGTGGATGAAGCCTTCCTTCTTGCGGTCTTCCCGCTTGATGCTGTCCAGATGGTCCAGCGCGGTGCGGGTGGCGATTGTGAAAAGCCAGGGGCGAAGCTCACGGTTTAAATCGAATGCCGCCAGGTTCATAAACGCCTTCTGGAAGGTTTCGCTCACAACGTCATCAACATCGGCCTTCCACTGGAAATACGCGCTCACGCGGCTGCGGACGGCTTTCTCGTGGATCTGGTAGATCTGCCGATAAGCTATCTGGTCGCCGGCGAGGGCAAGCTTTACGAGGTCTTTTTCGTTGTATTCCATAGTCTAATGGGCTTCCAGCCAGTTTTTGCCCGAGCTGCACTCCACGGTGAGGGGTACGCTCAGCGAACATACGTTTTCCATTGCATCGACCACAAGGGCCTTAAGTTGCTCCAGTTCGTCCGGATACGCGTCGAAGAGCAGTTCGTCGTGGATCTGCAGCACCATGCGGCTGCGAAGTCCAGCATCGGCAAGCCTCTTGTCCACCTCGATCATCGCCAGTTTGATGATGTCGGCAGCAGTGCCCTGGATGGGGGCGTTGACGGCATTGCGCTCCGCCAGGGCGCGGATCGTGGCGTTGGAGGCATTGATTTCCGGCAGGTAGCGGCGGCGTCCGAAGAGCGTCTCCACATAGCCGTTCTCCCGCGCAAACTCCATGCAGGTCTGGATGTATGACTCGATGGCAGGGAAGGAGCGGAAATAATCGTCGATGAGGGCTTTCGCCTCCTTGCGCCCCATACCCAGCCTCTGGGCCAGGCCGAAGGACGATATGCCGTACATTATGCCGAAATTGGCCGTCTTGGCCCTGCCGCGCTGCTCGCGCGTGACCTCCTCCACGGGTACGCCGAAAATCTTGGCGGCCGTGGCGGCGTGGACGTCGCGCCCTTCTCGGAAGGCCTGCACCAGGTGCTCGTCGCAGCTCAGGTGAGCCATTATGCGAAGCTCGATCTGGGAATAGTCGGCCGATACGATTATGCCGTCCGGGCTGCCGGGGATGAAGGCCTTGCGGATCTCCTTGCCGCGCTCCGTGCGAACCGGGATGTTCTGGAGATTGGGATTGGACGATGATAGCCTTCCGGTTGCCGTAAGTGCCTGATTGAAAGTGGTGTGCACGCGGCCGTCGACCGGCGAGATATAAGTGGGGAAAGGCTCGATATAAGTCCCCAGAAGTTTCTTCGCGGCCCTCCATTCCAGGATTTCACCAACAACAGGATGTCTGTCGATGATGCCCAGAAGCGTGGCCTCGTCGGTTGAATACTGACCCTTGGCGCTGGGCTTGGCCTTGGGGTCCAGCTTCATCTTGCCGAAAAGCACGTCGCCAACCTGTTTGGGTGAGCCGATGTTCAGCGTGGGCTCGCCGGTGAGGTCGCGGATGACGGATTCGCGGCGGGAGAGCTCGTCGCGGAGGTCGTCGGCAAAGTCGTTGAGGGAAGGCACGTCAACCTTTACGCCGGCACGCTCCATCTTGGCGAGGACCTTGGAGAGGGGCTCTTCCATCGAAAGATAGAGATGAGATTTCTCCGCTCCGCGTTGCTCCGGTCGAAATGACAAAGAGGAATGCTCCGGTCGAAATGACAGGATTGCATCGCCCAGGGCGGGGAGGATGGCGGTCTCCTTGAGGCGTGCCGATGGAGCCTCGTCGGGGGCGGTTTCGTCGAAAAGTGAGCCTTCAGCCGAGGCGGGGGCCTCATCGGAAATGTCGATGCCAAGATAGCTCATCGCCAGAATCTCCTTGTCGTGGCTCTTCTCCGGGTCCACCAGATAATGCATCAGGGCGATGTCCATCCATCGGCCCTTGAGCTCTATGCCGTCGGACAGAAGCCTCTGGGCGATGAATTTGAGGTCGAAGCCGTATTTGTCGATTGACGGATTCTCCAGAAGTTCGATGAGATTCCTCGACTCGCTGCGCTCGCTCGGAATGACAGTTGCGACGTCATCGATGCCAAGGACGATGTAGCCGGCGGGGCCGAAGATGCCGGAGCCCGGCGCCTCGATGCTGATGCCCACCTTGCCCGCCTTGAGCGCCCTGGCCTCAATCTCAGTGAGGGTGACTTCCTTCACGTTGAATTCCGGCTTCGGGGCCGCCTCAGAGGGCGCTGCGGAAATATGCTTGATGTATCTCTTGAGCGAATTGAACTCATACTTTTCGAACAGGTCCACGATCCCGCTCTTGAATTCCCCGGTCCAGCGCATATCTTCCAGGCTTGCGGGGCTGGGGATGTCGGTCTTGATGGTGACCAGGGTCTTGGACAGGTCCATATGCGGACGGGCCTCCTCGAATTGGCTCCGCTGGCGCTCGGCAAGCTCCCCGAGGTGCTCGTATATGCCCTCCATCGACCCGAATTTGCGAAGCATCTTTGCCGCTCCAACCGGGCCCACGCCACTGACACCTGGCACATTGTCGGAACTGTCGCCGCAGATTGCCAGCATGTCGATTACCTGGGCGGGGGAGTCGATGTTCCATTTCCCGCACACCTCTTTTACGCCCAGAATCTCGCTGTCGGCGCCGCCCTTGCCGGGCTTCACCTGCCAGATATGCGGGCCGATGAGCTGGCCGTAGTCCTTATCCGGCGTTACCATATACACGTCCATATCGGCCCCTGCCGACTGCACGGCAACGGAGCCTATTACGTCATCGGCCTCAAAGCCGGGAATCATCAGCACGGGGATGTTCATCTCGCCCATAAGCTCCACGAGGGGCTCCAGCGAGTCGATTACCAACTGCGGGGTAGGGGGACGCGTGCCCTTGTACTCCGGGAACAGCTTGTTGCGGAAGCTGCCTCCCGGTGGGTCGAACGCCACGGCAAGATGCGTGGGCTTCTCCTTCTCCACCATCTCCAGCAGATACTTCGTGAAGCCGTACAGAATGGACATATCGGCTCCCTTCGAGTTAATCATCGGCCTCTGGAGGAAGGCGTAATACATCTTGAATACCAGCGCGTGGCCGTCTATGAGGAAGAGTTTATTCATATATTCGGGAAGGCTTTCTTTATCACTTCGGATCCGCCTATGTGGAATGTACCGTCGGGGGCGATGGCGAAAACCCAGTCGGCGCGTGGGGCGGATTCGTGGAGGTCGTGGGAGGAGAAGAGGATGGTGAGGCCCTGCTCGCGGGAGAGCCTTTGCAGGCAGTCCACCACCAGGACGCGGTTTTCGGCGTCAAGGAAGGCTGTGGGTTCGTCCAGGAGCAGGCAGGAAGGTTTGCGCACGAGGCCTGAGGCGATGCAGAGTTTCTGGAACTCGCCGTCGCTGAGGGTCGATATGTCGCGCTGGGCCAGGTGCTCAAGGCCGAGGGTTTGGAGGGACTGGTCGATGCCTTCGCCCCGGCCGTAGCCGCGGTCGAAGAGGCTGTTGCGGAGGAAGTCCCGTGCCGTGAAGCCCTTCAGTTTGGGGATGCGGGTGGGTACCATCGCGCATTCGCTGCGGAAGCGCTTTGCAATCTCCCGTAGCAGGCTGGACTTGCCGCTGCCGTTGGGGCCGCAGAGGAGCACCAGCTCGCCCGGGGCCAGGGTGAAGGAGATGTCCTTCACCAGCGTGCGGCTGCCGTAGCCGATGGATATGCCGGAGAGCGTGATCATTTTTGAGAGGAGATCCCTCGACTTCGCTCGGGATGACAAGATGGTTCGAGAAGTATTGCGATTATCATAGGTATGCCCACAAGGGCAAGGGTGCTGCCCACGGGGAGGGGAATGGCCCATACGTTGGCCAGGATGTCTGCCGCGAGGGCCAGGCCGGCCCCGCAGAGGCAGGAAACCGGAAGCACCCGGGCGTGGACCGACGATGCGCAGGCGCGGCGCGCCAGATGCGGCGCCACGATGCCCACAAAGCCCACGGGCCCGCAGAATGCGGTGACGGCCGCAGTCATAAGGCTGGCGCTTATCATCGACAATGTGCGGATGTTTTTCGGGGAGGCGCCCACCATGGTGGCGTATTCCTCGCCGAAGAGTATCACGTCAAGGCCGCGGGCATTCACCAGGGCCATAACGGACCCGGCAACGAGCGCTGCCCATATGATGATTATTTCCAGGTATCTGGTGCCGGCAAAACTGCCCGCCATCCAGCTGTAGAACAGTTTCAGGCTCTCTTCGCGTGCGGTGAACTGCAGTATGGAAGCGGCGGCGCTGAACACGAAGCCCAGCAGGACGCCGAAGATAAGGAGCGTATTCCCGCTCACCCGTGAAGATACGGCAACAAGCAGAAGCGCCGTAAGGAATGCCGCTGCGAAGGCTGCGGCTACCATCGACACTCCGCTAATCCATAGTCCCGTGCCAACGGCCAGCGAGGCCAAGGCCGCGCCCAGCGCAGCACCGCCGCTTACGCCCATAATGTGGGGATCGGCCAGGGGATTGCGGAAAAGGGCCTGCATCTGTGCGCCGGAAAGGGACAGGGCGCAGCCGGCGAGGATTGCGGTGAGGACGCGGGGAACGCGAAGCTTCCAAAGAAGCACGCCCTCCGGAAGCGAGAATCCGCCGCCTCCGGCCAGGAGATCGGCCCCCGCCAGCACCAGCACGGCAACGGCTATTATGGGCAAGGTGCGCTTCATCGGCCCTGCTGTTTGACGGATGGAATGCAGGCTACTGCGTAACCCGCCAGGGCGACTCCCAGGATTATGAACAGGAAGTCGGTGGCCTTGAGTATCACGGGATATGCGCTCACGGCGAAGTTGCCGGGCATCTGGATAATGCCGAACCGCTGTTGGATAAGCACCAGGACGGTACCCACAACAAGGCCGATAACCATTCCCAGCAGCGTAATCATCCAGCCCTCCAGGCGGAAGATTCGGCCGGTGAGGCTTTCCGGGGCGCCCAGGCTGCGGAGCGTCTCCATATCCTGCTCCTTCTCGATGATGAGCATCGTGAGGGAACTGAGCACGCTGAAGGCGATAATCAGCACCACAAATATCAGAATCAGGTAAATCGCCAGCTTTTCATAGCGCATCATCTTGTACAGCGCGTCGTTCTGGCGAACTCTGTCCTTGACGTCGAAACCGGGCCCGAAGGCCTCCTCGATGTCCTTGACCACGGCCTTGGTGTCGGCTTCATCGACCAGTCTTATTTCAAGGGCCGATACTTCCGATTCGTACTCCAGCAAATCCCTCATCACCTCTATGGGGACGATGGCTAGTTTTGCGTCGACATCGGCATTCACCGATATCGTGCCCGCGGCGAAAACTCTCTGCTGGCGCAGGCTGGCGGCAGGATTCTGGAGCGAAAAAGGCGCTGTGCGGGACGGATAATAGATATCGACAGGATATAAAAGCCGGTGGCTGATGCCAAGATTGTAGGCCAGCGCAGCCCCGAATACGGCCTGGGTGCGGCGGTTCTTATGCAGGGCGAATTCGCCCTCCATCATTCTTTTGCGAAGGGGTGTTTCCTCTTCGTAGACTTCATCGACCCCGCGCATGATGCAAATCCCCTGATTGTCCATATAGGAGAGGAAAACCTGCTCCTCGATGACGCTGGAGATGCTTGCGATGCGGTCGTCGTGGTATATTTTGTCGAATGCGATGCTGTCCGGGGTGAAGACTTTGCCGGTGGACGGGGTGATGCGGATTTCCGGGTCGATTTCGCCCAGGCTGTCCTGCACCAGCTTGTTGAAGCCGTTGAAAACGGAAAGGATGATAACCAGCGCCGCCGTTCCTACGGCCATTCCCGCCACGCTGATTCCGGAAATAACGTTGATTACGTTATGCGATTTCCGGGCGAACAGGTAGCGGAAGGCGAAACGGAGCGGCAGCGGGAGCTTCATTTCTTAAGCAGTTCTTCGATGTGCTGTGCGTAGTCCAGTGATGTGTCCAGGAGGAAAACCAGCTCCGGAACGATCCGCAGCTGCTTTGCCATCGCGTGGCCCAGTTCGCCCCTGATCCTTCCCAGGTTCTCCTCCAGCATGGCCATCACGCTCTGCTGGTGGTCCGACGGGAACACGCTCACGAACACTTTGGCTACGGACAGGTCCGGACTGATGCGCACCTCGCTCACGGTAACCAGGGCTCCGCCCCACGCCGCCATACCCTTGGAACGGATAATCTCCGCCAGGGCCTTTTGTATTTCACGGGCAACCTTGAGCTGCCTTGTCGATGCGGGTTTTTCCATAAGGCTTGTCATCTCGAGCGAAGTCGAGAGATCTACTTAATATTAATAATGTAATAGTTCTTCTTCCCCTTCTGTGCCAAAATGTAGTGCCCGTTCACGATGTCATCGGCAGTAACTTCCCGGTCGATGCCGGCGATCTTCTCCTTGTTCATCGACACTCCGCCGCCCTGCACCATCTTGCGGGCTTCGCCCTTGGAGGGGAGGATGTCGGTCTTCACGGCCAGCAGGTCCAGGATATTGCAAGGGAATTCATTGGCGCTGAGCTCGTAGGAAGGGACGTTGGCGAAGACCTCACGCACGGTGCGCTCGTCCATGCCGCGGAATGTCTCTGCCGATACGTTGCCGAAGAGCAACTGTGATGCTGCCACGGCGTTATCGTATGCTTCCTGTCCGTGGCACATTACGGTAACCTCGCGGGCCAGGGCCTTCTGCAGCACGCGGCGGCCGGGGTCTTCCCTCTGCTCGGCGATGAGTGCGTCGATGGTATCTTTCGGCAGCATCGTGAAGATCTTGATGTAGCTCTCTGCATCCACGTCCGACACGTTTAGCCAGAACTGGTAGAACTCGTAGGGCGATGTGCGCTCCGCATCCAGCCAGATGTTGCCTTTCTCCGTCTTGCCGAACTTGGTTCCATCGGCCTTGCGGATAAGAGGGCAGGTGAGTGCGAAGGCCTCGCCCCCGGCGATACGGCGGATGAGCTCGGTGCCGGTGGTGATGTTGCCCCACTGGTCGCTTCCGCCCAACTGCAGCACGCAGCCCTTGTTCTTCCACAGCCAGAAGAAATCGTAGCCCTGCATGAGCTGGTAACTGAATTCAGTGAATGACATACCTTCCGAGGAGTCCCTCTGCAGGCGTTTCTTCACTGAATCCTTTGCCATCATATAGTTGACGGTGATATGCTTGCCGATGTCGCGGATGAAGTTGATGAAACTATAGTCCTTCATCCAGTCGTAGTTGTTCACGAGCTCCGCCTTGTTGGGGGCGTCCGATTCGAAATCCAGGAATCGGCCCAACTGAGCCTTGATGCAGGCGACATTGTGGTTGAGGGTTTCCTCGTCCAGCAGATTTCTTTCTGCCGATTTCATCGACGGATCGCCGATCATACCCGTGGCGCCGCCAACCAGCGCGATGGGCTTATGCCCGCAGGCCTGGAAATGTTTGAGAATCATCACGCTCACCAGATGGCCGATATGCAGTGAATCCGCAGTGGGGTCGATGCCCACATATGCCGCTGCAGGCCCCTGCATCAGTTTTTCTTCCGTTCCGGGCATAATGTCCTGAATCATCCCTCTCCATCTGAGCTCTTCAACAAAGTTTTTCATATGTCGATTTCTTCTTGTAGGTTTTTAAATAACCTACAAAGATAATCAAAAACGGGCATAAAAAAAAGCCGCCCTTGCGGGGCGGCAGAGTTCTAAGCCGAAGGAATTACTTTGCGGCTTCCACGGAAACCTTACGGAATTCCTTGAGATCCTTCATAAGAGCGAGGGCAGCCTTGCGGGCGCGTGCACCGGCGGCTTTGTTACCCTTTACTACCTGGGCCTCTGCGTTCTTTGCGAACTCGGCGATCTCTGCATTGATTTTTTCAACAAGCTGTTTCATAATTAGTTGATTTGGTTTAGTTTTGTTAGAGTAATTTCCAATTTGTCTGCAAGGTAGAGAAAAAAAATCAAAACACAAAAAATAAAAAGTAAAAAATGCGGAAAAAACTAAATTTCAGGCGTTTCCCCTGCACTTTTTTCCACTTTTTCTTCCTTTTTTATCTTCGTATTTAGAAAACTCATCGCCTTTTGTGCGCCAATCGTCGAGAAATCCTTGATTCCTTGTATGATACGCGCGGAAATTTCAGGGATGAGAGATTTCTCTTCCTCACTAAGGTCTCCCAGCACAAAATCAATCTGTCCGCCCCTGGAAAACTCATTGCCGATACCTACCCTGATCCGCGCCCACGCATCGGTTCCCAGAGTGTCGATGATGTTCTGAAGACCGTTGTGGCCGCCGGCGCTGCCGCCCTCCCTCATACGGATTGTCCCGAAGGGGAGATTCAGGTCGTCGGAGATGACAATGAGGTTTTCGATCGGTATGGACAGTTTCTGCATCCAGTAGCGCACGGCGTTGCCGCTCAAGTTCATATAGGTGGATGGTTTGAGCAGATGGAAGTGCCTCCCCTTGAAGGAAACTTCCGCAACCGAGCCGTAGCGCTGCACGGAAAACAAAGTATTGGACGCCTGAGCCCAGGCATCCAATACCATAAATCCCATGTTGTGACGGGTGGAGGCGTATTCGGCCCCGATGTTTCCGAGTCCTGCTACCAGATACTCCATAACCGCCGGTTAAGGAAAGAATTAGGCCTTTGCAGCCTCTGCAGCGGCCTGCTGCATGGCGCGGGTGGTCTTTACGCGGCAGATGATGGTGTTCTTGTCCGACAGGATCTTGATTCCATCGTACTTGAGATCGCCTGCGGTGAGGCGCTTGTCAAGCTCCAGGGGAGTCACATCCACGTCCAGCTGGTCCGGGAGGTCCTTCATGAGGGCCTGCACCTTAAGGCTGCGGGATACCTGTACGAACTTACCACCGGCCTGCACGCCCACGGGGTGACCGAAGATGTTCAGGGGAACATTGATGGCGATGGGCTTCTTCTCGTCAACTGCGAGGAAGTCTACGTGGAGACAGTTGTCGTCCACAGGATGCCACTGGTACTCGTGTGCCACTGCGGTGTATACTTTACCGCCAAGATTAAGGTCTACGATGTAGGCTGCGGGAGTGTGGGTGATACCCTGGAGTTCCTTCTCCTTAACGGTGAACAGAACATTGTCCATACCTGCGCCATAGAGATTGCAGGGAACCAGACCCTGACGGCGGAAAGCCTTGATAACGGCCTTGTTGCCTTTTTCACGGATTTCTCCGTTGAGAGCGAAATGCTTCATTGTTTCTGTAATTTAAAAATGTGTTACTCAGTCTTTTGTTTCAAAGACCCCATTGCACCAAAAAGGGTTGTCCCTTTTTTAAGGCCCGCAAAGGTAGCATCTATTTTCCTTTTTTCCAAATCTTTTAGTATCTTTGCGTTCGCTTGAATTATTGTCATTTCGAGCGAAGCCGAGAAATCTAAACTTTAATTATATGAGAAAATACATCGTTGCAGGCAACTGGAAGATGAACACCACAGTTCCTGAAGGCGTAGAACTCGCCAAAGCAGTAGTAGAGAAGGCAAAAGAGCTTCCCGCAAACGTCAAACTCGTTGTAGCACCCCCGTTCACCCACCTCGCTCCCGTGGCGGAGGCCCTCAAAGGCTCCAAGGTGGCCCTCAGCGCACAGAACTGCGCAGACCACGTGAAAGGTGCCTACACCGGTGAAGTTGCTCCCGCAATGCTCACTTCCCTCGGCTGTGAATACACCATCCTGGGTCACTCGGAGCGCCGCCAGTACTACGGCGAAACCGACGAAAAGCTCGTGGTGAAGACAAGGCTCGCCCTTGACGCTGGCCTCAAGGTCATCCTCTGCGTAGGTGAGAGCCTGGACGAGAGGAAGGCCGGCAAGCACTTCCAGGTGGTAACGGACCAGACCAAGGCCGTCCTCTACACCCTCAATCCGGAAGACCTCGCAAACATCGTCATCGCATACGAGCCCGTATGGGCAATCGGCACTGGCGAAACCGCAACTGCCGCACAGGCGGAGGAAATCCACGCCTGCATCCGCAACGTCATCGAGGAGAAGTTCGGTGCCGCTGCAGCAGACGACATGACCATCCTTTACGGTGGCTCCTGCAAGCCTTCGAACGCTAAGGAACTCTTTGCGGAGAAGGATATCGACGGTGGCCTCATCGGTGGTGCAGCCCTCAAGGCGGAAGACTTCATTGCAATCGCCGCTTCCTTTTGATCCTTATAGCGCCTGATTCGTTCAAAGAGTGCCTCTCGTCCAGGGAGGTGGCGCGTGCCATAAGTTCCGCGCTCGGGGAAAGATTCCCGGGCGCGGAAATCGTTGAAATGCCCCTGGCCGATGGGGGAGAGGGCACCGTCGATGTAGTAACGCGGGCCCTGGGTGGCGAAATCCTATCCGCAAGGGTTTGCGGGCCTATGGGCCTACTGGTCGATGCTTCATACGGCATCGCCGGGGACACCGCCGTAATCGAGGTGGCCCAAGCCTGCGGGCTGCAGCTACTTAAGGCCGATGAACGCAACCCCCTAGTAGCCACATCGCGTGGCGTGGGCGAGTTGCTTCTGGCTGCCCGTGAGCACGGGTGCCGGCATTTCTTCATCGGCCTTGGAGGAACAGCCACGTGTGACGGTGGTGCAGGGATGCTTTCGGTACCCGGATTGCGTGAGGCAATGGCTGGAGTCTCGATTGAGCTGCTCTGCGATGTGGACAATCCCTTCCTTGGGCCCCGTGGAGCCGCGCGCGTTTTTGCCCCGCAGAAGGGTGCATCGCCATCCGACGTGGAGGTGCTGGAAAGCCGTATGGCCTCTCTTGCGGCGCGAATCCTTAGTGACACGGGCGTTGATGTATCGGCAGTCCCCGGAGCGGGTGCGGCTGGCGGCCTTGGAGGCGCGCTGATGGCATATTTCGGCGCCAGGCTGCAGGGCGGCATCGACACAATCCTGGACATCCTCGGTTTCGACAAAGCTGTGGCCGGGGCCGATCTGGTGATTACGGGCGAAGGCAAATCCGACGCCCAGACCCTTTCCGGCAAGGCTCCCTACGGCGTCCTCAAGCGCAGCGGCTCCGTTCCCGTCGTCCTCCTCTCCGGTCGCATCGACAACCACAACCACAACGCCCTCCTCGCCGCCGGCTTCCACGCCGTGCTCGAAGCCTCTCCCCGCGACCTCCCTCTATCGACCCTCCTCACCCCCTCCGTCGCCCTCTCCAATCTCCGCCATGCCGTGGCGGCTAACACGCTGATTATCAGCGACATCCTTAGCGCTCCCCTGGTGAAAACGCACCAGGGGAACCACCCGTAAAACGCTGTACTCCAGGCACTTAAGCGCCACGCGGTTATTCCACCCAATCGGGATAGTCGAGCTTGGGGATGCGAGAGACGATGGCGTTGCGGCGGCGGTTGATGAATTTGGTGTCGCCTTTGGGATTGTAGTGGAGGGGGCTGGGGAGTATGATGGCGATGGAGGCGGCCTCGCTGCGGGTTAGTGCGGAGGCGGGCACGCCGAAGTATTCTTTCGCCGCTGCCTGGACGCCGTACATACCGTGGCCGG
>Ga0310690_10006754_pt1 | contig 14987 bp, 11 predicted proteins | sample AusTroGonzalo_MG_2_FD_207661 | JGI IMG/M metagenome (GOLD analysis project Ga0310690, IMG submission 207661) | Bovine rumen microbial communities from tropical cattle in Woodstock, Queensland, Australia - Gonzalo_04 (v2) (version 2) | ecosystem: Host-associated > Mammals > Digestive system >...
ACCTTGGCGGCCTACTGCTTCTTTGAAAACAAACCACAGGCCTTGGATGGATACTACATCGAGAATACAAAACAACTCATGTTATTTTAATTCTTATCCCGAACTGAGGTAGAGCCTTCATAGGAATGCTCTGATTCTTGGTAATAATAATTATATCGAGCAGGCTAAAGTTTAGCAAAAAGCAGGCGGGATAAATATGATTGGCTAAATACTTTAAATCACCATCGTCAACATACTGAGGTCGGCCTCTTCGCCTACAACCCAGACAATATCGTCTTTGCCGAACTGACGCTTGGCTTGGATGGTGCCGAGGTGTCCCTTTTCATCCTCCACACCAACGACCATACAGTTGTAACGCTTGCGGAAGTCTATGTCCTGCAAGGTGTTGCCTATAAGAGGACTGCTTTCGCTTAGCCTGATGGAAATGATGGACATGCAGTTTTTTTCCTTTATCCTTTCCTGTGGATGCAGCAATTCCTGTTCGCTTCGGGCTCTCATGGATTCGATAGCTTCTGTGCCTGCAACCACTTCCAACTCGTCGCCCGGGTATATACGATTGTTGCCTCCAGGGATATTGATACGGTGTCCGGCACGAATGATAGCAGCTATATGTACATGATCGGTTCTTCCAAAATGAAGTTGGGCAAGTGTCCTGCCGCCCCAACGGGAGTTTTGTGGCACACGAACACGTGCTATCTGCAAATCCTTACCTCGGAGTTTCCTACCATAGCCAAGTGATGCCTGCTGTTCACGAAGTCGGAGATTCTGCTTAAAGGTACGTTCCATTCGGATGCTTACGTACTTTACGCCTCTGCTTATTATCACCAAAAAGAGTGCCGCAACACTTATCAAAACCCTCCAAACCCACCATATTGGAGATATAAACGACAATACATTATATATAATAATGTAGCCTAAGAGCAACTTTATTATGATAGCAACATTTATCAGCACCTTATTCATGCCGCCACAGGCTCGCAGATAATGTACCTCTTTGCTGTGATTCTTACGGATTATGATTGGCCGGATGCAAGGAGAAAGAAGCATGAGCGTAATAATGCAGCAAGCTATTGTGCCGTACATTTCGCCCATAAAATGAAGGCAAAGCGGCTTTACCGTAGCAAGACTGAACATTACGATTGCTATACTAATAGTCAGGTAGGCAGCAGTATGGTAGAGGACAGCAGTCAAGAAACTGCGCCAAGCAAGGGCAGGGAGGAGGATTTTTCTTGCTCTGTCTCTTCCCGAAGGCAAGATACGGCCTTTTCTTATCTTTTCGTTGACGGCTCGCAACTGACCATTCATCACCTTTTCTATACGTTCACTTGCGCTTGGAGCAAGACGGATAATGTAGGGCGTGAAGAAGGTCGTAATGATGCTCACGGCCACAACAACAGGATAGAGAAAGTTGCTCGTCACGCCCAACTCCTGACCAAGACCAGCTATGATGAAAGCAAATTCACCTATCTGCACCATAGAGAAGCCGCTCCTGACAGCTCCACGAATGTCTCCGCTTGTAGCAAAGAAACTGAGGCTACCGAAGAACATCTGCCCGAGTACTACAGCAAGCGTCAATACAAGTACCGGAAGCCAGTATTCCACCAATATATGAGGCTCAACCATCATGCCTACAGACACAAAGAATACGGCTCCGAAGAGGTCTCTGAGCGAGCTCACAGCCTTCTCTATATTCTCCGCCTCGAGCGTTTCAGCCATAATGCTGCCCATCATAAAAGCACCAAAAGCAGGGCTGTAACCTACCTTTGAGGCTGCCACAGCCAATAGGAAGCAAAGGCCTACGGACACTACTAATAATGTCTCGCTATTGATGTATCGACGTGCCTTCCGGAATATGAGCGGCACCAAATAGACGCCCACCATAAACCAAAGCATCAGGAAGAAACCCAGTTGCAAGAGGCTTTTGATGAGTTCACTTCCCTCAAACTGCCTACTTACGGCCAAAGCACTCAGCACAACCATCAACAAAATGCCGAGTATGTCCTCGATGATGAGAACGGATATGACGCCAGAAGCAAAGCGTTTGGTGCGAAGTCCGAGGTCGTCGAAAGCCTTATATATAATAGTAGTAGAACTCATACTGAGCATTCCGCCCAAAAAGAGCTTGTCCATACCACTCCAACCAAAGAGCGTAGCCACCATACCGCCTATGCCTATCATGCAGCACATCACCATAATGGCAGTCAGTATGGGCTGCATTCCCATCTTTACAATCTTCTTGAAGGAGAACTCCAAGCCAAGCGTAAACATAAGGAAGATGACTCCCAGGTCGCTCCATTCCTCGATGCCTTCTATACTGCTTACCGAATGGGTATAGGGCATATGCGGGCCTGCCAGAAAGCCTGCCACAATATAACCAAGTACAAGCGGCTGCTTTAGTCGCTTGAAGAGTATGGTAACTATACTTGCAACTACAAATATGTAGGCGAGGTCGGTTATCAGCGGGGACACTTATTTCAATTAAGAATTAAGAGTTAAAAATTAAAAATGATATATTATACTGAGAGGCTCAACATTCTTTCTATGCTCTTTACGGCTTTCTCGGCTACCTCTTTATCCACGTTTATCTCTGGCCATTCGTACTTGAGGCAGTTGTAGAGCTTCTCCATCGTGATGAGCTTCATGTAATTGCACTCGTTACAAGCACAGGTACTGTCATCTGGAGGAGCAGGAATAAAGGTCTTCTCCGGGCAAGCCTGCTGCATCTTATGGAGGATGCCACTTTCTGTTGCTACAATAAATTCATTTGCTTCGTCCTCCTGACTGAACTTCAACAAGGCGGCGGTACTGCCCACCTTATCGGCAACCTTTACCACCGGTCCCTTACATTCCGGGTGAACCAGTATCTTTGCCTTAGGATGAGCCTTCTTAAGTTCCAATATACGTTCAAGGCTAAACTTCTCGTGAACGTGACAGGCACCATTCCAGAGCACCATATTTCTGCCCGTAACGGAGTTGATATAGTTGCCCAAGTTACGATCAGGACCGAAGATAATCTTCTCGTCCTTCGGCATAGCATCCACTATCTGACGTGCATTTCCGCTCGTCACAACCACATCCGTCAAGGCTTTTATAGCAGCTGTCGTATTCACATAACTAATGACTGTATGACCAGGATGCGCCTTCACAAATTCATCAAACTCCTCTGCCGGACAGCTTTCAGCCAAAGAACAAGTTGCATTAAGGTCGGGTACGAGCACTTTCTTGTCGGGACAAAGTATCTTATTGGTTTCGCCCATGAAGTGAACGCCACACATGACGATGATGTCCGCATCCGTCTTGGCTGCCTGCTGAGCAAGTGCGAGACTGTCACCAACGAAGTCGGCTATGTCCTGTATCTCGCCTTGGGTATAGTAATGCGCCATTATGACAGCATTCTTTTCCTTACACATACGGCGTATCTCTGCCTTCATGTCCGTACCGGCCGGCACTGGTTCTGTCACGTAGCCAGCCTCTTTCCATTTGTTGTCCACCATGTTTATATTATTATAATTTTATTTATTATAAAAGAAATATAAATGTAATGATGATGATGATGTGCAGTTGATAAGTTTATAACTTTTCCCTCATTCCATCGGCACTTTTGTTATCAACACCCTATCCACTATATTCCTTTATTTATTAACCTTTATGTGCTATGGTATTCCTACTTTCTCTCAATAGTTTAGCATAATATATGCCCTAAGTTGTCAACATCTGCTAATAATGCGCAAAGTTAATAATTTTCCTTGATATGTAGCTTTAATAACTCCATTTTTTTGTGTTTATACAGGTTTAATAACTTTTTGTTCATGTTAATAAAAGGTATTGGAGTACCTTTTTCCACCTTTTAGTGTGAATAAGCTGTGAGTTATTAACCGAGTTATGAACATAAATTGTTAATTTTGTCAACGGAATAAGATACTTTATATCTATGAGGAAGTTGAAGGTAACTGAGATGGGGCGTATGAGTGTGGCTGAATACCAGGCATCAGAGAAACAGCCTTTGGTGGTGGTACTTGACCACGTCCGCAGTCTTTATAATGTTGGGAGTGTGTTTCGTACCAGTGATGCTTTTCGTCTGAGCGGCGTATGTCTTTGTGGTATTACGGCACAACCTCCTCATCCTGAAATTCATAAGACGGCTCTCGGAGCAGAGGATAGTGTCCCTTGGCGTTATTTCAAGCAGACAGAAGAAGCAATCACTTGGCTAAAGAGCGAGGGCTATCAGGTATTGGCGGTAGAACAATGTGAAGGAAGTACGCTCTTGCAGGACTTTCATAGAGAGCCGAACAAGAAGTATGCAGTCGTTTTGGGAAATGAAGTAAAAGGCGTCCAACAGCAAGTAGTCGATATGTGCGACGGCTGTTTAGAGATTCCTCAGTTCGGCACGAAACACAGCATGAACGTCAGCGTAACGGCTGGTATCGTCCTGTGGCACTTGTCTATGTTCAACTAAGCGAGCCTCGTTGACTAACACGGCACGTAATGTTGGTCATCATAACACGTTATCCTTGCCATCATAACACGTTATGTTTCCCATCATTCCACGGACCATTAAAAATAAGTATTAAGATATGAAAAGAAAACTCCCCATTTTGCTTTTGCTCATGCTTGTTTGTATGAGCATGAACGCCCAAAACTACAAGCAGGAAAACAACATCAGTTACACCAAGAAAACTGAAGCTTATGCCAAGGAACGCCTGAAGTTGGATGTATATTATCCAGAGAACTCAAAGGACTGTCCTGTAATCGTTTGGTTTCACGGCGGCGGCTTGGAAGTAGGAAACAAGGAGATACCGCAGAAGTTAAAGGAGAAAGGTTATGTTGTTATCGGCGTAAACTACCGTTTGCTGCCTAAAGTGACCGTCAAAGAACTGCTTGATGATGCTGCGGAGGCTGTGGCTTGGACGTTCCGACATGCTTCTGAATATGGAGGCGACCCGAGGAAAATTGTTGTGACAGGCCATTCTGCAGGCGGCTATATCTCTATGATGCTTTGCCTCAATAAAGCTTGGTTAGGGGCTTACGGGATGGATGCAGATGATGTGATGATGTATGTTCCCTTCAGCGGTCAAGCCGTCACCCACTATAACGTCAGGAAGATGCAAGGCCTTGAACCTCTAAAGATTACCATAGACGAATACGCACCCATATACTGGGTGCGCAAAGATTGTCCGCCTTTCGTGCTTATATGTGGCGATAGGGAACACGAACTTTATGGCCGTTACGAGGAAAACCAATACCTGGCTCGTATGATGAAGCTGGTCGGGCACAATCAGACTTATCTATACGAGCTGGATGGTTATGGTCATGGAAGTATGGCTGAGCCTGCCTTCCATATCCTCGAGACGCATCTCAACAAGATGTTGGGCAGGGATGCCAATCCGTAAAGGCGGGTTGTAAAGTCGGTTTACGTCAACTTCGTTAGGTTTTCCTCTGTAATATACTTCAGGTTGTTCTGGAGTATAGTGTTGCGTGCCAGTTTGGGATTGTCGGTACGGAACACGAGGATGCCCTTGCCGCCAAGCAGGAAGGAGTACATATAGGCGATACTGATGCCTGCCTTACTGAACGTAGAGACTGCATCTGCAGCTCTTCCGGGCGTGTTGTCAAGCTCAAGGGCAAGCACTTCGCTCAGGGCAACAGTTATGCCTGCTTTGGTCAGCTCCTCGTAAGCCCGAAGCGGTTCGCTGCATATCAGTCGATAGATTCCGTACTCTGCGGTATCGGCAATCGTGGAGGCTATGATTTGGATATTTGCCTCTTTCAGGGCATCGAGCACCTTAATGAGTGTACCCGAGCGGTTTTCGATGAATATCGATAGTTGGTGAATGGTCATACTTATTATGTTTTTAGGGGGATTTACTGATAAACTTTTCTTTTATCGACCACGCGAACAGCCTTGCCTTCGCTAACTGGAAGCGTGCCTTTACTTACGAGACGAACCTTTGGTTTCAGCAAAATCTCGTCGCTCAATCTGTGGCAAAGCTCCTGCGAAAGCTTTTGCAGCTTGTTGTAATCGTCGGTTGGTTCGCTGAGTTCCACTTCCACAATCATCTGGTCGTTGTTATCTTCGGTCACGAGCGTAATGAGGTAGTTGGTACCCAGCTCTGGGAATTGCATCAATATCTTCTCGATTTGGATGGGGAAGATGTTAACGCCGCGCAGCACAATCATGTCGTCGGAACGTCCGCGCATACGGTCAATACGGACATGATTACGTCCGCAGGGACAGGTACGTCCCAAGACACGCGTCAAGTCTCTTGTGCGATAGCGCAACAAGGGCATAGCCTCGCGGCAAAGTGTGGTAAGCACAAGTTCGCCAATTTCTCCGTCGGGAACGGGCTCTAAGGTATCGGGATTGACAATTTCGACGATATAGTAGTCTTCCCAGAAGTGCATTCCGTTCTGCTCGGGACACTCGAAACCTACGCCAGGACCGCACATCTCGCTCATGCCAAACGAGTTGTAAGCCTTCACGCCCATCATCTCCTCGATACGCTTACGCTGTTCTTCCGAGTGAGGTTCTGCACCTATGGCCAGCACCTTCAACTTCGTGTCGCGGCGAGGGTCAACGCCTTGTTCCTGCATGACTTCGTAGAGGCGTGTCAGATAGCTCGGTATAGCATGAATGGCAGTTGTGCCAAAATCCTTGATAAACTTAATCTGTCTCAACGAATTACCTGCTGCAGCAGGAACCGTAAGCATTCCCAGACGCTCGGCTCCGTACTGGAATCCAAGTCCGCCGGTAAACATACCGTAGCCAGAAGAGTTCTGGAAAACATCATCAGGGCGCAAACCTACCATCCAGAGGTTGCGTGCCACTTGGTTAGCCCACTCGTCCAAGTCCTTCTGAGTGTGCAGAATAACGGTAGGATTGCCGGTCGTTCCGCTCGAAGAATGCAGTCGTACACAATCGCGCATAGGCACGCAAGCCATACCGAAAGGATAGGTTTCCCGCAGGTCCTGCTTTGTTGTGAAGGGCAGTTTGCGCACGTCATCCAGCGTCTTAATGTCGTCTGCGGTAATACCAGCCTCTTTGAACTTCTTCTGATAGAATTCGTTTGTCAGACAATGTTGCACGGTTTGTTTGAGGCGTTCCAACTGAAAGGCCTCCAACTGTTCGCGCGTCATAGTCTCGCGTTCAGGGTTAAAGTAGGGTGAATTGTTCATTTCCATTTCCTTTATATCATTATATTATTGTTGTTTCATTATTTGCATAGCTCTTTGCAGACTTTGTCTTGGAAGCTTCGGCCAACGGATGATGTGCTAATACCCTGATTGATAATGGCAAAAGCAAGTGTGTGTCCGTTTGGTGTTGTGAGGTAGCCTGCCAGCGAGACGATGCCTGTCAGCGTCCCCGTCTTAGCCCTGACGTTGCCTTGGGCTTCGGTATCTTGCATTCTTTTTTCAAGAGTACCGTCTATGCCGGCAATAGGTAAGCTCGGCAACAAGTGCTCGCGGATGGATTGTGTTCGCCAGGCATAGCCAAGCATAGCCACAAGCATCTCGGCGGAGGTATAGTTATAGAGCGAAAGGCCACTTCCGTCTGCCACCTGATAGCTACTGAAATCAAGTCCTATTCGCTTCATCAGTTCGTTCATGCGCTCAGCAACTTGTTTGCGTCCAGCACCTTTCTTTCCTGTTGAGGCTGCAATTTGGTAGAAAAGACACTCAGCATAGATGTTGTTGCTATTCTTCATCATAGGTCCCAGCAGGTCGTCGATGTTATGCTGAATGGTAAAGATAGGTCGAGCCATCTTGTCGGCCATCGCACATTGTCCTATGGCGTAGCGAAGACGGATGCCTGCCGCAGAAAGTGCCTGAAGCCAGTTTTGGTCGAAGGTGTCCTTCCCATCTACGAGGAGTGCAGAGAGCGGTCCGTAGTTGTCATCCCAGCACCAACCCCAGCCGAGGGGAGTTTCTTCCCGCATCGTAAGGTCGTAGATGATGTTACCAGCTATGCTGTCGATGCCCATATTCTGCTTGATGCCAGTTGCTACCTGAAGAAGTTCTTCGGGCGTAACGAGCGGGTCCATTCCGCCAACAATACAAAGGTCGCCTTCAAGGACGTGCGACTTCACCCTTCCCGTAATGCGGAATTCGGTACGCAGCTGATAGTCGCCCTTCAGAAAGTTTAGGGCCGTGATGGCAGTCACCAGTTTCTGGCAGGAAGCAGGACGCATTCTTTGAGCTGCATTAACAGCATATAGAGGCTTTCCTTCGGTCAGGTCATAGACGTAAAGTCCCAGCTGAGAGGTCTCGAAGAGCGGCAACTTGCAGAGCGAATCGAGAGCCTGCTGCTTTGCTGCCTGCCAGCTTCCTTGCGGAAAGCGACGCACTTGCGATATAAGCGGACGTGCGCTAACCACTTCTTCAGGCTTTTCTTCTGCTTCAATCGCCATTGGAACCGTCCTGCTGACAGGAACAGCAGGACGAATATCGACCATGTGACTGTCCCTCCGGCGAATCGTCGTCTGCCTGGAGGCACAAGAGGCTACAAGCAACAGAAGAAGAAGTAACTTTGCGTATTTCATATTACGTTATTAGACGCGCAAAGTTACAAAGAAAAACAGAAACAACAAAGGAAAGGGTTGGATTTTGTTTGTTAATGCAGTTTGCTTATATTGAATGCAAAGTTTTTACCGTTACGAGTAATCAACATATAAATAATGAAACAACACAAATTGACTAAGTTTCCTTATTGTAAGTGAAGAAAAAAGAACGCCCCGAATGTATTATATAAGAGAAAAGAAGCCTTTTTGTTTAATTAATTAAATAAAAACAGGCAATTATAAGTAAGTGTATTAAATAATTATGTATCTTTGTCGCGGGTTTTCATTAAAACAGGCAATGGATAAGCTTATATTGAAACAAATTCTTCGGGACAACCAGCAAGAGGTTGAACGTTATATAGTAGAACCTCGCGATCTCAGACTTGATGAGTTCCCCTGTCGAGTACTTGTGGGTGTGCGTAGAGCGGGCAAGTCGTATATGCTCTTTTATCATATTCAGAAGCTGCTTGCCGAAGGTCATAAATGGGACGAGATACTTTACCTTAATTTTGAAGATGAGCGACTTGAAAATTTTGGAACGGACGACTTCAATCGTCTGTTAGAGTGCCATCAAGAAATGTATGGTAAGCGTCCCATGCTGTTTCTCGACGAAATACAGAACATAGAAGGTTGGCACAAGTTTGCTCGCAGAATGGCTGATAGTGAATACACCATCTTCATTACTGGATCTAATGCGAAGATGCTTTCCGGCGAGATAAACACGATTTTAGGCGGACGTTTCCTCATAGCAGAAGTTTATCCCTATAGTTTCAAGGAGTTTCTTGCTGTGCATCGGATGCCATTCCATGAACTCGACTTGCTAACAACAGAAGGGCGTGCAAAGGTAGTACATTTGTTTAACGAGTACTTGCACTATGGTGGGTTGCCTGCTGCTGCACTCATGCCCGCTAAACGCAATTATCTGAGTAGTGTATATCAAAAAATATACATGGGTGACATTATCGCTCGTAATAAGATATCGAATGTTTTGGGCATCAGGGTTTTGGTAAGAAAGATGGCTGAATGTGTGTGTCGTCCTGTTTCATACAACCGCATAAACAATCTGCTATCAAGTGTTGGGGGTAAACTTAGCCTTGCCACTACTATCAAGTATATAGACTATTGCGAGGAGGCTTGGTTGTTGTTGCGACTCAAGAATTATGCTTCCAGTTTAGCAGATAAAGAGAGTAATTGTAAATACTACTTTATAGATACGGGCATCTTAGGTCTTTTCATTATCGACAAGGATACCATACTTTTGGAAAATCTTGTGGCACTCCAATTGTTCCGAATATATGGTCATGATTTAGAAAACGAGCGAGTGTTCTTCTACCACAACAATATCGAGGTGGATTTCTATATCCCGGAAGAAGAACTTGCCATTCAGGTGAGTTATTCTTTGCGAGAAGAAGGCACTCGTAAACGAGAAACAGAAGCTCTACAGAAACTACCTAAACGAGTGCCCTGCAATAGGAGGTTGATTCTTACCTATGATGAAGAAGAAACCATTACAGACCCGTATGGCAATATCGAAGTAATTCCTGTATGGAAATGGCTTTTGGACAAAAGTGAATAGAAGTTGCTTCAGAATATCATTTATAGATTCGATGCACCTATCGGTAATTAGCAGAGCGATAAACTAATAGTGCTTTTATAAAATAAGAAAGCGATGAAAGTAACATTGATACAGATGAATATTGCCTGGGAGTCGCCTGAGGTGAACCGCGAGACGGCAGAACGGCTAATGCTCTCGGCTGAAAAGAGTGACCTCTACGTCTTGCCAGAGATGTGGAATACTGGTGTGACGACGGAGCCGATGGGCATAGCCTCCCCCGTCCCCTCCGAAGGAGGGGGGAAGCGTCCGCTCGACGAAGCCAACGTGTCCCCTTCTTTGGAGTGGATGCAGCGAATGGCAAATGAACTCGATGCGGCTGTGTGCGGAAGCATCGCTATCCAAGCCTCCGACGGCACATATAGGAACAGGCTCTACTTCGTCAAACCGCAGGAAAATGTTCAATGTTCAATGTTCAATGTTCAATGGTATGACAAGCATCATCTCTTTGCCTATGGCGGCGAAACGGAACATTATACGCCTGGCGACAAGCAAGTGAATGTGGATTGGCGAGGCATACGCTTCCGCCTCTGTATCTGCTACGACCTGCGTTTCCCTCTTTGGTTGCGTAACAGGGACGACTATGATGTGCTCATTTGTGTGGCTTCGTGGCCGGCTGTACGTACACATGCTTGGAATACGCTTCTTTGTGCACGAGCTATTGAGAATCAATGCTATGTATTGGGCGTTAACCGTATTGGCAAGGACCCAGCCTGTGAGTATAGCGGCGGGACGGCTATTGTCAATCCTTTCGGCTTTGCGACATCATGTCCTGATAATGAGGAAACCGTCTTGACACAGACGCTCGACATGAAACGCCTCAAGGCTTTCCGCGAGAAATTCCCTGTTCTTAGGGACATTGACCGTTGACCATTGACGATAGAGGTTCTGATTGATAATCAGAACCTCTTTACGTCTTCGATTTCCTCAATCTTTTTCAGGTCGCGACACATGGCCTGTATGTCCCTTACGTCGTGAACGCCGAGTTTGATTTCGGCTGTGAAGAGACCGTCGTTTGTCTCAATATGCAGACCGTGGATGTTTACGTTGAGCTGCTGGGAGAGGATGCCTGTTATCTGGTGCAGCACGCCTACACGGTCAAAGCCGATAATGTGTAGTGTGGCAGGGAAGGACAGTTGTCCGTGAGTGTCCCAGTTGGCAGCCAAGATGTGATTACCGTCGTTTGCCTTGAGTCGCTTGGCGATGTCACATTGCCGCTTATGGATGATGATGTGTTGGTTCTCGTCGATGTAGCCGAGAACATCATCGCCAGGGATTGGGTGGCAGCAGTCGCAAATGATGTAGCGACCAATGGTTTCCTCGTTAAGGATAAGCGGCTTCTTCTTGTCAACCGTTGAGGAGTTGGCGAGTTGAGGAGTTGAAGCGTCAGCTTTTTCTGCAGTCGGCTCTGATTGGTTCTTCTTGTTCTGTCGCTTGAAGAAAGGCAGAATCTGTCTCCACTTCTTTCCCTTCCGCTGCGTCTTTTCGTTGAGTGCGTTCAGGTCAGCGTCGCCAAGCGTGATAATATGTGCGCCGATGGCTGAGAGCAGTTCCTCACGGCTTTTAAGAGAATGGAACTGACACAGCTTGTTGATGTTGACGCTGTTTGGCTCTTTCTCGTTCTTCTGGAAGAACTCAGTCAGTATCTCCTCGCCCACCTTCTGCTTCTCACGTTCCTCGCGGCGCAGGATGGCTTGTATCTTTCCCTTTGCCTTTGCAGTAGAGGTGAAGTCAATCCATTTCTTATCGACCTTCTGGTTTTTAGAGGTGAGGATTTCCACCTGGTCGCCGCTTTGGAGTACATGACTGATACCCACAAGCTTGTGGTTGACCTTTGCACCGATACAATGAGTACCGAGGAAAGTATGTATGCTGAAGGCAAAGTCGAGTACTGTACATCCTGCCGGCATCGTCTTGAACTCGCCTTTGGGTGTCACCACAAATATCTCGCTGGCAAAGAGGTTGAGCTTTATGGCGTCGAGGAAATCAATGGCATTTGGCTGCGGATCGTCCAGGATTTCCTTAATAGTATGCAGCCACTTGTCCAGTTCAAGCTCCTTGCTGTCGATGTTTTCATCCTCGTTGTCTTCGATGATTTCGTTGTCGCCTTCTTTGTACTTCCAGTGGGCAGCAAATCCGTGTTCGGCGACATCATCCATCCGTCGGCTTCTTATTTGCACCTCTACCCATTTGCCAGCCTTGCTCATGAGGGTGGTGTGGAGAGCCTGATAGCCGTTGGCCTTGGGGTTGGAAACCCAGTCGCGCAGTCGTTCCGGGTGCGGTTTGTAGATGCTACAGGCAATAGCGTATATCTTGAAACATTCGGAAGTTTCGTCCATCCCCTTTGTTGTCTCGAAGATGATGCGCACGGCCAGAATATCGTATATTTCATCGAAGGCGATATGCTTGGCCTGCATCTTGCTCCAGATGCTGTAGGGTGCCTTGATGCGTGCCTTTATCTCGTAGCGCAGTCCTGTTTCGTCGAGCTTCTGTCGGATGGGAGCCGTGAACTGGTCGAAAATGGTGGTCAGGTGCTCGTGCATACCTGCCAGCTTATCCTTGATGTTTTGGTATTCTTCGGGATGCTCGTAGCTGAAGCTGAGGTCCTCCAGTTCTTCCTTTATCTTGTTCAGACCGAGGCGGTTGGCAAGAGGCGCATAGATGTAAAGCGTCTCGCCCGCTATCTTGTATTGCTTGCCGGGGAGCTGGCTGCCGAGTGTGCGCATGTTGTGCAGGCGGTCGGAAATCTTGATGAGGATGACGCGGATGTCATCGCTCATCGTGAGCAGCAGCTTCTTGAAGGACTCTGCCTGAGCCGAAGCCTTGTCGCCAAAGATGCCTCCAGAGATTTTCGTCAGGCCGTCAACAATCTGTGCTATCTTTGGGCCGAAGATGTTGGAAATGTCCTCTACCGTATAGTCAGTATCCTCCACCACATCATGCAGGAGGGCTGCACAGATGCTCGTGCTGCCAAGTCCAATCTCCTCGCAGGCGATTTGCGCAACGGCGATAGGGTGCATGATGTAGGGTTCGCCCGAGAGTCGGCGCACGCCTTTGTGGGCTTCCTTTGCGAAGTTGAAGGCCTTGTCGATGAGGTCCACGTGCTTGGGGCGACGTGAAGCCAGATACGAGTTCACCAGTTTTTGGTAAGCTTCGCTGATTATTCTCTCGTCTTCCTTTTCTCGAATGTTCTCTTCTTCCATAATATATGTGCGCTCATGGTAAGACGTATGTTAGTTCACTCTAAGGTTCTGTCCAGCATAGATAAACTTCTTGATGTTGTTGAGACTCTTCAGGTGCTCTACTGTGGTATGATGGCGTCGGGCGATGTCGCTCAGGGTATCGCCGTCGCGCACCCTCACGTAAACGGGTTTGCTGTTCTTGCTACCTTTCTTCTTTGAAGACTTCTCTACAACAGGAATGTCGATGGGAACCTGCACCTCATTCATTGGGACGTATATGGAGTCGCCTGCCTCGATGAAGGCGCTGATGGCGGCTGTTGGCATACGCAGGGTACAGGTGTGTGCGTCGCCGGGGATGAGAGTGGTGCGATACTGCGGATTGAGTGCCTTGAGCTCTTCGCCAGTGATGCCGCAAAGTTCAGCAATACGTTCCATGCGGACGTTACGACTGACCTGTATCGTGTCGGTACCCATCGGCAGTTTGGTGTTGATGGGGCAGATGTTGTGGTCGCAGTAGTAGTTCATGATGTAGTTGGCTGCGATGAAGGCAGGCACGTAGCCGCGTGTCTCTTCTGGCAGATAGGGATAGATTTCCCAGTAGTCTTTTGCGCCCCCTGCACGCTTGATGGCCTTGGTGATGTTGTTGGGACCGCAGTTGTAGCTGGCGATGGCCAGCGTCCAGTCGCCGAAGATGCCGTAGAGGTCGTGCAGATAGCGTGCGGCAGCATAGCTGGACTTGATGGGGTCGCGTCGCTCGTCAATGAGGCTCGTCACCTCCAGTCCGTATTGCTTGCCCGTACCTATCATGAATTGCCAAAGGCCTACGGCTCCAGCTTTGCTGACGGCTTTCGGGTTGAGTGCGCTCTCGATGACGGGCAGGTATCTCAGCTCCAGAGGCACCTGATAGCTCTCGAGGGCTTCCTCGAAGATAGGATTGTAGAAGTTGCTTGCACCAAGCAGAACGGCTACGGAGTTGCGCAGGCGGTTGCAGTAGAGGTTGATGTACTTCTGGACAACGTCGTTGTAGGGCATATCGATGACGTTGGGCAGACGGCTCAGGCGACGGGCATAGGTCTCGGCATCGAACTCAGGGTTCTGCCCTGTCGTCTCGCAGCTCTCGTCGAAGAAGAGGAAGTTGCGTGTCTGCCAATCCAGCAGCAGGCTGTCTATCTCTTCCGCATGCATACCCTCCGGCAGTACAAGGGTAGAGTCCTGAAGGTTGTCTTCTTGTGCTGAGGCTGTTGACCATTGGCCGTTGACCATTGGGGCAAAGGCCAGGAGCAGGGTGCAAAGTATCTTGTAATTCATCTTTTACAGTTTTACGTTTTACAATTCCAACTAAAAGTTAATTACGCATTGTATGCCTGGGGTTGTGTGGCGGCGATGTATATCTATGCGTTCTGTCTCTATCATCGTAGGCAGTATGTGGAGGCTGAGGTCGCGCGAGATGTCGAATGTGGAGAGCTCTGCATCGACGTAGGCATCAATGACGGAGAGGAGATAGACGCCTCCGAAGGCAAAGATGCTCAGGTCGCGATACCGCCGGAAGGTGTCCTTTTTGCTCTGGAATATGGATTGGAAGCGTGCCTCCTGACCGACGATGCTGTAGTTTGGCGGCAGCATCTTCTCGTAGCTCTT
>Ga0310690_10006756_pt1 | contig 14986 bp, 13 predicted proteins | sample AusTroGonzalo_MG_2_FD_207661 | JGI IMG/M metagenome (GOLD analysis project Ga0310690, IMG submission 207661) | Bovine rumen microbial communities from tropical cattle in Woodstock, Queensland, Australia - Gonzalo_04 (v2) (version 2) | ecosystem: Host-associated > Mammals > Digestive system >...
GCGACGGAACGGTTAAGGGCGAAAACATCACCGGTTCCATTCATCAGGCAGGCGCGGCATTGCAAAATGTTGAAGCTTGCAATGGTTGGACATATTGGTATTATGAAGATACAAACCATAACTTGGTCAGTATTGATAAAATTCGCGAGAAAATTCGCGCAAATATGGATAAGGTGGTGTAATTTATGTTTAAGACGCCGTTTTTAAAGAAGAAAAAAAACTTTTTTAAAAAAGATTTGAAGCAAGCGCCTAATTATGCGGCGATTGATTTGGGCACAAATTCGTGCCGTTTGGTGATTGCAACGCCCACACCCACATCGTTTCACGTGGTGGAAACGTTTTCCAAAATCACGCGCTTGGGCGAGGGCATCATCAAAGACAACGAGCTTTCAAAAGCGGCCATGCGGCGTACGGTCAACACTTTGAAAGTCTGCAAAAGCGTTATGGATGAATATGCACCGATTATCCACTCCAGGTTTGTGGCAACGGCAGCCTGCCGAAGGGCAAAAAACTGTGCCGAGTTTTTAGCAATGGTTCAAAAAGAGGCGGGTATTAAGCTTGAAATTATTTCACCGCAAGAAGAAGCAAGACTTGCCGTTGTCGGGTGTGTGCCGCTTCTAAACCGAAACATTAAGCGTGCGCTTATTTTTGACATCGGCGGCGGTTCAACGGAAATTTCACTTGCGCGTGTAACCGAAGAAGGCAAAACATTTATTGAAGGGTATGTTTCGCTTCCCTACGGCGTTGTTACCATCTCCGAAGCCTTCCCAAAGCAGGAGATGACCAATTTGGCCTATAACACCATTATTGAGCGCACACACGGCATTTTGGCGGAGTTTGATGAAAAATACGGTGTGTATGAAGGCATTAAAAATCAAGAAATACAAGTTATCGGTACATCTGGAACCGTAACGGTTTTGGGCGCGGTTCATTTGGGGCTTGTGCGCTATAACCGTTCGGCGGTTGATGGCCTTTCAATTTCGGGTGCAGATGTTGAAAACGTGATTAACAAAATCAAGAATATGGGCGATGCCGGCAGGCGTAAACATCGGTGTATCGGCCCGATGAAGGCTGATTTAACCATTTCCGGCTGCGCCATCATCGAGGCATTGCTGACAATTTTCCCCATCTCGGAAATTACAATTGCAGACCGAGGAATCCGCGAGGGCATTTTGCTTGATATGATTCACAATGAAAAGCGCGACAGAAAACATAAGAAGAAAAATTTCAAATCACACCCCCATCACAAAAGGAGAGCAAATGAAGCATAAGGTTTTTGCAACCATTGATTTGGGCTCAAATTCGTGCCGTTTGGTCATTGCAACGCTTGAGGGCACTCTCCTTTACACAGATTCGAAGCCGACCAAATTGGGCGATGGGTTGTTTCAAACCAAAAAATTGAGCACAGATTCAATGAATCGTGCATTTTCGGTTTTTCAAGATTTTGCACAAAAGATGAAGCAATATGAGGTTTGCACCTATCGGGCAATCGCAACGGCGGCCTGCCGTATGGCGCAAAACGGAGAGACGTTTGTAAACAATGTTGAAAAGCAAACCGGTATTAAAATTGAAATTATCGACACAAAAGAGGAAGCAAGGCTCAACTTAAAAGGCGCTTTGTTCAACGCTCCGAAAGAAAGCGAATATGTTGTGGTTTATGATTTAGGCGGTGCGTCGACAGAAATAACGCTTGCAAAAAACAACGGGGCAGGCGAAATTTTGCACACCATCTCAATTCCGCTCGGTGCGCGCAACGCCTCGGAGGGGTATGATTTGCAAGAGTTTCAACCTCAAAACGCTCAAAAGCTTGCAGATGATATTAAAGGTTATGTTCAAGCTTTTATCGAAGAGTCACACTTAAAAGATTATCAGGATAAATGTTGCCTGATTGCAACCTCAAGCACGCCCTTGCGCCTTTGCTCAATGGTTAATCACGACGGTTTTTATGCGCGTGAAAAAAATGACGGCAAAATCTTAAAAAAAACCGATCTTGATAAGGCTGTTCAAAAATGCTGTGCGATGAGCCTTTCCGAACGCGCAAATTCACCATATATCGGAAGCGACAGAGCTTCTGTTTTTGTGGCAGCCTGTGTGATTTTTAAAAGCATTTACGACACGCTCGGTTTTAGAGAGCTGACCGTATCATTCAAGGGGGCGCAATACGCCATGTTAGAGGAGTTAAGAAATGCCGAAACTGACAAAGTCCGCAAAGCTTGTTCGCGGTCATAAGAGTTTGACGGTTCGCGTTAAAACTTCAAAATATCGAAAACCGTCGTCAAACCGCTGGCTTGAGCGCCAATTAAACGATCCGTATGTTAATGAGGCACAAAAGCAGGGCTATCGTTCGCGCGCGGCATTTAAGCTGATTCAGCTTGATGAAAAATACAAGTTTTTGAAAAAGGGAAAAATCATTATTGATTTGGGGTGTGCCCCCGGCGGGTGGACTCAGGTTGCGGTTTCAAAAAATAAGGGTTCGGGGCAGATTGTCGGCATTGACATTTTGGAAACGCAGCCGATTGAGGGCGCAACGCTTATATGTGAGGATTTCACATCAAAAGATGCGCCCGAAAAATTAAAAGCGCTTTTAGAAGGCAAAGCAGATGTTGTTTTAAGCGATATGGCGGCCAACACCACCGGACACCAGCAAACCGACCATTTGCGCACAATCGCGCTTGTGGAGGCAGCATATGAATTTGCCAAAGAAGTCTTAAAAGAAGGCGGCATTTTTATTGCCAAAGTTTTTCAAGGTGGAACGGAGGGCGAACTTTTGGCCGATATGAAAAAGAATTTTGCAAAAGTATCGCACTTTAAGCCCGATGCCAGCCGCCAAAGCTCGCCCGAAACCTATGTTGTTGCCGAAGGATTTAAGGGTGTTTGAAAACATTTCTAATCCTGTCACCCCTTTCTGAGGCGCAGGCGAATGCGTCAAGGGGCCTGTCATTCCTCGAAGTGCGCTGTGCGTCAGGTTGTTAAGGAATCTTATCTTCGGCGGGCATCTTTGGTGCACATCCGCCGCTTCTTTATAATTAATCGGAAGATGTCTTGAATTTTTTGAGCATGCTCAAAAAATAGGCATGACATTTATGTTTTCACCCTTTCCCAAGCCTCCCCCTCATAGTGGGAGGTGATATAAAAAGCTATCTTCTAAAAACCTACTCATCAAGGGGAAGGTGGTATAAAAAGCTACACTCTGAAAACTTTCCCATCAAGGAGGAGAGCTTAAAGGAAGGGCACCCTCTGACTTCCTTCCCCTTTTAGGGAGAGGTTTTTAAGAGGATGCTATGCTTTTCTCTCCTCCCCTCCCCTCCCCCTAGTAGGGGGAGGCTGGGGAGAGGGTGATAATTGTTTGAAACAGCGATGTTTTTTGGCATTTCAACTGGTCAATTTAATAGAACGTTTAATTCCAGCAACGTTAAAAAAATTGAAAAAATTTTAAGCCATTGATTCTGTGATAAAAAAATTTTAAAAAAATGCAAAAAAGGTGTTGACATTAAACGTTGGTTTCGTTACACTTATAGACAGAATAGACATTTTTTACGAAAGAACAAAACAATGACATTAAGCAAAGCAGATACAATGTTGCTAAATGCACAAACTGCCGAAGAAACAAAAAAAGCTCTTGAGATGGGGGCTGATGTTAATGCTAAAGATGAGTATGGAAGCACGGCTTTAATGCTAGCTAAAACCGCCGAGCAGACAAAACTCCTCCTTGAAGCAGGGGCTGATGTTAATGCTAAAGATAAGCATGGACACACGGCTTTAATGTATGCCGAAACCGCCGAGCAGACAAAACTCCTGATTGAAGCGGGGGCTGATGTTCATGCTAAAGATAGTGATGGACGCACGGCTTTAATGTGGGCCAAAACCGCCGAGCAGACAAAACTCCTCATTGAAGCGGGGGCTGATGTTAATGCTAAAGATAAGCATGAACGCACGGCTTTAATGAGAGCCGAAACCGCCGAGCAGACAAAACTCCTCCTTGAAGCGGGGGCTGATGTGGAAGATTTATTCAAAAATAAACACCTATCTTCAAAAGAAAAACAACAAATTCTTGAATCCTTTCAAAAAGACAAAGAAATGAAGGCGCAAATTGCGAAAAATAAGGAACGCTTGAAAAACAAGCCGAAGCTTAAAGGAAAATCGGGTGCTGTGATTGCTGATGAAATCGCTAAAAGGCAAATTTCAGGCGAGGAAAAACGTGTTATCACGCCCGAGGTCGGCAAAGAGTTGCGCCAAAAGATTATGAAAGAGTTTAATGCCAAAAACTCTCGCGGACAATAGGTTTTTCCGCCACTCAAAATAAACCCGCCTCAATTTGCAAAAGTTCAGGCGGTTTTTTTTGGATTTTTCCAAAAAATCCCGAAAATGAACAATGTCTTGAAGTCTTCAAATAATGCTTGATATTTGCTCTAAAATGTATCATATTTGCTACAAAATTTGACACCAAAGAAACGGAAAAATAAAAATGCAAAAAAAAGAAAAGAAAAAGGAAAGTGTGTGGGAAACCCTTAAAACAATTATATATGCCATTTTAATTGCGCTTTTAATCAGAAGCTTGTTCTTTGAGCCGTTTCGCATTCCCTCGGGTTCGATGTATCCAACCTTGGAAGTCGGTGATTATCTGTTTGTTTCAAAATATACTTACGGCTATTCCAAACACTCGTTTCCGTTCAGTTTGGCGCCAATTAAAGGGCGGATTTTCGCATCAAAGCCCAAGCGCGGCGATATTGTCGTTTTTAAATATCCCAAAGACAATCGCACAGATTTTATCAAACGCATCATCGGACTTGAAGGCGATACAATCCAAATGAGCCGCGGAAGGCTTTATATCAATGGCCAGCTCGTTGATCGCGAACCGGTCGGAAAATATGTTTTAAGCGAATATGTTGTGCGCCCAGAGCAATATGAAGAATACGTTGAAACTCTGCCGGAAGGTTTGAAACACCGCATTTTGGAAATTTCGGATTATGAAAGCAAGGTTGATAATATGTCCAAAACCGTTGTTCCCGAAGGCCATTATTTTGTGATGGGCGACAACCGCGATCGTTCGGACGACAGCCGCGTGCATGTCGGCTTTGTGCCCGAAGAAAATTTGGTTGGCAAGGCGCAGTTTTTGTTTTTTTCACACAACGACAAAGCAAAATGGTATAAACCGTGGACATGGCCGCGTGCCATACGCTATTCAAAAATTTTCAACACCCTTGAATAGGACTTTGAATGCCAATGCTTGAACAAAATTTGGGTTATTCTTTCAAAAACAAAAGTCTTCTAGAGCAGGCTTTAACGCACAGAAGCATGAGCGGACATATCCAGAAAAACTATGAACGGCTTGAATTTTTGGGCGACAGGGTTTTAGGTGTTGCCATTGCACATTTGCTTTATTTTTCTTTCAAAAACGAGCCGGAAGGTTCGCTTTCTCCGCGCCTTGTCGAATTGGTGCGCAAAGAAACGGTGGCAGAAGTTGCAAGGGAGCTGAAGCTGGGTGAATATATCAAAGCAACGCCGCAAACGCTTTGCTTAAATGAAAATGTGCTTTGTGATGTGATGGAAGCCGTGATAGGTGCGGTTTGCATTGAAGCAGGCTTTGAAAAAGCCATTTCGCTTGTTGACAGACACTTTAAAAAACACATTGAAAAGAGCGCAAAACCCAAACGCGACAGCAAAACAATTTTGCAGGAAGCAGCGCATCGTTTGCAAGAAGTGCCTGTTTATGAGCTTGCCAAAAAAGAAGGCACAGAGCATGAACCCGTTTTTTACATCAAGGTTTCCGTTAAAAATGCGGGAACGGCGGTCGGCTCAGGCAAAAACAAAAAGCAGGCCGAGCAAGATGCGGCTATGCGGCTGATGGAAATTTTGGAGAAGAAAGATGGGAAATGAGCCGACACGCGCCGGTTTTGTTAGTCTTATCGGTGCGCCGAATGCCGGAAAATCTACCATTGCAAACCACTTTGCAGGCTCAAAAGTTTCAATTGTTTCTCCCAAAGCTCAAACGACACGAACGGTTGTTAAGGCCATCGGTATTTTTGAAAACACGCAAATCATTTTTTTAGACACACCCGGCATTTTTAGCCCAAAGCGCCGCTTAGACAGAGCAATGCTTTCTGCCGCGTGGGGCGGTGTGAAAGACGCGGACATTGTTGCTTTGGTGGTTGATGCCAAAAAGGGGTTGAATAACGAAACAAGGGCCATTGTTCAAAAACTCAAAGATGACAACATCAAAGCTGTTTTGCTCTTAAATAAAACGGATTTGATTCAAAAAGACAAACTGTTGACGTTAAGCAGGGAAATTAACGAGATGTATGCGTTTGAGCAAACATTTATGGTTTCGGCCTTAAAGGGTGAACATCTTGAAGATTTTTACCGCTATTTGGCCTCAAATTTGCCGATAAGCCCGTTTTTATATCCCGAGGATCAGATGTCGGATATGCCGCTAAAGCTTTTGGCCTCTGAAGTGGTGCGCGAAAAAATGTTTTTATATCTGCACGATGAGCTGCCCTACAGCTCAACGGTTGAGCCCGAGCTTTGGCAACGCCGCGATGACGGAACAATCAGAGCAGAGATAACGATTTTTGTTGCGCGTGATAACCAAAAAATCATCGTGCTCGGCAAAGGAGGGCAGATGATTAAGAAAATCGGCACGGCGGCGCGAAAAGAGTTGGAAGAAATGCTTGATGAGCGCATACACCTTTTCTTGTTTGTGAAGGTGCGCGAAAATTGGGAAAATGACCCCGCAAGATATGGGCTTTGGGGTTTGACTTTCAATGCCTGATTGAAAAATCAAAAAAAGTGCATATATGCTTTGTCATAAAAAAAGACAAGGGAGTGCTTTGATGGAAGTTTTTTTATTTGTTGCGCTGGTTTTTATATACATTTTAATGGCTTTTTGTGTTCCGGATCTTATTCAAAAAAGGGTTTGGTTTTTGGCCTTTTCGCTTTCTTTTGTTTTGACGGCTGTTTCGATTTTATTTATTTCAACGAGCAAGCAAACAGTTTTGATGCAAGAAAGCGAAATTAACTGGTATTATATTTTGTATTTGTTCGGTTCGATGTCGGTTATTTTGGGGCTGATTAACATGTGGATATACCGCAAAGGCGTTATTAAGCTCTTCCAAAATGAAGAAGACGAATAGTTACGGATTAAACGTTTCAATCTGCTCGGCCAAAAAAGACGGGCTCATTAATGAATCAAGCACAACGCCGTTTGGAATAAGCGGTGTGTATAAAACATACAAAGGTTCGCCAAAGCGGTTATATTTTTCAAAATATGCCTTAATTTTCGGGCTGAATGCTCCAATTTTATAGGGCATATATTCAAACTTAAAGCGTTTGTTTAAGTTTTTCAAATTTTGGCTGTTTAAGGCCGCAAGCTCATTATATTTGCAAACAAGACAAGAGGGGGTGTAAAGACCGACCAAAACAGTTTTGCCTTCGCTGATTTTTCGGCTGATTTGCGCCTCATCAAAAAAGGCGGTCGCCACATTTTTGCGCGCCAATGCTTTGGCAAAAACAACAACAAAAAGCGTGATGAGCAAAAAAACGGCTTTTTCGGCGTTTTTGATTTGCGCGTGCGGCAAGTCTGTTTGAAGCAGAGCCTTCCAAAAATTTAAGCATACCTTTAAGATAATCCAGCTTAAAACAAGCCAAAGCATTGTTTTGAAAATGCTCAAAGCATCAAGAGGCAAAAGAAGCCACAAAACACAGCACAGCAAAGCAATCCCCGTCATTGTTTTTGAAATTAAAAGCAAAAGTTCTTTAAGCTTTTCGGGGATTTGACGTTTAAGCAAACACAGACGCAAAAGCTCGGGCATCAAAAGCCCCAAACAAAAAAAGGCGACTGAAAGATAAATGTTTGTTGCCTGATTTGTGTTGATATTTTCAAAAAATCGAAACATATAAGGTGCGTTTGAAAGGGGCCAGAAAAGCATCATGAAAAAGGCATTGAGCAACCCTGAAAAAGCTGGATATTCCGGCGCTTTTGAGGCAAAAAAACGGATGCCGTCAAAACGCAGCCAAAGACACAACATCACAAAGGCAACATAAAATGTGTGCGGCTCAAGAGAAAAGTATAATATGTCTTTGTTTTGACAAGCAAGATGTGCACAGACAAAAACACTTGCCGCAACAGCACATATTTTTGAAATAAAAAAGCATTTATCAGAAGGCTCATTTGAGTAAAAAGGCTTGAGCGCCAACGCCGCACCGAATGGTGTGATGTAAAACAACAGCCCAGCAAGAAAAGCAATCCAAAACAGCCTTAGAGCATTGCTTTTTCCGGTTTGTGCTTGAAAAGTTTTGATGTTAACGATTTGCCTGATGTTGGCATAGTTGTTGATACGCGCGCTGATGGTTAGAGGATAATCAAGCAGGCGTTCGTCGTTTTCAATCGGCGTTATCTGCGCATATATCCGTTTTCCGTCAACTACAATTTTCGGATTTAAAAACACTGTGTTTGGTTCATTTTCCAAAAAAAGGGCAAAATTTCTGATTTTGGCATGATATGCAAAGGTTAAATTGATTTCAGACACCTTTTTAAGGCTTTCATCTGTTTGGTAAGAAACCTTTTCCAAAGTAAGATATTTGTTTGTTTTACCCGGCAGATTGTGATAACTTTGCCTGATAAAATTGCTCATCGAAGACGATACATCTTCGCCGTCATCGGCTTGTTCAATCTCAAGAGTGCCGTGCAAAACCTCTTTTTTGCAATCAAGGTTAAAGTCGCAGTTAAAAAAATGAAGATTTGCCTCGAAAAAAACCGGTTTTTGCGCCTCCTCAAGGGTGATTTTGAGCGGAAACGCAAAATTGCCGCGATAAACCCCCGTCATTTGAGAAGCGGCCGGCTGAACGGGCATGGGATAAAACATTTCATATGAGGCAACGTTTTGCGCATTTGTCAGCTCGATTTGCGGTTTGATCAATGTATTGCCGAGATTTGTTGCCAGCATTAAACGATGACTCGGCACATCAACGTGAAAGGCGGCCAAAAACGTTTTTTTCTGACCGATGCGCGCTTTTTCCGAAATAAGGCGCGCCTTAAAACCGTTTTTTTGAGCCCAAGAACCGATACCGGCATTTCCCACAAAAGGTGAGGCAATTGTAACGCCGTATGAAGTGAGCTTTGAAAATTCTATTTTATCAAGCATTGTTTTAAAACGCTCAAAATCCGTTTTTTTTCGGCCGGCTTCATATAAGCGCTGTGCCCGTTTTTCCATTGCTTCAATTTCGCGGGGATTATAACTGTATCCGACAACTTTTTTAAAGTCGGATATAATGGCGACTTCGCCTTCTTTGGTGGGCAAATATGCTCTGTCGCCGATAATGGCATATTCATCATCTGCAACAATTAAAGGGGGGTCGGGAGGCGCTAAAAATTTTTCTTTTGCCTCATGATATTTTTGCATGCCAAGCCGATAAAGCACAACGGCATACCTGATTTTTTTTGTGTAAGAGGCAATTTCCTCTTGTGAAGCCTGTGGAAAAATAAAGCCGACATCTTGGCTGAAATCAGCATAAATTGAATTGTCCGGATAACGTGCGTCAAAATATTTGCCGAGTGTTAAAAGCGCACCAAGGCCTGCCGTATCGCTTTGGCTTAAAATGTTGCCCATTTGCGCGGGATGAGGCAAATTTAAGGCGGCCGTAAAGTCCGGCAGACTTATTTCAGGCTCATCTTCAAACGGCTCGAGCTCAACATTTTGAGCATTTGCTAAACCGGTGTTGAAAGCCAAAACAAAAAACACTATATATTTAAAGGGCATGCGCATATAAAATCTTGTGTAAAAACGGTTTATTTTGCGTTTAATGTATGCTATAATGCAAAAAGAAACAAACATATTTTTGGGAATATATACAACAAATGGCAACATTCAAGGACAAATCGCTGGCGGGAAAGTTTTTGGTTTCAATGCCGAATCTCGAAGATGAGAGTTTTCATCAGAGCGTTGTTTATTTGTGTTCGCACGGTCAAGACGGGGCGATGGGGTTTATCATCAACAAAAAGCTCAAAGATTTTTCTTTTTCCGATCTTTCGGTGCCGCTTGACGTGAACCGTTTTTCAAATTTAGAGAATATGTATTTGTATCAGGGCGGTCCTGTTGAGAGAATACGGGGTTTTGTGTTACACAGTGCCGAATATAATCGTCCCGGCACATATCAGGTTGACAACAGTGTTTCTGTTTCTTCCAATTTAGACGTTCTAAAGGATATTGCTTACGGAGCAGGTCCGGCTGAAAATCTTGTTGCATTAGGCTATTCGGCGTGGGAGCCGATGCAGCTTGAACGCGAAATTTTAAACAATGATTGGCTAATTGTCGATGCATCAAATGAAATTTTGTTTCACACCGAAGACAGTCTCAAATGGGAAAAAGCGCTCGCACGCTCAGGGATTGATTTAAGCCGTTTAATTTTACAAACCGGTCACGCATAAAGTTTTCTAGAAAACACCTGCTTGTTTTTGCGCTGAAAAATTAAGCAGATGATTGACTGTTGCATCAATGTTTTGAATCTGGTTTTCTTCAATCAGCTCAATGATGCTTTGCTCTTTTTTGGTCAGAGCCAAATCAATGCCGATCGTTTGATAATAGGCCTTGCTTTCGTCCGCAAGTTTGGATGCTTGTAAAGCATCACCTTGCGTTTGGTAATATTTTGCAAGTTTTTGATTTGCGTTGGCCAGTTGGTGTGCATAAAGCTCTGAAGATGCATAAGAAATAACATTTTGATAGGCCCAAATGGCTTTGCTACCGATTTTGAGCTTGTCATAAGCATCGGCTACTCTGCTCCAAGCGTTGGCATTTTTAGGCGAAAGCTCGATTGCAAGCTCAAAGGCGCTGACGGCAAGTTCAAAGTCGCCATCCATCATGGCAATTGAACCGAACGTGCAGGCATAATTTGAAGTTTCCGAAAAAACAATGTCACGCTTTTGAGGCATGGCAAGCTTTGTTGCTCTTTCAATTAAAGGATAAATCAAGTCTTCCAAAATGGCAAGACACGCTCCCGCATCACCGCACGCAAGGCTGTGCAACGCTTCTTTAATGTCTTCAAGAGAATAGAGTTTGCTCAAGGTGTTAAATTTGCCGTTGTTTGCAAGCGATATGAAATTTTGAATGGAATCAACACTCTGAATAATATCTTCCTGACTAACCGTTCCAGCCGTTTTATGCCTGATTGTCTGAACAATTTTTCCGGCGTCGATACCGCGTCCGAGCATATCCAAAATCAAACCGGCATAATCAACGAGCGCACCTTTTTTCACCACTTTCTTTTCAATCAAGGGCACACCGGCGGCAACTTCGTCAAGCTCACCCAAACGCCCTTTGCGCCAGTCAAATTCCGAAAGAGCAGCATTTCCGCGAAAGGCAGTTGTTTCGGTTTTAGGGGTTGAAGGTGTCATATTTTGAATGTTTAAAACGGCAACATTGTTTGAGGCGGCCTGTTTTTCAGGTTCAATCGGCATCTCTTGCTTTTTCATCACGCTCGGGCGCTCTTTGGGTTGGATAAGCGGTTTTTTGTTTAAATCCTTTACCTCTTTGCGTTCAACTTGTTTTGCAGATTCTTTTGCCTCTTGTGGCTCGGTCTGTGTTTTGGCCGGCGTCTTTTTCATTTCCGAGCTGATGGCCACTTCGCTTTCCTTAATAAACGAGAGCAGTGATTTAATATAAAGAATCACAACCAAAAACAAAAACAGAATAAAGGCCAGCAAAAGCAATATAATTGAGATGATTCTCAAATTTTCCGTGCCGGCAAAATAGTGCTGAAAAAATGTGGCCATACCGTTTAAGTTTTGGCCGATAACCGATGACAGGCGCGTAATCGCCATAAATGTCAGCACATATTTGAACACGTGTTTTTCCTTAAAAAAGCAACCATCTCAAACAACAATACGCAAAAATCCTTAAGAATGTATTACCTCTTATATCATAATTTTGTTTTAATGTCATCTGAAAAATAAAAAACAGATGCTCGGAAAATATTTTTTTGATGTTTACATTAAATTAGTTATTTTGAAGATAAGTTAGAAAAAAACAAAGCAAAGGATTTTTGAAATATGTCTATCACGAAATTATCGTCCGCGGATTTATACAAAAAGTGCGACTACACAAAATTTTGTTTCAACTCAACAGCCGAGCTTGAAGAAAGGCTTTCGTCACTGGGGCAGGAACGCGCCATCAGTGCGGTTGAACTTGGTATCAACATCAAATCAAAAGGCTACAATCTGTTTTGCTTCGGCCATGAGGGCACAGGCAAAATGAGCCTTGTCGAGCGCATTTTACAAAAAGAAGCACAAAAGCGCAAAACACCCGACGATTGGGCATATGTTTACAATTTTGAAGAACCCTACAAGCCGGTTGCCATTCGCTTTGAAGCAGGTGAGGCCACCGGCTTTGCCAAAGACGTTGATGACCTTATTTTTGAGCTTGGCTCGTCGATTCCGGCTGTTTTGGACAGCGATGAATATAAGGCGGCGCTTGATATTGTTCATCAAAAATACAAGGGTATGAAAGATGACTACATCAAGTTTTTGCAGCAAAAAGCCAAAGGCAAAAGTGTGTCGCTGCTACAGATGCCTGTCGGGCTTGTCGTTGCACCGGTCAAAAATGGTGAGGTGCTCAATCCGGAAGCCTTTGAATCGTTAAGCGATGAAGAAAAGACGAAAATCACGAATGATTTAAACGCGATGCAGCTTGAAATTGAAAATTCCGCGCAAAATCTTTCGAAATGGGAAGAAAAGCAACGCGCTGAAGTTGACAAGTTGCGGGTTAAGTTTATGAAAAACATCATTTCGCCCTCGATTGATAAATTGCGCAGAAAATATAAAGCAAACCGTCAGGCAAGCGCTTTTTTAAGGTCTGTTTTGAAATATATTTTGGAAAACATCGATGAATTTTTGCCCGACTCTCAAGCTGCGCGCGTTTTGAGCGAGGACGATCCGCTTGCAGCGCTTTTGAGCCGTGTGAACAAATCCGATGAAGATAAGTTTGCAAAATTTAAGGTAAACGTTGTTGTCAAAAACACGCCGGGCGAAGGTGCGCCGATTGTTTTGCTTGACCACCCGACACAAGGCAATTTGGTGGGAAAAGTTGAACGCATACAACAATATGGTGCACTTTTAACCGATTTCACGCTTATTAAAGCGGGTGCACTTCACAAAGCCAATGGCGGCTTTTTGCTCATTGATGCGCGAAAGCTTTTAATGCAGCCGTTCGCGTGGGATTCCTTAAAACGCGCGTTGGCGGCCAAAAACATCAAAATCGAGGCGCCGACGGACGACACAACCTTTACAACCATTTCGCTTGATCCTGAGCCGATACCGCTTGATATTAAGGTGATTTTAACGGGTGATGAAGAACTTTACGAGTTGCTTTCCGAAAAAGATCCCGATTTTAGAGATTATTTCAAGGTTGAGGCCGATTTCGGAATGTCTATGAATCGCACGGAAGAAAACGAAATTGAATATGCCAAGCTCATCGGTTCGCTTTCCAAGAAAAAAAGATTGCGTTCGCTCAACAGACAGGCAGTTGCCCGCGTCATTGAACACGCCTCCCGTCTTTCAGATGACAGCCAAAAGCTGACGGCGCACATTTCCTCAATCGGCGATTTGCTCAGAGAGGCCGATTATTGGGCAAGCAAAACAGGCGCCAAACAAATCGGCAAAAACCACATTACACAGGCTATTGAAGCGCAGGTTTACCGAAGCGACCGTGCCAATGAAGCAATGCTCGAGCAAATCGAAAGAGGCGTTATTTTGATGGACGTTAAAGGCAAGCGTGTCGGGCAAATCAATGGTTTGGTTGTGTATAATTTTTCGCGCCTGATGTTCGGCAAGCCCTCGCGCATTACGGCACAGGTTCGTATGGGCACGGGCGAGGTTGTTGACATTGAGCGTGAAACCGAGATGAGCGGACCCATTCACACCAAAGGCGTTTTAATTTTGCAATCGCTTCTTTCAAACCGTTTTGCCAAACGCAAACCCTTGTCGCTGTCGGCGTCGATTGTTTTTGAGCAATCATACGGCGGTGTTGAGGGCGACAGCGCTTCGTCAACGGAATATTACTGTTTGCTTTCAGCCATTTCCGAATTGCCGATTAAACAAAGCATCGCTGTAACGGGCTCTATTAACCAGTTTGGCGAAGTTCAGCCCATCGGTGGCGTCAACGAAAAGATAGAAGGCTTTTATGAGGTTTGCAAACAAGACGGCTTAACGGGCGAGCAGGGGGTGATTATTCCGCGCACAAACATTTCAAACTTAATGCTCAAAGAAGAGGTTGTTAAGGCGGTTGAAGATGGAAAGTTTCACATTTTTGCGGTTGACACGGTTGACGACGGTATTGAAATTTTAACAGGCAGGCCGGCTGGAAAACCTGACAAAAACGGGCATTATCCCAAAGGCACCGTCAACGGCATTGTGGCCGAAAAACTTGAGGAATATCACAACTGCTATGTTCGTTATGCCAGAGAAACGCAAGGTTTTTTGGGAAAATAAAAACATTTTTATTTGACAAATGAAAAAAAAGATGATATAAGTTAAAATAATTGATTTACAAGGGAGAAAGACGATGACGAATGACATTTCTTTAGACAAATATGAAGAGTTCTGCCGTGAGCGTGCCAAAGCGCGCTTTGAAGAGCTGACGGCAATGGTTAGGGCATTAAAGGCCGCTGAAAACAATGAGATGGCAAAAACGTCCGTTCTTTCAAATGAGAGTTCCTACACGGCCGAGCTTTCTTAAATCGCCATTTTAATGGAAACGCTTTCGGTGGCATTTAAAGTTTCATTTATTGTGTCGCAGATAACAACCGGTCGTTTATTCAAAAAAAGAACCCGCTTTTAAGCGAGTTCTTTTTTTTTGATTGCGAAAGTGATTAATAGAACTTCCACGACACAGTGGCGTTGCCGTCCTCTGCTATATCACACTCTTCCAACGCCTCGGTAACACTGTAAGGAACGCCTTCAGCGCGAATGTTTTCAAACCCCTCGCCGACCTTGGCTGTG
>Ga0310690_10006757_pt1 | contig 14985 bp, 19 predicted proteins | sample AusTroGonzalo_MG_2_FD_207661 | JGI IMG/M metagenome (GOLD analysis project Ga0310690, IMG submission 207661) | Bovine rumen microbial communities from tropical cattle in Woodstock, Queensland, Australia - Gonzalo_04 (v2) (version 2) | ecosystem: Host-associated > Mammals > Digestive system >...
TTATTTTTAAAACACTCTTGTAATACACTTTTACTAGGTAGTTTTACACCTTTTTCTTTAGCAACTATAATACACATATTATTCCTCTCCTTCTACACTTGTATTGTTATTTGTTAATAAACTATTTAACTTATCTAGTTTAGTTTTTGCTGTATCATATAAATTTTGTAATTTAGTTTTTATCTCACACTCAAACCAGTTATCAGTTATTATGTAATTAACACTCTTTAATAATTGTTTGTAATATTCAATAGGGTTATATTCACTATTATTTGTTATATAATTTTCATAACACTCTTCTATCTTTTTATCATTTTTGTCAAAAACACTACATTTTACATCATTAATTCTATTACATAAAACATTATTTACTTGACTTAATATATTAAATGTAAATGATAAGTCCTCATTATTCAAATCTATTGTTTGTGTTGTTTCTTTTGCAATATCACTTAATTCTTGTAATGTATCAGTCATGTCTTTTTTACATTGTTCTTTAATACTTTCATATTTATTCTTTTTAGTTTCTAGTTCTTTCATAACATTTTTTGTTTCGTCATTTAAATGTTGACTATTATAAATATTTCTTAATTCACAATATGCTTGAATATATTCATTTCCAGACATATTGACTACATTGTCAAAACTTATTTTTCTAGTTTCTTTTGTCTTAATTGTTCTAACTAGACTGTCAACTAACTCTAAACTAGCCATCAATGTCTCAAACTTTAATGTCCCTTTAAATATTCTTATTTCTATTGTGTTTCTATTTCCTAAGTTAATAGCAATATTATGACTTGAATTATTTTTAGCAAAGTCTTTTAATACTACACTTGACTTTAAATATCTTTTATCATAATGACACTTATCTCCTATAAATTCACACCAGTAAAAGTCTTTACGTCTACTAAAATTCTTTAATTCGTCTTTAAATGTTTCAAAAAACAATGTTAATTTTTGAATATATTTATCCTCATTATCTTTAAAATAGTTTCTACTAAAATGAATATGTAAACCACAATATGGGTTATTATGAGCTGTAAAGCCATTATCTATTAACATTTGATAGATGTCCTCATATTTAGTTTTATTCTCTTTAATAAAAGGCATTGTGCTAGGTTGACTTATCATTTCAAAGCCATCGTCCTCACTATCTCCTATTGAGCCATCATGTTCGAATACAAACTCTAGTTCTGGATATTTTTCTCTTATTAAATAAGCCATTTCACCATTTGAAATACGTCTTTTATCGTTGTAAACCTCACTCTCCCAGCCAAAATATAGTAAGTCGTCTTTTGTTATTCCTTCTTTTAGTTCACTATCTAAGTATTTAAAATTGATAGGTATGTCTCTATCGTGATAACCTCTTATAATGTCTCCATCATAATCTTGCATATTATCATAACAACTATCACAATAACTACAGTCTCCGTCCCAGTGCATATAATAGTCCTCACTAAACCTACAGCCACAATTATCACAATAGCCATAACTACCTCTATCTATGCAGTCTCCACATACATAGTCTCCAGTATCCTCTAGAAAGTAAACGTCCCCCCTCTCAAACTCTTCTCCACAATCTCTACAAGTATACATTTAAATCACTCTCCTACTATTTGGACATTTCTAGTCTCTTGTACTAGTGTCCTATTCAATGTATTTTTGTAAAACTATGCTTTTAAAAGCATATTGAAAGAGACAATATTTTAAATATTAAAATTCGTCCTCTTCGTCTATTTCGTTTGTAAACTCTATATCGAAATTTACTCTTGCATAATGTTCTACATCATCATCACTTAACCAGTAAAAAATGTTTTCAATTTCACTTGGTATCTCATAACCTATTTCGTGTAAATAGTCTAAAAAAGCATCTGTATATTGTCTAGGGTTTCCCTCTTCATAACTTAATTTTATCATTTTAAATCACTCTCCTATTATTTTATTATTGTCTCTTTTAATATACTCTTAAAAGAATATATTGTAGTTTATTTATTATTTTTATTCACTACTAACTAAATATAAAGAACTTTAGTCTTATTGACTTAGTGCTGGTCTATACACTTTTTATAAGGTAGACTGTCCCCAGTCTTTTTTGTGATAGAATTATCCCTTATAAACCCACCAACTACGAGCGTGGTTGCCCTCTATACTAGCCACTCAATACAAGTTATTATTTTATATAATTTCAAGTAGTATAGTAATACAATTTACTTTTAAATTGATAAATTATTATGCTACAAGTTTCCTATAAAATAGACTTGTTTTCTTTTACGTTTCAATTATAAAATTATCTTTTATTTTCACATTGTCTTGTTGTAATTATAGTCTCTTGGGCGACAAGCCCTTCTTCTACACGCAATTATAAAATTGCTTTTTTTAATAAGTGCTTGACTAATTCAATACTACTTTATTATGATAATTTTATAATATCATAACTTTGTGTTTTATCACCTCTTTTAATTTGTAAGTCCTTTGTCCTCTTGACTGATTTAATTATAACATATTTTTAATTGAATTGCAATATTTTTTAACTTTTTTATCTTTTTTGCTTGTTTTAATGTGTCCAGTCTAGTGCATATATATCTTTTTAACTGGTAATTAGTCCAGTATATAGATATATCACTTTTGTGTGGTAATTATTGCCCTTTGTCGAAACATACTCTATAATATTTTTACACTAACAAGCTTTTTTAATATAAAGTTGTTAATATCACAATTCAATTTTCAAATATCACTTTTTGCAAGTCCCTTTGTCCTCTTGACTGATTTAATTGTACCACCATACAAAAACAAAGTCAAGCAAAAAATAAAAAAAGTTTTTTCTAATTTTTACAAAAACGTCTCAAAGTGCCGAAAATACTGGGCTTGAGGGCTGTAAAAAATTTTTGTTTTTTGTAAAAGTTCAAAAAGTTTTTTAATATGTGTGCCAGTGGCTAAAATGTATATATTAACAAAAACAACTTTTTTATATATATTATATAAATATTTATATAGATTTATATATTTTGTATAAAAAACTTAATTTTTCCAAAAAGTAGAAAAAGCCATTTTTACCCTCAAAATGTATCAAATTTGATACAAAAATAAGTTAATAACATATATATATATATATATATATATGTTATTAAAATTGAAATGGGTATATAATGGGTTATGGTAGGACTATGTTATCTGTATCAAAAATGATACATAGATATATAGGGGTGGGCTTTGAACTGGTTTTTGTGGTATGGGAGAGAGTGTATGGGGTATTATAATAGTATTCAATAACAAACTCTCTCTATATTAAAATCTATACAAAAAAATCTATACAAAAAAAATCTATATTGAAAAAACCACTCACTTATGTTATAATATAAATGTAAGGATAAATCACATCCTTCACATATAAAATATAGAGGGACAAATACCTATTATTTGTTCAAGAGGCGAAAAGCCTCTTTTTATTTTATATATTATGTGATATAATAGACACATAAAGGAGGGTGAGATATATGGATAAGAGTTCTGACCTATGGGGGATAATAAGTTTATTGAAAAAAGTAATCATAGGGGCTTTTGTGGTTATAGTCTTATTAGTAATTAGCTTCCTAATATATTTAGGTAAGACACATAAAGACACCCAAGAGGTAATAAAAACTACAGGTGTGTATAACTTAGTCAATAGTGAGAACGGAGAAATTGTAGCTACAGACCTAACACCTGAGGACATACAAAAAATAGTGGAGCTAATAAATGGCAACAATTAGGATAATAAAAGTAAGGGGGACATTTAATAAGAATAACCCAAAAGTTATGTATTTTCATAAGAAAAATTTTGACAACTATACAACTAAGAGATATGGTAAGTATAATGTAACAGTAGTTGGAGAGAAACAATATGAGAGGTTTTGGGACAATAAGGAGAAAGCATACCGTGCTACGTTTAGATTTCACAAAAGCTGAGCACCATAAGATACTTAATGAGGCTGGGTTCACAGGAAGGCAAAGGTCCATATATTTAAGACTAAGAGATGACTACCCTTATGAGAGACAGAGTATAGTGAGAATTGCAGATGAGATGCACTTAGGCACTGCTACTGTATCAAGGGAAATAAAGAAGATACAACTTAAGATAGTTAGACTGATAAAATAATGATAAAAAGATGGTAAGTTTAGCCATCTTTTTTATTTTACAATAGAGTTAGAAGGAGGAGATGTTATGTATAATAACCCTTATTATAATGCACAAAATAGTATGGACAGGATAGATGGACAAATTAGAGACTTAGAGAACATGAGAAATCAACTACAAAGAACAATTAATCAACAACCATCTATTAACCAAACTTTTCAATTAACACCTAATAATAGTGGTGTAAGACTTGTGGGAAGTGTGGAGGATGTAAACAAAGAGTTAGTCTTTGCAGATAGTATATTTATAAGTAGAGACTTCAGTAATATGTGGATAAAGAACACAAAAGGTGAGGTTAGACATTTTGACATAAAGGAGACATTAGAGAAAGATGAGAAAGACTTACTTATAGATGAGCTAAAGTCTCGCATTGACAAACTAGAAAGAGGTGAGAAGGATGAAGAACCAAGGACTTCTGACACTATTACAGAACCAATACAAGAGTAAATTTCCAGGGGTTTTTGACAACTTTGAGCAATTAAGAAGAGGAAATGTTGACCCTATGGGGGTTTTGGGTCAATTAACTAGTAAGTTTTCACCAGAGCAAATGCAAGGGTTTATGAGGACAGCCAAGAGCTTTGGTGTACCTGATGAGGTGTTAAACCAATTACAAAATGGTATCAACCCTAGAGGGTGATATAAATTATAGAAAGGAGAATGATGTATGAACGGAAGTAACGGAATTGTTCCAACTGTGGACTTAGCTACTAACTCATATCCAATGTATGGTAATGGGTTTGGTGGTGGTTTCTTTGGTGGAGATGGTATCTGGGCTTTAGTACTATTAGCACTACTATTCGGTAATAACGGATGGGGTGGTTTTGGTGGTAATGGGTTCAACAATATAGCAACTACAGACTATATTAGTTCTGAGTTCACACAAAGAGATGTTAATGGTGGTTTTCAAAATACTAACAACTTAATCTCAAGTGGGTTTGCAAATACTGCAACTAGCATTTGTGGGTTAAAGAGTGATGTATTAGAAAATAGATATGCTGCACAATTATCAGCATGTAACACTCAAAGAGACATTTTAAATCAAACTAATGAGTTGAACACTAATTTACTAACTTCAGCTTTACAGTCACAAGCTAAGATGGATGAATGCTGCTGCACACTAAGAGCACAAGGAATTGAGAATACTCAAAAAATTCTTGATGTTCTAAATCAAAACACTATTGATGACTTAAGAAGTCAAGTTAATGATTTAAAAAATACAATTACAGCAACAGGAATAGGTACTAGCATTGTGAACCAAGTTAGACCATATCCAGTACCAAGTTATCTAGTTAGTTCACCATATCAGTCATTATATAATGGCTTCTATGGTTCTAACTGGTATGGAAACACAATTATATAGTAAGAGGTCTGTGGACTTAGCTCAAATGAGAACTTGCTAATTTTAAGAGAATAGGCAAGTCCTATTCTCTTTTATTTATGAAAGGAGAGATTTTATGATACAAAGTACTCAAGAACAAGAACTTGTTTTAACTTCAAACACTGCACCAATAACTTTTGCTGATACTGACCTTAGAACTGGTAGTGCCAACTGTTTTAATGGATGGCTTAACCACAATGAAGGAAGTGCTACATTTAACTTAGTCATGGGTGGTATTTATGAGATTAGTTTTAATGCAAATATCACAAGTGCTACTGCTGGTAGTTTAGCATTAGCAATTTTTGCTGATGGTGTACAACTTAATGGTACTGAGATGAATACTGTTATAGCTGCTGCTGGTGACTATGAAAATGTAGGTGTTGACAAGTTAGTTAGAGTTTGTGGAAGAGGTAGTGTTACTATTACTGTAAATAGTTTACCAACTGTTACTTATGATGGAACACCTGAAGATACACAAATTCCAATTATTAAGAATGCTGATATTATGATTAAGAAATTAGCATAATGAATAAAAATAATTATGTTGATAATTTATCTTTAGTATTTCAAACAATTAGTTTAATTCTTTTATTTAAAGATTATAACAATAGTGATTTAATGAACGAACTTCAAAATCAAGATACTAATTATTTAGAAAAGATAATAAAACAAAATGAAGAAATACTAGAGTTATTAAAGAAAGGAGATAATTATGGATAGAATGATGTTAGAGGATATTAAACAAATCGTTGAAAAGCCTCTTGAAACAATAGTAAAAGATGGTGTTAGTGCTAGTAACTTAGATTATCTTTATAAATTAATAGATATTCAAAAGGATATTGCAAATATAGAATATTGGGAAGCAAAGGAGGAAAAATTTATGAGATATGGAGAATATGGAAATTATGGTCGTGGTAACTATGAAAGAAGAGCCAGAGATAGCAGAGGTAGATATATGGGACATAGACCAGAAGATAGAATAGATGAAATGTACATGAATTATCAAGCATATTCAGAAGGTAGAGAAGCCTATGGTAGAAGTGGAAATTATAGTGCTAAAGAAGATAGTATGATGTGTTTAGAGAGTATGCTTGAAAGTATGGTAGATTTTGTTAAAATGTTAAAAGAAGAAGCAGGTTCTCAAGAAGAAATTGAATTAATACACAAACATATTAAAAAGTTAAGTGAAATGTAGTGTATAAGTTCTATAATGCTAATGTTCATGGAAATTTTGTAAATGACTGTGTTGTAAGAGCAATAGCCGTTGCAGAGTGTAAAACTTGGGATGAAGCTTATGATAAATTAAGTGATTTAGCCCAAGAAGAAGGAATTTTACTTGATGACGTAAAATTTGTTGAAAATTATTTAGATAATAATTATGTTAGAGTTCCTCATTATTCTAAAACTGTTGGGGAATTTGCAGAAGAATACCCAACAGGTACATATTTAGTGACTATGCCAGGACATATTACTGTGATTATTCAAGGTAAGGTTTATGATATTTTTGACTGTAGGAATAGGACAATGTGGTGTGCTTGGAGAGTAAATAAAATATGTGACAATTTTAGGAGAAGTTAATTCTCCTTTTATTGTGTTTTTGTAAAATATATGATATACTTTAGGTAGTGTATGGTAGAATTTGCCAGTTTTATTCATTTTTTGGTAACCTCCTACTTCTAACATACACTTTCTCCTTTCTGTCGGGAACATTTGGTGTAATGTTCCCTTTACTTTTGTATAATTTTAGGTTATAATTAAAATGGACTGAGAGGTCCAGTGTTTATTTTTTGGGTTTTCTTAACCACCAAAAACATAGGAATAGTTATATAACTATTCCCTTTTTTATTATTTTGTGATAAAATTTAAGTGTAAGGTGGTGAGAAATTGACAAAAAAAGTAGAAAAAACGTCAGAAGACAACAATGAATTGGTAAAAATGATTAAAAATGACGAAAAATTGAAAGAAAAACCTGATTTTCGTATGCAAATGATAGCACTTGCTGAAATGTTTATGGAAGATTTTGAAGGTAATATGTATAAAACTTCTATAGAATTGCATTCTTTACCACTTCCTTATAGCGGATATAGTATAGATGCTTGGAAAGAGTTTCTAAATTATCCAATAGTTAGAAAGTATATTAAATCTTTCAGAGATGAAAAAATAAACATGATGGCTGAACAAGGTCTTGCAGAAGGAGATAAAAGTGCTGTTAGCATTAAAAAAGCTATGCAAGAGGGTGGACCAGCAATTAATAATTCTAATATAGTTTTAATAAGACTTCCAGAAAAGAAAGACTGGGATGAATGATGAAAGTAGAAGAATTAAAATTTCTAGAACACTCTGATGATGGTTATAGGGTTTATGAGTGTCCATTATGTGGTGGAAAGGTAAAAGTCCATGATAGTGTATTTTATGGAAGATGTGATACTTGTCTTACTACATTAATTGATTATAAACCAGCTCCTCATCAAGTTGCATTTCACCAAAGTAAAGCTAAATTTAGATTAAATATAGGTGGCTTTGGTTCAGGAAAAACTACTATGGACGCTGCTGAGATAGCAACTCATGCTTTAGGCGTGGCAAATGGTAGAACATTAATAACTGCTCAGACATTACAACAAATAAAAGAAGCAGTTTTACCAGAACTTGAGAAATTTATACCGCCTTGGTTCATAGTTAGACAAACAAAAACACCATTACCAAAATATACTTTAACAAATGGACATGAAATTATAGTATATGCTAGTAATGATGAAGAAAAATTAAGGTCTTTAAACTTAACAGCTTTCTGGATAGTTGAAGCAAGTGGTGTAGATTATGATATATTTATACAACTTACAGCACGTTTAAGAAATTCTGCTGCTATAATTAAAGACAAAGAGGGTAAAGAGGTTGAACACAACTTTATTGGTTTAGTAGAAAGTAACCCAGAAGATGGTTGGATAAGAGATGAGTTTTTACTTCGTTCAGATAAGATTTTTGCTAGTAAGCATGTTGATACTAGTTCTTATGATAAGTTAAAAGTCAAGACACCTGAAAAATCTTATCACTCATTCTTAAGTGCAACGCCAGATAATAAATACTTACATAAAACATTTATACAAGATTTGTGTGTTGGAAAAGATGAAAAGTGGATAAGAAAATATATTTATTGTTATCTAGAAGTAAAAGAAGGTGCTGTTTATCCAGATTTTAAAGACTGTCTTGTTGACCCTTTCCCAATACCAGATAATTGGTTGAGAATATTTGGGTTTGATAAAGGTTGGTCTGATGAAACTTGTTTATGTTGTGGAGCTATAGATAATAAAAAAGGTATTTGTTATATTTATGATGAATACTATGAAAGAGAAAAACCTATGACATATCATGCACGAAGAATAAAAGAAAAGGTTTTTGGGCTTCCACTATATAAAAATATAATTGCTGACCCTTCTGTTAGAAATAGAAATGATAGAGACGGTGTATCATATAGAGATTATTTTCATCAGGTATCAGGTCTATGGCTAGAAGAAGGAAATAATTCCATCTTTGATGGTATAGAAAGAGTTAGAGACTTTATGTACCAAGGAAAACTCAAAGTGTTTATTAGTTGTGTAAATTTAAAAGATGAAGCACAAAGATATTTATGGAAGAAAGATAAAGATGGAACTATTAAGGACGACCCAGTAGATAAACATAATCACTTAATGGATGCTATGAGATATATGGTAATGGCTTTACCTACTGATTTAAGAGAAGTAAACGCCACACCAGATATTAATAAGAAAAGTATTTTAGATAGAATTAAGTTTCAAGATAGTTACGAGCATCCTAATGATGGTGAAGGTGGTGTTTATGGTATGGGATATTATGATTTATAAGGAGGTATTTTATGGACAAAGATGTTGAAAAATTCATCAAAGACATATCAGAAAGAGTTTCAAAAATTGAACTTATTTGTCAAGATTTAGGAAATAGAGTTGACAAGTTGGAAAATGGTGAATATGGTACTGGTGTTTACTTAGATGGTTGTAATGAAGCCGATATTGAATACATAACTGATAAAAGTGTTAAGAAAGAGCATGAATAATGAAATATATAATAATGTGTGGTGGAGATTATGATTTTTTTGAAACACCAAAACAATTAACTATTATTAATGGTGAGACATTAGTTGAAAGAACTATAAGATTATTAAAAAATAATGGAATTAACGATATATTTATTTCTAGCAATAATTCTATATTTGACAAATACGCTCCTAGATTAGAACATTTAAATTCTTATAAAACTGATAGTAAAGTAGTGTATGGTTATTGGTTAGATGCTTATTACCCAATGGACGAACCATGTGTATATTTACATGGAGATGTGTATTATAGTGAAGATGCAATTAAGACTATTGTAAATTATAAAACAGATAGAAATATCTTTATTGGTAATGAAGTTGCTAAAAATAAAGAACATCATAATTGGGGAGAACCTTTTGGTTGGATAATAAATAATCAAGAGATATTTAGAAAAGGAATTGATTTATGTAAATACCTTCAAGATATTGGAAGATGTGAAAGAGGTTATGCTATTAGTTGGGAATTATATAGAGTGTTAAATGGACTAGATATAAACAAACAATATATTCTTGATGATACTTATTTATCTATTAATGATGAAACTATAGATATAGACCATCCTTGGCAAATAGAGGAAATGCAAAACAAATTAGGAAAGCAGGTGAATGATGAAAAAGAAGAATGAAGAAGGAAATGTTGAGACTAGAACAACTTTAGCAGAGGAGCTTTTAAAATCTAAAGATTATATTGAAATGTATGATAAAGCATACAATTTTGATAAAACTAGATTTGAAGCCTATGCAGAGTTAATGGCTTTTTATCAAGGTAATCAACATTTACTTAAAAAATATAAAACTGAAAGACCTTGGGTTGTAAATATGAATACACCATATTCTACAGTTGCTATTGAGAATAGAGTTGCTTCTATTCTAGTTAATGATTATGAAGGAGATTTATTACCACTAGCACCAGAAGATGTTGAAGTAATTGAACCTCTTGATAGGGTGTATAAAAGAGAATGGGAAAGGATGAAAATTGACGATATTATCAGAGCAAGTATAGAAAATATTGCAGTTGTTCGTGAAGCATATTGTCATATTATAGTAAATGATAAGAAAATTTTTGGTGGTAGTAAAAATAAGAGAATAGGGGCTCTAGAGGCAGAACTAATTGAACCATCTAGAATATTAATAGACCCAACTGCAAGAAGTTTAAAAGATGCTAATTATTGTATAGTTTTAGGAAGAATTAGTAAGAAAGAAGCCGTAGAAAAATATAGTAAAATTAGAGATTTAAAAGAAGAAACATCATCAGGCACACCAGCTGGTAGAGGAGAAATTTATTATGATAATGATTATAATACTTCTCAAGAAGATGTGTTTGATGTTTGGAATATTTATATAAAAGAAAATGGTAAAATAAAAAAAGTAAAACTTATTAATTGTATAATAGTAAGAGAAAGTTTCATAGATATTGATGTTTTCCCTATTGCACAAATAAGATGGAAAAAAGCTGCACAAAGTTGTTATGGTATTTCTCTTATGGACCAATTATTATCTTTACAAAAAGCAATTAATTCTATAGAGAGTGCTATTACTAATACTGCTATTGCTTATGCAGCTCCAAGTATGATGGTTGCTAAAGGTAGTGGTGTAGACCCTAAAGTAGTAGCAAAGTCTAATGGAGCTCCAGGTATTGTATATTCAGTAAATGGAAATTTAGATAATGCTATTAGACCAGTAGTTCCTCCTAAAATTCAAGATGAAATTCTTGCTATTAAACAAGATTTTGAACTAAAAATTAGAGAAATTTCTGGAAACTCTAATCAATTTATGGGTAATATTGGTACTGCTGCTAACACAGTTGGTGGTGCTGAAGTTGCTGTAGAGAGAGCAAAAATTATAGAAGTTAATATATTAAATAATATTAGAGAATATGTTGAAGATATTGTTAATATAATTGTTAAATTCATAATTAAAATGTATCCAGATGCTGAATTATCTTATGCTACAGGAAGAGATGGAAATGGTCTTTACACATTTGACAAAATAAAAATGCCAAAGAAGAATGATATGAAAAATCTAGAGTATAAATTCTATATAGAACTTGATAAGAAAACTCAATATAGTAAGGATAAACAAAAACAAGAACTTATGGACTTATATCAATTTGAAAGACAATATGATGCTCCAGTTAAGACAATTACTGTATCAGATATTATTAAGAACTCAGATTTAGTTAATAAAGATGAGATAATTGCTAGATACAATAATGAAAATTATGCTTCTGCTGAAGAGAAAGCTGAAACAACAATGTCATTAGTTCAAACAGCTAGTGCTTTACAAATTCCTGATGAATTAGTAACTCAAGCAATTACTGAATTATATGCAGGTGGAAATGAACATCCAGCATTAGATGAATTAATGAATGCTATAGAACAAGGTTTTCAAGCACAATTAGATGTTGCTAATGAACAAGCAGATATGGGAGCAATTTCTCAAGTAGACGCAAATAGTATGCAAGACCCAACTGCAGGTTTAGACCCTACAGCTGTAGCACAAGCAGAAGAAATGATAGGAAGTGGACAAGTACCAATGTAAATTTGGTACTTTACAAACTTCTTTTCTTTTGTTATAATGATATTGATAAATAACGTGGTCGTACCTATACGACTATAAATAAGTTAGTGTGAAAGGAAGTTGTTTATGGAAGAAAATGTTTTTGGAAGTATGGAAGATATTGATGCAAAGTTAGATGAAGAGTATGGCAAAGAAGTTGCAACAGAGCCAACTGAAGAAGTTAATGATGTATCAGTAAATGAAAATACTATTGGGGAAACTGAAGAAGTTTCAAAAGAAGTGCCTGAAAAGGAACAAGAAGAGAAGGTTGAAGAACCAACTCAAGTGGATGATGAAGGTAAGTCTGATAATAAAAAAGATTATGCTTTTTCAAATTTAAGAGCTGAAAATAGTTCTCTAAGAAAAGAAAGAGACGATTATAAGGCAGATAGTGATTATTTAAAGGAACTTGCTGCTAGTTATGGTTATGAAGATGTTTCTAAGTTTCAAGAAGCTATAAGAGCAACTCGTTACCAAAAGGAAGCAGAAGATAAAGGTTATGACCCAATACTTTATAAGAAAGCTATGGAAGCCGAAAGAAGAATTGCAGATTTAGAAAGAGAAAAAGAAGAACAAAAAACTCAGATACAATTAGATAGGTTTCAAGACGCACTAAGTAATGCCTCAAAAACTTATGGTATAGATGAAAAAGATATATTACAAAGATTAGAAAATGAGGGTGTTACTGTTGAAGAAATTTTATCTTCTAATAATCATAAATTATTAATTAATGGTGTATTAGTAGATGAAATTAAAAATAGTGCTAAGCAAACTCAAATAAATGACCTTCAAAATCTAAAAAATTTAGCTGAGGATAAAAATGAACAAGGTGGTAAGGTTACTACTGTTACCATTGAAAGTTTAATAAGTGATGACATAGCTAAATACAAAAAAGACAATTATTTTGATTAGAAAGGTTAGGTGAGTTTTATGGCTGCTGCAAATACTACATTAGCTATATTACAAAGAAACGGTTTATCCGTTGATGAATATTTTTCTAAAAGATTATTAGAAATGATTAAATTAGAAAAATCAAACTTTGTATTCACTGAACTAGGTGTTGCTATGAGCCTTCCTAAAAATGAAGGAACTAAAACATTTACAGTTCGTAGATACAACCATTTACCAGTTGGTGACCACAAATTAACAGAAGGTGTACCTCCAACTGCATTAAGACCAGAAGGACATAAGGTTAGTGGTACTATTAACCAATATGGTGCTCTTATGGAAGAAACAGATGTTGCTGCTGATATTCACTTTGATAATATTAAAACTATTTATCAACCAGAATTAGCAAGACATGCTGCTGAAGTTATTGAAAGAAATGTTATTGATAGTTTTTCTGATGCTGGAGAATATTACGTTGGTACAAACATTGATGATGTTGATGATTATACTAATCTAAATGCTGCTACATCTACAGTAACATTTAAAGATTTTAGAGTTGTTGCATTATCAATGAGTAATGCTAATAGAAAAGGACATCAAAGATATGGTGGAAGATTTGTTGGTGTTATGCATCCAAATGTAATGAATGACCTACTTGATGACCCAGTATTAGTAAATAAATTATTAGTTCCAGGTAATGAAAATGGACCTATCAAACAAGGAACATTAGCTAAATATATGGCTTATGGAATGTACTTTACTGACAGTTTAATTTGTCCAGTTGAAGCAAATACAAATAGTATTAATGTTTATACTTCTTATGTATTAGGTTTCCAACCATATATGGTATTATCTTTAGGAAATGCTAATGTTAAATTCTATGATACAGGGTTCACTGCTGACAAAGCTGACCCACTAGCACAAAAATCTACATTTGGTTATAAATTATGGACTGGTGCTAAAGTTATTGACCCAATGGCTATTACAGCTGTTTATAGTACAAGTGCTTATGATATTGCATTATATGATGACACTAACGATACTATTGGTAAGGCTGCTGACCAAACTGATGTAAGTGGTTCTTAATAACTAATACATATAACTACTCTTGAAAAAGAGTAGTTTTTATTTTATAATTAAACTAAGAGGTGGTTAGATGAAAATTGCATTTTATATTTCAAATATAAATAAAATTGGTGGTGTTGAAAGTTGGATATATTATATAGGACAACTTTATGGTGAAGGTAGAGACATCACAGTTTATTATTCAACAGGTGATGAAATTCAAATAGAGAGACTTAAAAAAGTAGTAAAGGTGCGTAAATTTTATTATCAAAATATATCTTGTGATGTTGCTATTTTTTGTGTAAATACACCAGATAGTGAAATATTATGTTTTAAAGCTAAAAAAGAAAGAGTACAGTTTATACATGCTGTTTATTCTGTCGCTTATAATATAAAAGAATTAAAAGCAAACCCATTAATAGATAGATATATAGCAGTTAGTCAAACTGCAGCAGATGATTTTTGTAATCTTACAGGTTTTATGCCTGAAGTTATGTTTAACCCAGTGTATTTAGAAAAACCTAAAAGAATATTAAAACTTATAAGTGCTACTAGAATTAGTAATGATAAAGGTTCTATTTGGGAGAAAATGCAGATACTTGCTAAAAAATTAAAGTCTGCTAATGTACCATTTATATGGTTAGTATTTACAAATAATACTAATGTTAAAACAGATATTGAAGGTTTGATTTTGATGCCATCTACATTAAATATAACAAATTATATTGCAGAAGCAGATTATCTTGTTCAACTCTCAAAAACAGAGGCATTTGCTTATAGCTTGGTTGAAAGTTTAGCTCTTGGTACACCAGT